>Ga0209358_10001280_pt1 | contig 20314 bp, 16 predicted proteins | sample LauGreFa1BDMLBSN_2_FD_187574 | JGI IMG/M metagenome (GOLD analysis project Ga0209358, IMG submission 187574) | Freshwater lake microbial communities from Lake Michigan, USA - Fa13.BD.MLB.SN (SPAdes) (version 2) | ecosystem: Environmental > Aquatic > Freshwater > Lake | place: Lake Michigan, USA...
CGTGGACTTCGAGCGCCTGAAGCGCGAGGCAGAGGTCGGCGACAAGCGTCTAGTGGTCGTGATCGACGAGGCCGCGGGCGTGGATGACGCGGTCTATCGAGCGATCGAGGGCTCGCTATCGGGCCCGAACGTGCACGTCCTGCTGACGGCCAATCCGACGATCGACGCAGAGTCGGACCACTTCTTTGCGCGCAGTTTTCGGAACGCGGCGCGGTGGCATCGGATCAGGATCTCGGCGTGCGCGGACGACGTGCCCGACCCCGTGCCCTACGACTCGTTCCACGTCGCGCCGGACTGGCTGGCCGACAAGGAGTGGGTCGAGCAGATGCGCGCGGAGTGGGGCGCAGACTCGCCGCTGTGGTCGGCGTATGTGCTTGGTAGGTTTCCCGAGCAGAGCCTCGAGCGTCGCTTCGTGACGAAGGGCATGCTGGTCGCGGCACTCGGTGCCGAGATCCCGGAGCCGACGAGCGCGGGCCAGTTGCACTTGGGCGTCGACGTGGCGCGTCAGGGCAGCGACGAGAGCGTGGCGACGCTGTGGTCCAACGGAGTGCTCAAGGAGCAGATCTCGTGGCGACTGCCTGACCTGATGGCGACGGCATCGAAGGTCGTCGAACTCGCGCGGACGTGGGGCTTGAAGGGCGAGCCGATTCCGGCGCGCAACATTCACATCGACTCGGTGGGCATGGGCGCTGGCGTGGTGGATCGCTTGAAGCAGCTTGGCTACTACGTCGACTCGGTGGACTTTGGTGCCTCGGCGAAATACGACTGGCGCGACCTGACCGGCCAGATGGTGTTCGGCGATCGCAAGAGCGAGCTGCACTGGGTTGCCAAGCGACTACTCGAGGAACGCAAGATCGTGATCCCGGAGAAGTTCTCGGAGCTTTGGCGACAGGCGCAGTGGGCGCGGTACGAGTTTGAGGACAGCGCGAAGGGCACGCGCGTGGCGCTGCACCGTGACGATGGAAAGGATGGCTTGCGCGAGCGTTACGGTCGGAGCCCCGACCAGTGGGACTCGGCGATCATCGGTCTTGCGCGCGGAGCGAGCGTGCGTCCTGGCATCGGCGTCGCACCTCGAGGTTCGATGAGCGTGTTTCGTCGAGGTCGTTGACCAATTGGCGATGCATCGTATGCTGGTCGTGGGTTCAGCACACCGGCCACCCACGGTGTGCGACGCAGCCGAAGAATGGCAGCGCGGCACCCGCCGGCGGTTCGCCTTTCACCGCCGGCGGGAAGCCCCCTAGGAGGAATGGAGTGGCACCTCGGCGCATCGTTCACGACGACAAGCTGCTACCGTATTTGCTCAAATGCGACATCGGCCAGCCGGATGAATGCACGCCGACTCAGCTCTTTGCGATGTGCATGCGCTCGTGGATCATCCTGGGGGTCGAGGGCGATGGGCATGGCGGCGTGTTGTTGTACGCGGGCCTGACTCATGCTGGCCGGCGGGAGGTCGACTTGTACCGGAAGCTGCACGCACCACCTCCTCCAGCGCCCGACGAATCAGGACAGACGACTTGATCCGATGCCGAGCAGCAATGGAGAAGAGGGCAGCGTAGGTAGACTTATGAAGTCTGGCCGTGATGACTACGAGGGCCTCGCCGCTCTTTGAGCGGTTGTGGAGCATACGCTCGGGCTTCTTATCTCCCACCGTGGAAGGATGTTACCAGTGACTAAGAAGCGTCAACCGGCACCGTTTAAGCGTATGCCCGGCAGCCCATTCGTTTTTGAACGGGCCGAGCCGGCCGGCGTGGCGAAGTCCATGGACTCGCTGCTCAAGCAGATTGGTCTGACGCGCGCGAGCCTAGGTGGTCGTGACGAGGTCGAAGACCCGCTGTACGACTCGTGGGTGGTCTTTGCTTGCGTTCAAGTTCTGACGGAGGCTGTGCGTCAGGTGCCGATCTGCATCTGGGAATCCGATTCGCCCGACGCCAGTGAGGTCGGCGAGGACCATCCCATCCGCAAGCTGTTCAACATGCCGAACAGCGACATGGGTCTTTCGGACCTGTTGGCCGCGGGCATCAGCCACAGGAAGCTTTCCGGCGAAGACTGGTGGTTCTTGATGGACGCCGAGGGCAAGCCGATCGTGCCGAGCTACGACGCTCGGTCGCCGATCCCTTTTCCGACGCAAATCGTCCCCGTGTCGGGCAGCTACGTCGAGGACGCGCGAGATCCGTCGACCGGCCGAGTCATTCAGGTCCAGTACGGCGCGAGCTCGACGGCCGCTCCTCCGGTCTTTCCGATCGGCTCCACGGTCCACTTCTACGACTACAATCCAGCCGACCCGCAGCGCGGGCTATCACCAATCGACGCGGCGATGCGCGTGATCTCGGTCGGCTTCCAAACCGAGCGTTACCAGGAAGCGGTGATGCGCGGTGGCGGCCCGGGTGCCTTCCTCAAGTACGAGGAGGGCATGTCCAACGAGGAAGAATTCCGGCTGCAAGAGTCGGCGAACGAGGCCATGCGCGACCCCGATGTGGTCGGCGGCTTCAAAGTGTTGACCGGCAAGGTCGACGTGGTTCCGAACCCGGCGACGCCGAAGGACATGCTCCAGCGCGAGACCCTTAGCTGGGTGCGCGACACGGTGTGCAGCATCCTCCAAGTGCCTCCGCCGGTGATCGGCAACTACGACACGGCGACCTACAACAACGTCACCGAGGCCTACAGGCAGTTTTGGCAGAGCGTGAAGGGCTACCTCGACTCCTTGGCGGAGAAGATCAACAGCCACTTCCTCGGCCGATTGCAAGATCCGAGGCTGGCCGGCTGCTATGTGAGCTTTGACTACTCGGGCATCGCCAGCCTCCAAGAGGATCACAGCGCGAAGTACAAGTTGGCGGCCGATCTGGCGGCGATGGGCGTGGGCCTGTCGTTCAATGATGCGGCGCGCATGCTGGGCCTTGAGATCGAGACCGTGGAGACGGCGAGCACGGTGTTCGTGCCGATGTCCAATACGGTCTTCGGCAAGAACGACACGAACACCGGCGAAGCCGAGCCGGTCGCACCACCTCCGGCTCCGGCTGTCGAGCCCGAGCCTGTGGTCGAGCAGCCGGTTGAGCCTCGCTCGAAGATGCTGGAGACGCGGGAAGAGCGCGTAGCCTTCGTCGAGGCGATCTACGCGAAGACCTTGGACAAGGCCGAGCGCCGGCTGGCGTCGGACGTCCTGACGTGGCTGCGGCGCTATGAGCGCGCGCAGAGGGAAAGGATCCGCGACTTCGCCGAGAACGGGCCCAACGCTCTGAAGTCTGCCGGCGAGCGGGTCGTCAAGGCGTGGACCGAGCAGGAGGTCGACCGTTACCTGCTGCTCCAGCAAGACGAGTGGGCCAAGCAGCTCGACGCCTTGATCACGACTAGCCTGACAGCGACGTGGGCCGAGGGTCTTGCGGACACGGCCGAGATGCTTGGCGTGGTGCAGATTGAAGTTACGAATCCCCGCATCCTGCGCCTGATTGCCGATCAGCGTGCACAGATCGTGGAGGGCGTGACCAGCCGTCTCGCGGACGAAATCCGCGACAAGTTGCTAACGCGTTTGTCGACGGCGACCAGCACGCCGGAACTCGCGTCGGACTTGCTCGAGGTTCTGCCGGAGTTGGACGAGGGCCTGTCGTCGGCTTTCGTGAACAAGGAAGCTCGCGCGCTTACGATCGCGCGCACGGAGACGGGCAAGGCGTACAACTCTGCGGCTTACGAGGAGTACAAGGCCGAGGGCGTGAAGGGCTTGCGCTGGGTTGCGTCGAATGACGCCACGACTCGCGAGAGCCACCGCGAGCTCGATGGCCGCGTGGTCGCGCCTGGAGAAGAATTCAAGCCGGGCTTGCGCTACCCGAACGACCCGAACGGAGCCGCAGACGAGGTCATCAACTGCCGGTGCGTCGTCGCGCCGGTTGTATAACACCAGCATGGAAGTCCTAGTCCACAACAGCGAAGTCCAGCAACTGGCGGCGCGGATCCTGAACGGCATCGCGACGCCGGCCGAACTGTCGTCTGCAAAGCCAGAGGACGTGTTCGCGATCAAGCTGGATACGTCGGCGATTCACGTTCGTGGCGTGGCGGCTCCGGTGTCGAAGGCCCCTGACGGCGGTCGCACGCGGCGATTTATTGCCAGCGACGAAACGGCAGACCGAATGGGCGACATCATCCGTGTCGCCGGCTGGAAGTTCACGGAGTTCGAGAAGAACCCCGTCGCCCTGTGGGGCCACTACTCGGACGCCTTCCCGATCGGCCGCGTGCACGACTGGTCGATGGAGAAGAACTCCGGCCGTCCTGCTTTGATGGAGTCGATCACCTATTTCAGCGAGTCGGCAAACCCGATGTCGGAAGCGGTGCTGCGGATGATCGACGAGGGCGGCCTGCGTGCGGTGAGCGTGGGCTTTGTGCCGACGCGCGCGTACAAGCCGAAGAACGAGGCCGAGCGCAAGGAGATCGGTCTCGGACCTTACGGCGTGCTGTACGAGGAGCAGCAGCAGCTCGAGCTGTCCAACTGCTCGATCCCGGCGAACCCTAACGCGTTGCTGTCGAAGTCGCACAAGCGCGACCCGATCGCGAAGGCGATGTCGGACATGGTGAAGCGCGGCACGCTCTCGCGCGAGATGGCCGACGACCTCTTGCTGCGCGTGGCCGGCATCATGCCGACCCGGCGCACGTTCGCGGTGGGCGCGGTCGAGAAGCTGGAGCAGGACGAGCTCGACGCCGTGTACAGCTCTTGGCGCGACGCGGTGAACATGTCGGCCAGCGAGCTGAAGGCGTGGGACGCGAACGAATGCAGCCGCAAGGCGAGCGTGGACGCTGACGCCGTGATCAAGCGCAACCTCGAGCTCCTCGAGACGCCGAAGGACAAGTGGGACCGCCGGCTGGTGGACAATGCCAAGCGGACGACGTCCTTCGTGGCTCGGATGAAGAACATGGAGCAGGGCGAGCCGGTCAGCGAGGCATGCCCGATTTCCAAGCGCGACATCTCGCTGAAGAACTGGGCCTACGATCCGATGAAGAAGTCCACGAAGAGCGATGCTGCGCCGGTGACGGTTGCCGACCCGCTACAAGAGTGCGTGTCGAGCAAGATCCCCAAGCTGATCGACGAGCATCCCGAGTGGAAGATCGACCAAGTGGTAGCCGTGGCGTACTCGATGTGCCGCGAGGGCACGGCGGCCGTGGAGTCGCCGGCCGAGGATTCGAAGGCGGCGTGCGAGTGCGGCGGCGTGTCAAAGGCGGCTGCCGATGCATTGAAGGTCGGGGACTTTGTGACGTGGGAGTCGAGCGGCGGTGATGCGTTCGGCGAGATCGTGGATATTGAGGCCAACGGCAAGATCGAGGTGCCCAACTCGGACTTCAGCGTCGAGGGCACGTCGGAAGATCCGGCGGCGATGATCAAGATCTACAAGGCGAATGAGGACGGCGATTACGAAGAGACGGACGTCTTTGTGGCGCACAAGTTCTCGACGCTGACGAAGGTGGAGATCGAAGTCGAGGTCGAGGCGGCCGAGGAAGAGGAGCCGATGGAGATGTCGGCCGATGCAGTCAAGGCGCTGGCTGCCGCGCTCGACGCGCAGATCGCCGCGCTCACGGCTCTGGACAAGGGCCTGCGTCGCCTCAATGATTCGATCGAGGCGCTGGAGAAGCGTTTCGACGAGGCCGCGATCGAGAAGATCGCCGGCGAACCCAAGAACAAGGCGGCCGCTCTGCGGTCGTCTGGACGCGAAGACGCTGCGGCGTTCTTCGCGCAGGTGGCCGAGCGCGTCGCTCGGTCCCTGTGACAACCCTAAGACCGCAGAGGAAAAGACAGATGGAAATCAACAACCAGTCGGTCGAGGCGCTGTCGCAGGCGCTCATCGGCCAGCTCAAGAGCAACCTGGACCAGCGCGATGCCGCCTTGTGCGAGCGTCTCGCGAAGCAACTGGACGAGAAGCTGGACGCCCAGCGTCGTGAAGCCGACGCCAAGGCTGCCCGTTTCGCGGTGCCCGGCCTGTCGCACGACAGCAAGGAAGTGAAGGAGTTCTCCTTCTCCAAGCTGATCAGCGGCTTGATGAAGGGCAACGTGGCGAAGTTCGCGCCGCTCGAGTACGAGATGTGCTCGGCTGCCGCCGGCACGGTGGACTCGGCCGTGGTGACGAAGGATATGGTGACGACCGTCGATAGCCTCGGCGGCTTCATCGTTCCGAACCAAGTGATGTCGGCTCAGATCATTCCGCTGCTTCAAGCTGCCATCGTCGCGTACGAAGCTGGCACCGTGCGCATGGGTGGCCTGACCGGCTCGCCGGTGCAGATCCCGAAGATCACGGGCGCGACCACTGCCTACTGGCTGGGTGAAGTCGAGGCCGTGACCTCGGGCGACATGACCTTCGGCCAGATCGACCTGTACCCGCACGACGTGTTCGCGTTGTGCACGCTGTCGAATCGTCTGATCGAACTGGGCGCGCCTGGTGCCGAGCAGTTGGTTCGTAGCCAGTTGGCCCGTGACATCGGTCTGAAGATCGACGCTGCGGTGTTCAACGGCACGGGTGCTGCGGGTCAGCCGACCGGCATTCTCAACACCTCGGGCATCAACACCCAGAGCTTCACGGGTGCTCTTGATGCTGCCACCTCGTACAACGAGATGATCAACATGGAGCACAAGCTCTTCGAGGACAACGCCCAGACGGTGGGCGAGTTCGTGTGGGCAATGCATCCGAACCAGTTCCGTCAGGTGCGCAAGCAACTCGACACGGTTTCGAGCAGCGCAAACGTGAACCCCAAGGTTCGTCCGTTCGTTGACGGCGGCACGATCGAGCGCATCCTCGGTCACCGCTACGTTCTGTCGACGCAGATGCCGAACGACAAGATTCTGCTCGGCGCGTTCGCCGCGTCGATGGTTGCGGAGTGGGGCACGATGGTGCTCGCGGCTTCGCGGGAGGGCACGAACTTCACCAAGCGTCAGACCCAGATCCTCGCCGGCATGACCGTCGATGTTGGTGTGCGTTACCCGGAAGCGTTCTGTGCCTCGACGGGCTTGGCCGCGCAGACCTGATCCCCTAACCAAACGCACAAGGAGAACACTCACATGCAGATGGACTTCCGCAGTCACCACAAAGTGGTGGCAGCCCTCAAGGCCGACAACTACTCGGCGGCGACTCACACATCGTCAGAGATTGACACGGCCGGCTTCGCCGAAGCCGTCATCATCTTTGACGCGGGCACGATGGGCTCGAGCGGTACGGTTGACGTAACCGTCCGCGACACCGACACGGCTGGTGGCAGCTATGCCGCCGTCACCGGCGCGGCATTCACTCAAGTAGTGACTGCCAACGAGGCGACCGTCTACGTTGGACGCATTCGTCTGAATAGCGCGACCGCCGGCACCACCGACAAGTGCAACCGCTACATCAAGATCCAAGCGGTCGTTGGTACGGCGGCCTGCGACTTCGGCGTGACGGTGCTCTTGCTCAATGCCGTGAACCCGAGCGTCACGCTCAACACGATGGCCTTCTCGATCGACTGATCGTCTGACGGACTGTGGGATCGAGGGCCGTCGTCGCCGCGAGCGGCGGCGGCCCTTGTGCTACAACTCGCGGCATGCATCACCCCATGAGCCTGCACATCGTTGGAAAAGGGCATGCGCTGCACGACCCAAAGGCGAAGGGCGTGAACAAGGCGTGGCTCCTCGAGGGCCAGACGCTGGACCTTGGCGACCCTTGGGTGGTCGAAGAGATCCGAGGGCAGGAGTACAAGCTCGAGCCGGCACCGGTTGGCGCGAGCGTGACGCCAAAAGAGGCGTGGCCGGGCGCGCTGCTGAACAGGTGGCGTGCGTCGAGGCCGAACATCGAACACGCGGCCGAAGTGCTCGAGGCGATCACGCCGGAGCCGCCGGCCGAGGAAGCGGCTAGCGTGGAGACCAAGCGGCGAGGCCGCAGGAAGAAGTCGGAAGATGAACTTTGACGGGAAGACAACCATGCGAGGGCAGACGCTGCTGGCCTCGACGACGATTAGCAGTGGCACTCCGGTGCAGTCTGCTTCAATCACCCCGAATGGGTACCGCTACACCCTGCTGCTGCTCAACGAGTTCCACGCCTCGGCGGCGACATTGACTGCTACGCTGGAGGACAGCGCGGATGACTCAAACTGGGCTGAGATCGGCACGGCCGTGACGGACTTTCCTGGTACCGGCACAATCTACGGTCGCGGATTTCTTGTCCGGCATGAAGCTGTCCGCCGGTACGTTCGCCTGAAGATCACAAGGCTCACGGGCACCATCGTTGTCGGCGTGACGGCCCTTCAATACAACAAGATCAACTCGAGCGATCCTGTTTCGCAGATCGGACTGTCGGCTCTATGAGAAACGACTACCAGAACGAGATGCGCATCGTCGGCATTCGCCGAAATAGCGTGACGACGTCGACTCCTTTCGCGATGACCGGAGTGCAGACTATCAGCTATCGCCATCTGGTCTTTCAGATGCAGTCCGACTTCTCGGTTGCCGGCAAGTCATTCGTTGTTGACGTCCAAGACAGCCAGGACAATTCCAACTGGGCCAACAGCGGTTTTTCGACAACCTTCAGCGGATCGGAGCAGCTCACCTCTTGCACGGTGCTCGTCGATTGCAACAAGCACCGCGAGTACGTCCGGCTCAATGTCTCGTCGATTTCAGGAGGCAGCATCACGGTGTCGTGCGTTGCCGTGCTGTTCAACGAGTTGATCACTCCAGACGCCAACGCCAACGTCTCGACTTTCGTCCTCTAAGCCATGGCGATCGACTACACCACTCGCGCGCGCGTCAAGACGCTGCTGGGCATCGCGAATGCCGACGTGTCGCAGGACTCGCTGATCGATCAATTGGTCACGGCGACGAGCCTGCGATTCGACGGCGAGATGCGCCGCCACGGCCAGCAGACGGCGCGCACAGAGGTGTACCCGATCAAGTTGTCGCGGCGGTTGGTGACGCTGCAAGGTGCGCCTGTGAACGGCGCTGTGGCGTTTACGGTCAAGCTGAACGACACGACGGACTTCGCAACGGCGACGACGCTTGTGCGGAACGACGACTATGTCCTCGAGGACACGGCCGGTGTTATCCGTCTGGTTTCGCAGGGCACGCCGTTCACGGCCGGCTCGATGGCTCGTCCCATCATGCCGTACTACATCCAAGTCACCTACACGGGCGGCTTCGCGACGAGCACGGCGAACCTGATCACCGGCTACCCGGACCTGGCGCAGGCGTGCGACTTGCAGGTGGCGTACTTGCATCGCCGGCGCACGACGCCTGGCGGCAACGTGACGATGGGCGAGAGTTCGACTCAGTACACCAAGGACTACCAGCTTCTGGACGAGGTGCGCCAGGCGCTGTCGAAGTACAAGCGCCTGACGCTGTGAGCCTTCGTGTCGACATCGACGCCCTGAAGCGGGTGCTGAAGGCGTTCCCGTCGGCCCTGAATCAGGAGATGCGGAAGGCGTTCACCGACCATGGCAACGTGTTCATCGACACGATGATCACGAAGAGGTTCCGTGGTTACTCGGGCCCAAAGAACACGGGTACGATCCTTCAGAACCGGACTGGATCGCTTCGTCGGTCCTTCGGCAAGAGCGTGCTGGGCGGCACTGCCGGCAAGCCGTTGACGTTGCTGGTCTACAGCCAAGGTGTGAAGTACGCGCGGTTGCAGGAGTACGGCGGCACGATTCGTCCGAAGCGGGCGAAGAACCTGACGATCCCGCTCGACGATGCCCTCACGGGGTCCGGCGCGCCTCGCTACACGAGCGCGCGCGACCTGCTCTCTCGATACCCAGAGGACGTCTTCTTCTTCACCAGCAAGAAGGGGAACACGTTCTTGGCGTCGTATGGCAAGCCGGGCGGCAAGCGTCGGAAAGAGGAGGATGTGCAGTTGCTGTACATCCTCAAGAAGCAAGTCGAGGTTCCGGCGCGGCTGGGATTCCGCGACACTTGGACCTCGCCGGCACTTGTTCAAGACCGGCGTGCGCGCTTCACGGCGGCCGGCGAAGCAGCTTCCCGTCGTGTCGGAGGCGGTGGCTAGTGGCCGTCTACACTTGGACGATGTGTCCGGCGACCTTGGTTGAGACGAGCCAGCGGCGTGCAATTCAGGCTCCCGCAGAGCTGAACAAGTCGCGTGGCCGGCAGATCAACGAGCGCGAGCTGCGTCGTTGGGTTCTGACCTATGACAGCTTGGACGGCATCCTGACCGAGGTCGAGCGTGCGTGGACCATCACTGGTGGCATCCTGGCGATCAGTTACACGCCTCCCGGCGGGTCGGCTGTGGATGTACGGTTTGCCGATGACACGCTTGAGCGTGTGCGTCGGAACGCGGCCGCCGGATCTGTTACCGTGATCCTCGAGGAGATCCGCTGATGGCATACCCGGCAACAACGACGGTACGCGAGCTGATATTGCAGAACGTGGACACGGTGCTGGCTGCAATCGCGACGACGCCCGCGACGTACAAGACTGTGCCGAACACGGTTCGTCGGTGGGGCGGCAACGCCTTCGAGGTTCCTACCTATCCATGCCTGATCGTGGTGCCTCAGGGCGAGACGCACGACGACAGCCGGCTAGGAATCATCGAGCACACGATGGACCTGCTGATCGTGTGCGGGGTCTACGATTCCGCATGGAAAACGTCCCTGCAAGACTTGGTGACGGATGTGCGCGTGGCGTTGACCACGGACTGGACGCGCGGAGGCAACGCGCTGACGACGCGCATCTTGAGTGATCAAGTCTTCGAGGCCGACCCGAGCAACCCGCTGGCCGAGGCGCAAGTCACGGTGCGGATCCTGTATCGAACGCTTTACGGCGACCCGTCCACCAAGCACTGAGAGAGACACATGGCACTAACAAGACTTCAACAACTCTGCATCGCGGCCGAAACCGTTGAAGGTACGGCGGTCGCCGCGGGCACCTTGTTCTCGGCAGCGAACGCGAAGTACCTCGCGATCGACCCGCAGATGACCTTCGAGGTCGAGACCTACCAGCGCGATGTCGCGCGCGAGAGCTTCACGCCGTTGTCGCCGCTGGCCGGCGCGGTGCTTGGCAATTGCTCGTTCTCGCTGGAAATGGCTGCAAAGTCGGGTGCGACTACGATCAGCAGCTATCCGCAGTGGGACTTGCCGCTGGTTGCGTGCGGATTCCGGCGCGAGCGGTTGATTCGCCTGACCTTGTCTGCCGGTGTCGCGACCAACGCCATTGCCCACGGAACGCTTTTGACGGCTACTGGAACGGCTACGGCGATCGGCAACTATCCGATCGGAGCCACGACCGTCTGGTGCACGAAGGGAGCTGACAATACTCTTGGCAACTCGACCGGTATGGCGGCTGTTTCACTGACTTCAAACTCGGGTGCCACGGCGCATGGAACTGTGACGGCCACTGCGATCAATGCCGCTCTTGGCTGGTTCCCGTCGTCCGTTGCTTTGTACAAGGCCACGGTCGCTTCTCTTGGTGCTGCTTTGCAAGCGAATGATGTCGTGGTTGGAAACAGTACCGGTGCAATCGGCATCGTGTACTACGCTGTCGCCTCATCCGGCACGGTCATCTACATGCGTCGTGTCCAGGGAACATTCACTACGTCCGACACCGCCTGCGTCGTCTACCGCGCTGGTGCGGTTGTTTCTGGCGTGAATCCGAACTTCGGTTCGGGCAGTTACACGCAGAGCTACGATTTGTCGAGCAATGTCTACAACAATTCCGCTGCTATCAGCATCGGCTTGTCCAAGGATGGCGTGCGCGAGTCGATGAAGGGTGCGCGCGGAAGCGTTTCGATTTCTGGCAACGTCGGCGAGCCTGCGCTGCTGAACTTCACCTTCCAAGGCATCAAGGAAGCCGTGGTCGACGGTGGTAGCGTGTCGTCGGTGACATACGACGATGCCACGCCGCCTGTTCTGCTTGGCGCTTCGATGACTGTTGGCGACTCAAACTTCACTCTGGCCCAGCGCAAGTCGTTCTGCGCCACGTCGTTCAACTTTGACATGGCGAATGACATCCAGTTCCGCCGTTGCATGACGGCCACGACCGGCATCGACGGCATCTACTACAACGGCCGCACGCCGACTGGGACGATCGACCCTGACCTGTCGCTCGAGTTGGACTACGATTGGATGGACAACTATTTCTCGGCGACCACGATCGGTATCGACACGACCATTGGCACGACTGCTCCGAACAAGTTCCGTGTGAATGTCCTGAACGCGGCCGTCACGGCTGTGGGCCAGGGTGATCGCAACGGCACTATCACTCGGGATATTTCATTCAACATGAGTTCGGGCTCGTCTTCGTCGGTTGCCGGCGACAACGAATTCGTGGTGATCTGGGATCCTGCGGTCTGAGCAGCCTGAAAATCTCAACAAGGGAACGAGGATCGAATGTCACTGACAAGACTTCAGCAGCTCTTCTGCGCCGTGGAAACGGTCGAGGGCACGTTCACTTCCACACTGTTCACTTCGGCGAACGGGAAGTACTTGGCGATTGATCCCCAGATGACGTTCGAGGTCGAGACCTACCAGCGCGACGTCGCGCGCGAGACTTTCACGCCACTCTCTCCGGTTGCTGGCGCTGTTCTCGGTACGACGTCATTCACTCTTGAGGCTGCTGGTCGCACGTCGGGTGGACTGGGCACACGTCCGATGTTCGACATCCCGCTGGTGGCATGTGGCTTCCGGCGGGATCGCCTGTATCGCTTCGACGTGTCTGGCGCGATTACCAACGGCCCGATCCGTCACGGCACGGTGATCACTCAGACTTCTGGCGGTGCGACCTTCACGGCCATCGGAACCTACTACAACGGAGCTCCGTATGTGTGGGCGACGCAGGGTCTGATCGGCGCTGCCGGCAATTTGTACTTGGGAAGTGGAACTCCAGGTGCTGGCACTGGATTCACCTTTCCCGGCAGCGGTAGCTTCACAACTTCGGGCTCGATCTCGGAGACAGCAATCGGCTGGTATCCGTGGAGCGTGCCGCTCTACACTTTACTCTTCAACGTCGCTCAGTCCTTCAACAAAGCACACACGATTGTCGGCAACACCAGCAAGGCGATCGCGATTTCCTACTACGACATGCCGGCATCACCTGCGACGACGCAGTGCATCGTTCGTCGAGTGTCCGGTACGTTTACAGCAAGCGAAACGGTTTCGATCTACAGTGAGGCCGGCGTGCTGTTGAGTTCTACGGCTGCGCTTGCAGGTTTGAACACATATCTGCAAGCAGACAACGTTTGTCGCACGGCCTCGATTGGCGTCGCCAAGGACGGCGTGTTTGAATCCATGGCGGGCTGTCGTGGATCTGTGAGCATCACGGGCAACATCGGGGAGCCTGTGCTTTTCAACTTCACGTTCCAAGGCATCAAGAACGCGGTCGTCGACTCTGGCAACGTCTCTGGCATCACCTACGACACGCTGGTTCCGCCTGTCTTGCTGGGTGCCACTGTGACGGCCGGCGATGATGTCATCACAACGCTGGGTGGTCAGAGGACAGTCTGCGCCACGTCCTTTGGTATCGACATGGCTGCGGACGTGCAGTACCGCCGGTGCATGTCGGCCAGTACTGGCATCGACGGCATCTACCAGAACGGTCGAGTTCCGACGCTGACGATTGATCCAGAGCAGGCCCCTGAGCTGGACTTTGACTTCATGGCGAACTACTTCGCCGGGAATTCAAATAGGATGAACATCGACGTGGGCTCGACTGCTGCAAACAAGTTCCGGTTCATCATGCCGACGATGACTCTCCAAAGCATCGGCCAAGGCGACAGGAACGGGATCATCACGCGCGACGTTTCTTTTGCCTTGGACAGCGGCAGTTCCTCAAGCGTGTCGGGCGACAACGAGTTCGCGATCATCTGGGATACTGGCGTCTGACGAAAGTCGGACGGACTTGGCTGCCGGCCGCGCCGAAACAGCGCGGCCGGCTTCGTTATCATCTGGGCATGAAGCTCTCCCTCGACCCGCGCAAGCCGCGCGAATACATCCTCAAGGCCGAGCGCACGCACGCGCCTGAGGTCCAGACCGTCTTCCTCCTTCGCCCGTTCACGGTCTACGACGAGGCCGAGCTGGCGGCCTTTACCGAGGCCCAAGGCGCGACGCAAAGTGCCCGGCTGATGATTGAGACCGTCCGGCGCGCGCTTGTCGGCTGGCGCAATCTGGAGGGCCCTGACGGCGTTCTGCCGTTCGAGAAGGGCGAGGACGGGTACGCGACCAAGCAGATGGTCGAGTTGCTGCCCACGGCCATTGTTCTGGAGCTCTTCAACGCGATTGTCGGTCGAGAGAGCGTGGGCAAGGACGAGGCGGGAAAGTCCTAGCCGCCGTCCACGCGGCCTTTGGCGACCAGCCGGCGAAGTGTCCGAAGTGCAAGACGCCGGAGTTGAGGAAGCGGTGGGGCTGCGACGAGCCGGCGGGCGTGGTCGTATACACCCGGACTTGCGAGTCGTGCTTTGGTCTAGACTTGAAGTGCGAGGCCTGTGGCGGACGAGGCCAAGTGCAGCGCGAGCGTTGTCCATCGGCCGAGGCATGTGACCTTGGCCGCGTGGTCTTGCGCGCGTGGAGCCACATACAGAACGGCGTGATGCCGGTTTCGGGCGGGTACAGCGAGCAGCCGTCCAAGTTGATGCGGCTGGTCGACATCGCGGCGAGCGAGCGTGGAAAGATGATCGAGGCCGAGCAACGCGCGGTAGAAAGCAGGTCGAAGAACAATGGCAGCAAGCGACGCTGAACTGAAGATCATCGCGAGCCTGGACGATCAGGTTTCGAAGTCCATCCAGAAGTTGCTGGGTGAGGTGGGGAAGTTGTCGGACGAGGCGAAGAGTGCCTTCGACGACATGCGCAAGGCGGCCGACGGTGCCGCGAAAGCTGCCGACGACACGGCAGACGCTGCCGGTGATGTCGCCAAGGAGACCAAGAAGGCCGGCAAGGAAGGCAAGGAGGCCGGCGAGTCTTTGAGCAAGGGCTTTGCCGAGGCTGCGCTCCAGATGGTTTCCGTGAGCGCGATCATCGGCACGGTGACGCAGAAGGCTCGTGAGTTCCTCGACGAGTACGGCAAGGTCGAGGTCGTGCTGGCACGGATTCAGGCTGGTTTGGATCTGACATCCACGTCCACCGAGCGCCTCAAGGATGACTTGACCACGCTTGCCCTGAGCGTGAAGCGGTTTGCCACGGAAGAAGAAGTGGCGACGGCGGCCCAGACCTTGCTGAACGAGAAGTTCGCGACCACTGCCGATGTGGTGTTCAAGGTCGCCGACGCGGCTGCGTTTGCGCGCGTGCAGGGAATCAGCTTGACGGAAGCTACGAAGCTTTTGGTCGATGCGAATGGGGCGTTCGCCCAGTCTTCGAACAACAGCGTGGACGTCCTGTCCAAGTTGCGTCAGGTCCAGAAGGAGACGGCATCAGACCTGCGCATCTTGGCGGCCGGATTTGATCGCATCGGCAATACCGCGCAGGCTTCTGGCGTTCGACTTGAAGACCTGCTGGCGGCCTTCACCGTTCTACGGGGAGCTGGCACATCAGAGGCCGAGTCCCTCCGATTCCTAGAAGGCATCCTGCAAGGATTGCAGATCAATGCCGAGGTCGTGAATCAGAAGTTCGCTGTCCTTGGTCAGACGTTCAACGCGCAATCGGTTTCGACGAAGGGGCTTTCGGGAACAATCAACACGCTCTTCCAAGCCATCCAAGCCGGCGGCGGCGATGTGCAGGAAGAGTTCAAGAAGATCTTCGGCTCGCAGCAGGCGGTCAATGCGGCCTTGGCGCTGGGCGTGGACCGTTCGTCGGACTATTCGAAGGCTCTATCGAACCTTTCGAATGCTGCATCCCAGTACAACAGAGACCTAGCAACGATTGGCCGCACGCAGGACAGCTCGGCCGATCGGTTCTCGGAATTCTTCGACATCATCGACAATGTCCGAGTCGGCATCGGCAGGGTGTCTGGGGACTTCGATGAGTTTGGCAGGCGGTACGCGAATTACGCTCGAAGCCAAGCAACTGCGGGTCAGGAGATCACGCGTCAGGTTTCTGCGTTGCAGTCCAGGGCTGCTGCCGCTGGCGCGGAGTTTGATGTCTTGGCGCGCAAGGCTGGCGAATCGTCTGGCGTGATCGCCGACAAGTTCGCTGCCGCTCGTCCCAGCATCGAGGCCTTCTTCGACACTCTTTCCGGCAAGCCGGTCGATGCGGAGATTGTCAAGGTCCAGAAATTCATCGACGCACTGAGGGACCAAGCGCGTGCGTTCTCGGAGCTTGGCGTGCCCGAGTTTAGCGGTGCCGAGTTGGAGTCGACGCTCCAGCGCATCGCGGCCTTGGAGATTCAACTCGTCGACGCTGTGTACATCCGTCGCAACGAGTTGGCCGACAAGGCGCTGGCGAATGAAAAGGCTCGGCTGATCACGCTGGAGAAGAAGCAGGACGAAGCTGCCAAGGGCTTCTTCAAGGCTCTGGTGGACGAGGACGCGGATGCCGATATCGCGCGAATCAGTTCTCGGATTGCCGACCTTATCAAGCAGGCTCAAGAGCTTGCGGGCGCTGGCGTGCGTGGATTCGTGGGTGCGGACTTGGAGGCTCGCATCCAAGAGATCTACCAGTTCGAGCAGCGGTTGCTCGGGGAGTTGACCCAGAAACGACAGGCCGACAACTTGGAGGTCGAGGAGCGTCGCCGGCAAGAGCAGGCGCAGACGCTGGCCTTGCAGCAGCAGGCCGAACTTCAGGCGTACCAAGCGAACCTTCAGCGCATCCGCGAGTCGGCGGCGTTGGCTCGTCAGTTGATCGAGGAGGGCGTGTCCGGCGCTGGCGCACAGGTCGACTTCTTCGGCAACTTGGCGACGCAGGTTCAGCCGCTGGCGGATGAGATCCTTGTGCTCGAGGGCAAGCTCGCGAACTCGATCTTGTCGAACGAGGAACGCGACGAAGTCGTGGCTCGCATCCAGTCGATTCGGGATCAGATTCGTGGCGTCGGTCAGGAGGCCGTGACCACTGGCGCTGCGTTCGATGCTGGGTTCACTGGCGCTCTCGAAAAGTTCGTGAAGGAGACGGCGAACCGGTTCAAGGAAGCAACGGATCTGGCATCCGCTGGCATCCAGTCCTTCCAAAGCAGCTTCTCGGGCTTCCTGAACGACATCGTCCTAGGCTCGAAGAAGGCCAGCGACGCCTTCAAGGACTTCATCCGCAACTTCATCTCCGGCATCGTGCAAGCCATCAACCAACTGATCGCGTTGAAGATTGCTGCGGCGATCTTGACCGCGATCGGATTTGCCGGCGGCGCTGCTGGTGGTGCCAATGCATCTCAGGCTGCGGAGCTTGGCGGATTCACGGTCGGTGAGAAGGGCGGCGTGATGCCAGGGCAGATGCAGTCGACGATTCCGGCTGGATCGAGTCTCGCGTCGATGGGCACGGGCAAGCCGATGGGCGGCGCGTCGTTCTTCGCAGACGGTGGCGTGATGCCGGGCAAGATGTTGGCCGATGCCACGGGCTTGCCGCTCAAGGCTTACGCGCGTGGCGGCGTGACCACCGAGCCCCAGATCGCGGTCTTTGGCGAGGGCCGTGGTGCGGAGGCGTTCGTGCCGTTGCCCGGTCCGAACCGTGGCATCCCTGTTGAGTTCCAGAACAGGCCGGAGTTGGATTTCGCGCCTTTGCTCGAGGCTCTGCGCTCAAGGTCATCGGACATCTCGTTCAACGTGGATGTGCCTGCGCCGACGTTCGAAGTGCCGGAGCCGGTATACCAGTTCGAAGTGCCGGAGCCGGTCATCGAGCTGGGGCGCGTGGATCTGACTTCGCTTGCGGATCGTTTGATCTCGCGCATCCAGCCCATCGAGCCTATGCAGCCGGAGGTGGACCTCGCTCCTCTGATCCAGGCGCTATCGAGTTCGGCGCGCTTTGACCGTGGCGTGCCGGTCGAGTTCCAGAACACGCCGGCCGCGATGTCCACGCGTCGCGACGATGCGGCACCCACGGCACCTGTGGTGAACATCAACCTCGACTACAATCCGCGCGTGCAGGCACTCGACGGCGAAGGAGCGAAGGGCGTGCTGCTTCGTGAGGCACGCGTGATCGGTGACATCGTGGCGGCAGAGATCGCGTCGGGTGCTAACAGGTCGCTGCGCGAAAGCGTGAGGATGAACTGATGTCGCCGATCGCGACAAACATGACGCGTGTCCCAGACGGGTTTGGCGTCTATCCGAACGGCGACACGTTCGACACGCTGTCGGGTGCTGTTGACTCGACATATCTGGTCGGCAACTACGTTCGCTTCGAGCCGTGGAATTCGCAACTCAACGTCGACAGCACTCGCTTTTGGGGAGCTACTCAAGTCCTTGCGTCGAATGGATGCGACATCCACAACGGATGCGCGGGTGCTGCTGCCTTTTCAACAAACCCCGCCACGGTCAGTCATCAAAGCGTGGTCTCGGATGGCAGTGCCTCGGGCTTCATCTTCCGGGACTACAACGCGACCGACGTAGAGCTGAAAGGGAACTTCAGGTTCCGCGAGCGGCCGAATGTTTACACAGGCACGCAGGGCTTTGCGCTTGGATTGGCTGCGCGAGTGAATGGCACCTTGACGGCGGGCGGCACTTCCAACACTCGCTTCACCACCGTCACCGGCTACTACTTCGGACTGTTTGGCGAACCCTCCGGCGGCACTCTGTACGTCGGCTCGAGTCGCGTTCGGTTGATGATCATCAAGGTCGTGGCCGGAGTGCCTACGGCACTGAACGTCAACTCGACGACGCCCGGCAGCACCGCTCCGAACCTGTCGGCGTTCTTCCCCACGAACACCAACATCGACCATGTGCTTCGATTCACGGTCCAAGACGTCGGCGGCACCGTGCAGCTCCGCGGCTATCGGGTGAATCCGGTGCCCGACGCTCAAGGGCAGTTGGTGGAGGAGCTGGTCTGCTCGGCCGACGATTCATCGTCGCCGATCACAGCGACTGGTCGAGCCGGCATCGTGATGTCTGGCGACAACACTTCGATGTCAACGCCTAGCGGCCAACGCCAGGCGATGCAGTGCAACTACTGGAGCGTGGGGCCGATCGGAGGCGCGCCGGTTTTGTATGAGGGCTGGCGTCGCTTTGATCGGAATGGAGGAAAGACCGTCTCTACCCCAGGCGTGCCCTTGTCTCCTGGCATCAGCTTCGCGACATCCCTTCGCCATGGGTGGACTGGCGACTTTTCAAGCACCAACGCGACCGGCACGCAGGCCTACGAGGATTCGATGCGTCTCGACTCGGCCAACAACCGAATCTATGCACGTCCTTCGCTGACCGGTTCGACGGTCTACGCTTTCAGCCAGATCGTTGCACGGGATCCGAAGTTCCAAGACCGCTCGGTCGACGTCGTTATGGAGACTGGCGCATCTAGCACTAGTCGGACATTCGGCTTGATCCTGTTCGGCACGTCCGCAGGAACGACGTCGGACACGGTGTACACGACTCGTCCGCGTGGTTACACGGCGACGGTCGACTACATCGGAAGTTCTGGAACCTTCAACGTCAGCATCTCACGACTTCGAGGTAGCGTTGCTCCAGTTGTCATTGCAACAAAGACAGGCGTGGCGGGATTGGCCCTCGGTACTTCCTTCACGCTGCGCTTCCAAGCACTCACGCTGACTTCTCCCACACCTCAGACCGGCTACATCGGGATGAAGGTGTACATCAACGGCACCCAGCAGACTTGGAACTTGGCCGCCGGCTTCTACGATTCGGCCGGCAATTCGGTTGCAGCCGGCAGTGCGCAAGTCGCTTTCTCGATCGACGCGGCCGGCACAGTGACCGACCGCACATCGGTACGCATCTCCGAGGGCGGCAACGGCGAAGGCGTGGTGTTCCTGAGCTCGAACCACTCTACGACGGCCAACTCCTACTTCGATGCGTGGACCGCTGCTGCCGGAGGTGCTGCACCGGACACGCCCGAGGAGGATCAGGCGACGATCGCGGTGTTGGCCGAAAACGATGCGGCCACAGGCACATTCAACTACGCCTACGAGTTCGGTCACATCGAGGAAAGCCGCCGGCCCCAGCTTCGGCACTCCTTTGACAGCGACCACAAGTACGTCGCCTTGCAAACAATTCGTCCGAGGCGTCGCTGGAAGATCGGCAACAACGCGGCCACGTCGGCCGAGGCATCTGGCCTCAAGACGTTCTACGGGCTGCGGAAGGGCGTGGAGGTGCCCTTCAACTGGACCACGCCCACTGGGTCGGCGGTCATCGTGCGGTTCGTGCAAGATTCCTTGGACGTCGAGCAGGTGACGCCGAGTGTTTTCCGTTGGGCCGTTGAGCTCGAGGAGGTGTTGGCCGAATGACTCAGCCGCTAACGAATCAATCCGTCCGACTCAGCCGCGACCTGACCATGGTCTATCCATGGGTCTGGCTCTACGACATCG
>Ga0209358_10001289_pt1 | contig 20229 bp, 29 predicted proteins | sample LauGreFa1BDMLBSN_2_FD_187574 | JGI IMG/M metagenome (GOLD analysis project Ga0209358, IMG submission 187574) | Freshwater lake microbial communities from Lake Michigan, USA - Fa13.BD.MLB.SN (SPAdes) (version 2) | ecosystem: Environmental > Aquatic > Freshwater > Lake | place: Lake Michigan, USA...
TGACGTGCAGTCTCCATAGCATACATAGTGTTGCTATTTTACCACACTAAACTTACATGATCCTTACATTGTAGTTAACCTACATTAGAGCATCTTCGATGCCTTGTAGGGCCTCTAATCGCTTTGATACTTTAGTCTTACTAACAAGTTTAGATTGAACCCAAGTATAGGACGGAAACGACCATAGCGGATCAGGTGATGCATGACGTATCAAAACCTCACCATCAACACCATGCTTCAACACTTCGCATGGCTTACCATTAAAATAAGTCTTAATCATATAGTTAATCCTATAAAGAGCATGAAGGCGAACAACACACCGAAAGCACTACCACCAAGATACAACACAAAGTCACTAGATTGCATAGTCTACTCTCCTGATAAGTCTACAATGGGGTTAATCCAATACTCCTCCGGTTCTAAACGATCAACGAAATCTTCAGCTTCATCCAACGTATCGAACCTATCCAAGTGTTCTAAGCCTCCTTCTAAGCTTAGATAGTACGTGACTAGATAACCGACAATTTTGTAATCTACTGACATGATAAAGCCCTTTCGTTAATGGTTATAATAATAGGGTTGACTTCGTACGCATAGACTTTGTTATCGTCCAAGCCTACACTGCGAACATAATAGTTAGCGGCTGATTCATTGTCGAATCGCTTTAACCAAGTATGGTCCGATCCCTTGGTAGTGAAGGACAATAGATAACCGACAATCTTAAAGTTTTGCATGTTAATGTTCCTTGAATGCAATGGGTTTGGTAGTGGACCAGCAAAGTGCACATGTCATGCATGATTGAGTCTTGCCAGTTTGTTCAGGGCACTGGATGCCTTCGCCGTTGACATTAGCGGACATAACACCGCCTTTGTCGCTAAATCTAATCCATGCTCTGCTATTCTGTAACCCTGAGCGGATAACATCCATAATGTCTTGCTCGGACCTGTGAGTGTAACCAAATATCCTAAGTGCAGGGTATTCTAGCAATGCATCAACCCAGTACTGAGCATATGCCGCACTGAAGAAATCGCCTAGTATGTGCAAGCGTACGACAAAGCCTTCAGGGTGTACATTGGACAAATGCGAAAGCTCATCGGACAATCTAAGCATGAGTAGCTCAGGGTCATCCGGCTTTATACGGTGCGTAAAAGCCATGTTATTACCAAAACAGTTAGCCCATTGCTGACAAGTGCGCGAACATGTGGACCTTTCCTCGAGTGTAAGGGAATACACTGGAAAACCCTTCCATGCGCCTTTGGTAATGGTTTTGCTGCCATTGCCAAGTTTGTCGTTGTAGGATACTGGCTTTAATAACCTATGCTCATAATCGGACACCATACGTACAGTTTTCTTATGTATCGTAATGGCTTGAGACAATGCAGTATGATCCGCGCGTAGTCGCATGACAACCTCCGTTATAAAGTTTACTTTGCATAGTACCCTCGTCGAAGGTACTATACACTGTATACTTTAGTATTATACTGTTTCTTCCTCTTCCGATTCTTCTTCGTCTTCGTCGTCAGTATTAGATACTAAATGATCAGCAATAGCCCACCAATCAACATCGGACAAGAATGCTAAAGCGTAATCACGTGCAAGTCCTTCGTTTGATGTTGCCTCGATTAATTCCTCAGCATATTCTTGACAAGCAGTCCTCAATTCTGACATGCAATGTACAGATCTTCCAGTAAGATCACGTGCTGTCATGCCATCGAAGATTTCTAGGTTGATTCTCCAAGTTGCGTAGTTAGTCCAGCCGTTGTAAGTTGATTTGCTCATGATTGTTTCTCCGTAGTTGACTTAGCGGAATTGCTTTGTCGATGTGTTCATACTAACTAACTGATTTTGCCTTGTCAAGGTGGCGGTTGATTGAAGGGTCTTTCGACCCTTTGTTGATATTACATTGCACCGCTAAGCTTTGCTACTGTGCACAGTACCATTAAACCGATAGCAGTGCCGGCGAGTCAACCAGGTGTCATTGTAGGGTCAATCAAGTGTCTGTATGTGGTCAATCAAGTATCTCTATGTGGTGCTTCATCAGTACACTCTTCCACCTGCACAGATCCAGCACAGACTGCACAGATCCAGCACAGACTCAATTGTCATCCTAGCGACAATCTATGATTTCATATAATGTATTGTCATTGTAGTGACAATCTATGACTTTGTATAGTGAATTGTCATCATAACGACAATCTCCACTGTATTCTGTATACAGTATACGACATAGGGGGAGGGGTGTAGTTGTGGTGTAGATTGTTGTGGTGCTACTTAGCCTCAAAAAAGAGCAAAATAGACAATGTTAATGATAATCCATTACTATTAAGAAATCTCTTAAGAATCAATAGGTTATCTATAAAGCCTCTGCGGAGCCTATGACACCATGTTAATGGAGTCCCGCTAAAGCCTTGATTGCTGTATAGTCTGCACTGAATCTGCACTGGTTAAAGCACAGTCTGCACTGACAATAACCCTACAGTAGTAGTCAAGACACTTTACAACAATATCATTTGTATGTTACAATAAGTCCTTCTATGTAGGCTATGAACAAAACATCGTATAAAAACTAAATAATAGTAGACATATAACTTATCGTCATACACTACATTGTAGATACATAAAATTATATACACCTTACAGTCCTGCCTTCCGGCAGAGAAACTATATAGAGGTAGTGATGTCCGAAATTAAAACTGAAGTTATATCTGATCTTTGTTCGCTACCTTCATCGGTCAGCCAGGATGTCGTGGCAGTCAATGAAGAAAAGAAAGTGCCTGCGAAAAAAAGAAAAAGAGGAAGACCTAAGAAGGAAGAAGTACAGAAGTACATTAAGAGGCCTAAAAGAGGTAGACCTCCTGGTGAAGCAGCAAGGATTAAAGAACTAACAGCTTCACTGTTGCTGACACACTCACAGGCTATCATCAGAAAGATAGTGCATAAGGCTCTTAATGATGAGGATAAGGATCAGATGGCAGCGCTGAAGCTGTGTGTTGATAGGATGTTGCCAGTAAGTTACTTTGAGGATAAAGGTGCTGGTGGAGGCTCTAGAGCCATTACCATCAACATCACTGGAGTGAATGACAACCCAGTAGAAATGATTGAGCATGAACCTGTTGAAGTAGAAACTACCTTGATAGACTACGAAGAAGAAGAAGACGATGGATCTACAAGTTAAGTTACTACCGTGGCAGCAAGAGGTCTTCAAAGACCCTGTAAGGTTTAAGATCATCGCTGCTGGTAGACGTACAGGTAAGTCAAGGTTAGCAGCTTGGACACTGATCATAGAGGCTCTACAGACTGATAAAGGTCATGTCTGGTATGTAGCACCAACGCAGGGACAAGCTAGAGATATTATGTGGACTACGCTGTTAGAGCTAGGACATCCAGTCATCAAAGGTAGTCATGTAAATAACATGCAGATTACGTTGGTGAATGGAGCAATGATATCGCTAAAAGGTGCTGATAGACCAGAGACAATGCGTGGTGTTAGTCTTAAATACTTAGTGATGGATGAGTATGCAGACATGAAGCCACAGGTGTTCGAACAAATCCTTAGGCCTGCATTAGCGGATCAGAAGGGTAGAGCAATGTTCATCGGAACACCAATGGGTAGAAATCATTTCTATGAACTGTACAAACTAGGTGATAGTGGTAAGGATCAGCATTACAAGGCATGGCACTTCACTAGCTTTGATAATCCATTGTTAGACCCTGAAGAGATTGAAGCTGCTAGAGGATCAATGTCTAGCTTTGCTTTCAGACAAGAGTTCATGGCATCGTTTGAGGCTGCGCAGTCGGAGATCTTCAAAGATGAATGGATTAAAATTACTGACGAAGAACCTGAAGATGGTAACTACTTCATTGCGGTGGATCTTTGTGGTTTTACGGATTCATCTCAGGTTAACAAGACGAAAAACTCTAAGTTGGATGAAACAGCGATAGCCATTGTTAAGGTTAACACTAAAGGTTGGTGGGTAGCTGACATACAGTATGGTAGATGGGATGTCCGAGAAACAGCAGTGAGGATATTAAAAGCTGCTAAGGACTACAGAGTTAATGCGGTAGGGATTGAGAAAGGTGCACTGAAGAATGCAGTGATGCCTTACATGAATGATCTGATGAGGAGATTGAACTACTATCCTCGTATTGAAGAGTTAACACACGGTAATAAGAAGAAGACAGATAGGATTGTTTGGTCACTACAAGGACGATTTGAACACGGTAGGATTGTACTGAAAGAAGCTGATTGGAATAACAAGTTTATAGACCAACTGATGCAGTTTCCTGATAGCAAGACTCATGATGACTTAATAGATGCTGTTAGTTACATTGATCAAATACAGGTAGCAGATTGGAATCAGAACTTGAATGAAGAAGAGTACGAAGTCCTAGACACAACAATAGGTTGGTGACAATGAAATTTGAATCTGAAATCACACCTCAGAATGCCTTAGTAGCCTTCGTCATGGATCGTTGTAACGATTGGCGTAACTACAGGGATGAGAACTACATGGATCGCTGGGATGAGTATGAGCGTCTCTGGCGAGGTCTTTATGCTGATGAAGATAAAACAAGGGATTCTGAGCGTTCAAGGCTTATTAGCCCTGCCCTACAGCAAGCAGTAGATAACAAACAAGCTGATCTTGAAGAAGCTGTGTTCGCTAAAGGTGTATTCTTTGACATCAGCGATGACATCAGTGATCAGGATAAGACTGATGTTGAGAAGATGAAGTCTTTGTTGTCCGAAGATTTCAAGAAAGATAAAGTACGTAAGAACATTGGTCAGATCATGACCTTAGCAGAGATCTACGGTACTGGTATCGGTGAGGTCATTGTCAAACAAAAGAAGAGTCTAACACCAGCAACACAGCCTACAGCACAGCCTGGATTGGCTATGATTGGTGTTAACACTAACTATAGAGTATCGGTAGACTTAAAACCAATCAATCCACGTAACTTCCTTGTTGATCCTAACGCAACCACCATTGATGATGCAATGGGGTGTGCTATCGAAGAGTATGTTGGTAGACATGCAGTCATCAAAGGCATGGAAGATGGTGTTTATAAAAAGGTTGCTATCGGTGAAGCATCTTTAGACACTGACCTAGAGCCTAACCAAGACTTAACTTACTATCAATCAGATAAGGTATTACTACTTCGTTACTATGGTTTAGTACCTAAGAAGTTGTTAGATAACCCTGATGACTTATCTTTTGAAGATGATGAGTTGTATTCAGAGATGGTAGAGGCTTTGATCGTTATTGCTAACGGAGAAGATCTCCTCAAAGCTGAAGAAAACCCCTTCATGATGCAGGACAGACCTGTTGTTGCCTACCAAGCTGATAGCGTTCCTGGTCGTTTCTGGGGTCGTGGAACGGCTGAGAAGGCATACAACATGCAAAAGGCTGTTGATGCACAGATTCGTAGCCATGTAGACTCTTTAGGGCTTACAGCAGCTCCTATGATGGCTATAGATGCCTCTAGATTACCTCGTGGACAGAAGTTTGAGATCAAACCAGGGAAGAATATCCTTGTCAATGGTAACCCATCAGAGATTCTACAACCCTTTAAGTTCGGTGTTACGGACAAATCCAACATCGAAACAGCTCAAATCTTCGAAAGAATGATGCTACAGGCTACAGGTACGTTAGATACAGCTAACTTACCTGCTCAAGTCAGTGGTGGTGATGCAGCAGCGGCTGGTTTAGCGATGGCTGTTAGCGGTATTATCAAGAAGAACAAGCGTTCTTTGGTGAATTTCCAAGAAGATTTCCTTATTCCGTTCGTACAGAAGGCTGCATGGCGGTATATGCAGTTTGCTCCTGACCGTTACCCTGTAAAAGACTTTGAATTTATCCCAACAGGTACGCTAGGGATGGTTGCTAGAGAGTTTGAACAGGCTCAAATGATGGCAATGATGTCTACGTTAGGTCCAAACAGTCCTATCGTACCTTTGTTGTTGCAAGGTATCGTTGAATACTCATCATTACCTAACCGTGAGAGCTTATTACAGCAACTTCAGCAGCTAACACAGCCAAATCCTGAGCAACAACAGGCTCAACAGCAAGCTACACAGCTTCAATTGGCTGATGCACAAGCTACTGTACAGGAAAAACAAGCCAGAGCACAGAAAGCAGCAGCAGAGGCTCAGAAAGCGTCTATAGAGGCTCAGTTAATGCCTGAAGAGGTAAGAGCTAAGATCGTTAATGCAGCCACTCAGAACCTTCCTAACAACGATGACTCAGCAGAGCGTGAATTCCAACGTAGAATCAAGATTGCTGAGTTAATGTTGAAGGAAGAAGATATCAAAAGCAATGAAAACATAGCCAAGATGCAAATGGAGACTAAAAAACAGGTAGATAAGCAGTTTACCGATGCTCTTGGTGAGTAATCATGGATGAGGAAAAACTACTACAGCTAGCTGCTGTTGTTGGTAAGTTAAAGAAGAAAGTAAGTGAGCTAGACTCTAAAGCAAATACCATCAGTAAACTAGAAGGACCACAAGGTAAACAAGGTCCTAAAGGTGACAAAGGTAATCCTGGTAAAGACGGACTGCCAGGAAAAGATGGTAGAGATGGTGTTGATGGTAAAGATGGTATAGACGGTAAACCAGGAAAAGATGGTGTATCTGTTGTTGATGCTTACATTGACATTGACAACTCACTGGTACTTAAGTTGTCTAATGGTATTGAAGTCAGTGCTGGTGAGTTACCACAAACTTCTAAGTCCAAAGACAACATATACATTCAGAATACACAGCAGTTTGGCTTAGATGGTTTACCTGATGCTACGGAAGACCCTGTACCAGAATACTTTCTTGTTAGACAAGACGGACAATGGAAGAAAGCTTCGTTTACTTACTTACTTGGTTGGCTTAGTGTTGCGAACATCCTTGCTACTGAAAACGGTGATTTCCTCACCACAGAAGCTGGTGACTACATTATCATGGAGTAGACATGGCTGACATAAAGATATCAGCACTATCAAATGCATCAGCATTGGCTGGTACTGAAGTTGTACCTATCGTACAAGGCGGTAACACTGTAAAGACAACACTCAGCAACATCGCTGCTTTGTCTGGAAACGGTACAGTAACTTCAGTAGCTATGTCAGTGCCTACAGGGTTAACTGTAACAGGATCACCAGTAACATCAGCAGGTACGTTAGCAATATCGAACACAGCTGGTTATGCGATCCCTACCACATCAAAGCAAACTGATTGGGATACTGCTTATGGATGGGGTAATCATGCTACGGCTGGTTATGCGGTAGGAGTAACAACCATTACTGCTGGTACTGGGTTGTCTGGTGGTGGTGACTTGTCCGCTAACAGAACCATTAACTTAGCGGATACAGCAGTTACAGCAGGTTCGTATACAAACGCTAACATCACTGTTGATGCACAAGGTCGTATCACAGCAGCAGCTAACGGTACAGGTGGTGGAGGCGGTACAACAACCTATGCCGCTACCTTTGACAATAGCGGTACTGGAGCTGCTTCAGGAACTACCTTTGATGGTTCTGTAGCACGTACAATCAGTTATAACACGCTGGGAGCACCATCAACAACAGGCGATGACGCAACAGGTACTTGGAACATTGATGTGCTTGGTAGCGCTGGCTCAGCTACTAACTTACTTGGTGGTGCTGCCAACAGAATTGCTTATCAAAGCGGATCAAACACAACAACTTTTATCACTGCACCAACAACATCAGATACTTATCTTAAGTGGAGTGGGTCTGCTTTCACATGGTCTACCGTATCCGGTGGTGGTGGAGGAAGTACAAATTTAGACGGAGGTGCTCCAGATAGTAGCTACCTTGCCGTTGATCCTATTGATGGAGGAACACCGTAATGCCAGTTCAAGTACAACTACGCCGTGGAACTACTTCTCAGTGGTCTACTGCTAACCCAACACTAGCTTCCGGTGAAGTAGGTGTTGATACATCATTAACTAAGTTCAAAGTAGGTAATGGATCTACTGCGTGGAACAGCCTTGGCTATGCTACATTGACTTTCCAAGGTGCTTACGCTGGTGGTACAACGTACTATCCTAACGATGTAGCTACATACAATGGTTCTACTTATGTATGTATCCTACAAAGTACAGGTAACCTACCCACTAACACAACGTATTGGTCTGTATTAGCATCTAAAGGAACTGACGGAACTAATGGCGAAGTAACCCTTAGCACTGCTCAGACACTAACTAACAAGACTATATCCGCTAGTAACAACACGTTAACTGGTCCTGATGGTACGAATCAAGTTGGTTACTTAAATGCTCCTCAAAACAGTCAATCAGGTTCTACTTATACGCTAGTGCTTGGTGATGCTGGTGATCATGTTTACTTTACTGGTGGCTCCACAGCAACACTTACAGTACCAACCAACGCTTCTGTAGCATTTCCTACAGGAACTACAATCCTAGTACTTAACAACAACAGCGGTAACTTAACGATCTCTGGTGCTGGCGTGACGTTTCAGCTAGTCAATACCACATCAACAGGAAACCGTACAGTAGCCACTAAAGGTATGGCTTCACTTATCAAAGTTGCTACAGATACTTGGTGGGTTACTGGGCCAGGAGTGACCTGATATGGCGGGTAACTTAACAGCAATGATTGCGGCTATCTTCTCAGGTAGCGCAGTCTCAACCGATCCCTACTTCAACTACACCACGCTGCTTTTATCGACCACAGCAACGAACGGTCAGCAGAACAATACGTTTCAAGACAGCTCTACCAATAACTTCACCATTACCCGCAACCCAGCGACAGGGCCAAATGCACCGACACAGGGTACGTTCTCACCGTTCAGTCAGACGGGGTGGGGTGGTGCTTTCAATACAAGCACAACTTATTTGACAGTTACAGATACCGCAAATCTTCGTTTCGGTTCGTCAAACTTTACGATAGAAGCATGGGTCTATAGAAACGCAAGCGGAGCAACTCAAACCATAGCAAGCAAAGGTGCGTCAACACCTACAGGATGGGTATTTCAAATAAGCTCTGCTGACAAACTTGTTTTTACGGACACCAGTACAAGCATTACTGGAACCACTTCTATTGCCGCTAATACATGGACTTACGTTGCTGTTGTTCGCGCTGGAACTGGTACAAATCAAACAACTTTGTATGTTAACGGAACTTCTGACGGTACTGGCACATCTGCAACAAACTTCAATCAAACATCTAATATGTTAATTGGAGCAGATAGAAGCACAACAAACTTTGCCAATGGCTATATATCAAACTTGCATCTTAGCAACACCAATAGGACTATTTCAAGTACACCAACGACGGCATTGACCGCTGATGCTAATACGATTTTCTTATCGCTTAATTTGAATCGTTTTCAGTACACAGATAGTACGGCAGCATATACAAACATATCTGTCACGGGGACTCCATCTGTCGTCCCCTTCTCCCCATTCAACCCCACAAGCGCATGGTCGGCTTCAACGGTTGGTGGGTCTGGGTATTTCGATGGGACGGGGGATTATTTAAACACACCAGCTACAGGTCAGTTTGCCCCTGCTGGTAATTTTTCAATACGCTTATGGTTTTATTTAACCTCTTTAGCCGCGACAAATCATTTAATAGGTAATTACACAGCTAACGCTGCAACCGACTGGCTTGTTGAAGTTATAAATACAGGTGTACTTCAAGTATTTACTAACGGATCAACGCTTCGCCTAAGTCATTCCGGAATAACAACCAATCAATGGTATTACCTCACATTAACTAGATCAGGAACAACAATTACAGGTCAAATTAACGGATCTAATTTTAATGTAACTGCAACGTACACCCAGTCAGGAACCTTTGGTTCGGCAACAAAATCAATTTATATAGGGCAACGAGCGGGTTCAACTAACCCGTTATTTGGGTATTTATCAAGTGTTAGTCTAGTTGATGGATCTGCATTACAGACAGTGCCAACAGCTCCGCTGACTAACGAAACAGGAACTCAACTCCTCCTCAACTTCACCAACTCCGGTATCTACGATGCCACTGCGAAGAATGTGCTGGAGACGGTTGGAGATGCACAAGCTAGTACCACAATTACTAAGTGGTCTCCAACATCAATGAAGTTTGATGGTACGGGAGATTACGCTGTTACTCCAGCAAGTCCTTTGAATGCCTTTTTAACTGGAGACTTTACCTGCGAATTCTGGGTGTACTTTAACGCTTTAGCTACGAATCAAACGGTTATGGGCACGGCTTCAGGATTTCAGACAGGCGGTTATCAGTGGATACAACTTGCATCTAATACATTGACATTCAGGATGGAACTTACCTCTGGTGCAATTAATGTAGCAACAGGGGCTTTGTCAACAGGGCAGTGGTATCACATTGCAGCAACAAGATCCGGAACCACAGTGCGTGTTTTTGTTAATGGAGTGCTGGCTAATTCAACAACTACAGGTGGTTCAATTAGTGATAGCACAGGGAATAAAGTGATTGTTGGAAATAGCGTTGAATTACAAGCTACACGTTTCTTTAATGGTTATCTCCAAGACGTGAGGGTGACCAGAGGCTACGCTCGCTACACAGCCAATTTCACACCACCAACCGCAGCCTTCCCTGTTCAATAAGGACTGACTATGCTTTGGACAAAGAACGGATCAATACCTTACGAAACCACAGATGGTACGGAAGGATGGCAACCAGCACCGGATAAACCAGAGGCTTCTGAAGGCAAGGAAGTGATTTGGGTAGCGCCGCAGTGGATCATCAGAGACCCAGCACCGGCAAACCGTGAGGGTTATCAGTGGGCGTATTTTTTAAACGAAGGTTGGGTAGAGTTAGCCTGTGGTACTGTAGAGACTATAGAGCCTATAGATCTACCTACACTACTGACTACAGATCAGATAACTATGTTTACTACATCACAGATCGCATAAAGTCTGCTATCTTTTGATGTTCTTCAGCAGTACCATCATTCTTAATACGGTTAGCTCTCCAAGATAAGATAACTACGTTTCCTTTGATGTATCCTTTAGAGGAATCAATCCTATCAAAGCTTGGAGAGTTGTCTGAACGGAAACTAGCTAGGTAGTCTAACTCAATACCTAATATTGGACAATGAGTAGGGAATGTTAGGTCATTGAACTCTATATCCCAATCATGTTTATAGTTAGATGCTTTCTTACGTCTGAACTTTTCTCTAATGATCTGGTAGAACTCATCAGCACGGACATAAGATTCTTCAGGGAAATGTCCCCACTTCTGTTTGTAACTAGATCGTCTCTTCAGTAGCGTAGCCTGTCTAGGTAATTGTTCGTACGTAAGCCTACCTAAAGACACTAACTTGTTAAACAACTGATGTACTCGTTGACGACTGACATTACCTAGATCAACCCTGATTTCATCAGTTTGTTTACCTAGAAGAACTAAACGACAAACAAGATCTAATCTTTCTTCTGGTGTTAGCTTACTTTTAGCAAAGTGCATTGATTTCATAGAGTCTCCCGAAAGGGTTATTGTAACACGTTTTACTTACGTAGTCAAGGCTCTTTACAACAATATTTTCACTGTGGTAAAATAACAACAATGGATACTACTAAGTTACTAAAGTACTACGAAGAGCGTTTTGACCTTATGAGTCATCCAGGATGGAAAACTCTGTTGGAAGACGCTAAAGAGTACAGAGACGCAGTAGCGGACATAACCACTATATCTAGTGGCGAAGAACTACAAGAACGTAAAGGTCAACTAAAAGCTTTAGATTGGCTCCTAACGATGCATGAAGTTTGGGAAAAAGCCTATGAGGATTTAGTCAATGAGGATACTGAATGATTTTGAGTGTGCTAACGGGCATGTTACTGAAAGGTACACAGATCACTATGTTAAAGAAATACAGTGCCCACACTGCGACTTGTTAGCACAAAGACAATTAGCATCTCCTAGAAGCAAACTAGAAGGCATCACTGGTGCTTTTCCAACAGCTTCTGATAGATGGGCAACGATGCATGAACAAGCAGTAAACGTAGCAAAGTCTAAGTCCTACTATGAGGGATAACTTAGATTCCTTTTTAATTCCTAACAATTGGGTTATACCCGACTAGGAGAAGCAGATGGCTGAATTTGTAGAATCTCTAGATGATGAAGTAGGTAACGATGAATTTCAGGCTGTAGAGGCTAAGGCTGAAGCAGCACCAACTCAGGAAGAACCTACGATCCCTGAAAAGTATAAGGGTAAATCGTTAGATGACATCATAAGGATGCACCAGGAGGCTGAAAAGCTAATTGGTCGTCAAGCACAAGAAGTTGGAGAAGTTCGTAAGTTAGCTGATGAACTCATCAAAAGGCAAATCACACCGCAGGATCAACCTGCTAAAGCTATCGAAGATGATACTGACTTTTTTGCCGATCCTGTTAAGGCAGTTAATAAAGCAGTTGAATCCCATCCAGCAGTTGTTCAGGCTCAACAGGCTGCAACACAGATGGCTAGGATGCAAACAGCAAACAGGCTAGCTCAATCACACCCTGATTATACTCAAGTCATTACTGATCCTGAGTTTGCGTCATGGGTAAATGAGTCACCTGTACGTCAAAGATTGTACGTAGCAGCAGACAAACAGTTTGATTTCGATTCCGCTAATGAGTTGTTGTCTAACTTCAAAGCATTGAGGAAAGCTAAACAGGACACTGTTCAGCAAGCAGCACAACAGCTCCAGGAACAACGTAATCAAACACTCAAAGCAGCTACTGTAGCAGTTGATGGCGCTACTGGTGAGACGAGCAAGAAAATTTATCGTCGAGCAGATCTTATTCGACTTCAAATGACTGACCCTGAACGTTATATGGCATTACAAGATGACATCATGTCAGCCTATAGCGATGGTAGGGTCCGATAACCTAAAATTTAAAGGACATTAAAATGGCTTCAGCAGCTTATCCTGGTGGAAGTGGTTCCATCGTAAACAAGACCAACGCAGATAAATTTGTACCTGAGATTTGGTCTGATGAAATCATCGCTTCTTACAAGAAATCACTTGTTATGGCGAACCTCGTCAACAAGATGACGATGCGTGGTAAGAAAGGTGATACGCTTCATATTCCTAGCCCCACTCGTGGTGCGGCATTCGCTAAAGCAGCTAACACTGCTGTTACGATTCAGGCGAACGTTGAGTCTGAAGTGCAAGTTACCATTAACAAGCACTACGAATACTCACGTTTGATTGAGGACATCGTCGAAGTTCAAGCTCTTGCTTCGCTTCGTCGTTTCTACACTGAAGATGCTGGTTATGCATTGGCTACGCAGGTTGACTCTGATCTAATCCAGATCGGTCGTCTCTTCAACGGCTCTCACGCTGCTGGCGCTACTGGCGACTACAGTGTGTCCGGTACAACCACTGCCTACATCGGCGGTGACGGTACTACAGCCTTCGTTGGTGGTGCTGGTGCTGGTAACGCAACTGCACTAACTGATGCTGCTATTCGTCGTACCATTCAGCGTCTTGATGATGCTAACGTACCTCAAGATGGTCGTTACTTGGTTATCCCTCCTGTTGCTCGTAACACCCTCATGGGTCTTGCTCGTTTCACCGAACAAGCCTTTGTTGGTGAGCAAGGTGGTAACAACACCATTCGTAATGGTCAGATCGGTGATGTATACGGTGTTAAAGTGTTTGTTAGCAGCAACGCTGACACTGCTTATGCTTCGTCCGGTACTGCCCCCCGTGCTTGCTTGATGTTCCACAAGGATGCAATGGTTCTTGCAGAGCAAATGGCTGTTCGCTCACAGGCTCAGTACAAGCAAGAGTACCTTGCTACGCTGTACACTGCTGACACGCTGTACGGTGTTGCAGAGCTTCGTAACGATGCTGGTATTGCTTTGATCATCCCTAGCTAATAAAAGCTAAAGAGGGGCTGCTTCGGCAGCCTCTTTCATATAAGAGGTTACTATGGTCACTTTTAGATGTAAATGGTCAAACAACTTAATGAATGTTGAATACGAATATGACATTGAGCAGATGCGTAGGCATCCAGATTATGAAGAAGTAAAAGAAGAAGATAAAAAACAAGAAAGTAAAGTTAAGGTCACAAAGTCAACTAAAGAGGATTGATTGTGTCTAACTATACCAAAAGCACTAACTTTGCTGCTAAAGACTCCTTACCAAGCGGTAATGCAGGAAAGGTTGTAAAAGGCACTGAGATCAACACAGAGTTTGATAACATAGCTACGGCTATTGCTACTAAAGCAGATCTAAACTCTCCTACACTGGTTACACCTAACTTAGGTACACCATCAGCAGCAGTATTAACTAATGCGACTGGATTACCATTAACGACAGGTGTTACAGGTACGCTTCTAGTTGCTAATGGTGGTACAGGTGCTACTACCTTTAGTTCTGGTGCTTTGTTGAAAGGTGCTGGTACGTCCGCAATCACTACAGCAACCGCTGGAACAGACTATGCCGCTGCTACAACAGGTACTTCAGCACAGTTATTAGCTAACAATGGTAGTGGTGGTTTCAGTAACGTAACTGTTGGTAGTGGTCTATCTTTGTCTGCTGGTACGCTTTCAACGTCTGGTGGAGCATCAATCTCTGCTGGTGATTCCAATGTCACTGTTAGCGATACAGGATCAAACGGAACCGTTACTGTTCAGACTGATGGCACCGAGCGGGTGCGTATCACCAACACTGGTAACTTACTAGTTGGTACAACCACCAACAATGCTTCTGGAGGGGTTATACAAGTATCCAACGGCATCACCTTCCCCGCCACGCAATCTGCATCCTCAGACGCTAATACGCTGGATGATTATGAGGAAGGGACTTGGACACCTGTTTTAGCATCTTTTACTGGAACGAGTGGAAGAACACTAACAGGAACGTATACAAAAATTGGAAGATTAGTTTATATAACTGTAAAAATTAGCGATGGGTCTCAGACGTTAGAAAGCACTGCAAATATTTCTAATATAACCGGCTTGCCTTTTACTGTTTCAGGTGTTTCTGCTTTTGCTGGAATTACAACTAATTATTTTGATACTATAAACCAAGGATGCGGTATTTACTTTAATACCACAGTTATATATACAGTAACGTTTTCGATTGCGGCCAGTAGAACCATAGTAATAAGCGGAACATATGAAGTTTAATGTTGTCATGATTTATAAAGTTGTTTACTTAATCACACCAGACTAGTGTGATCGGACCAACGAAAGGAACTTACATGATTACCAAAGAAACCGTAGTAGACCAAATCACTGTCGTTGAGAACGGCACAGTGCTTTACCGTGAAGCAACTAGGATTATTGAGGATGGCAAAGTCTTAACCCAGACCTATCACCGCACATCCCTAACACCAGGGCAAGACCTCACAGACCAACCAGAGAAGGTGGTAGCGATTGCTCAGGCAGCGTGGACACCAGAGGTTGTAGCAGCCTACGAAGCAGCGCAGTTGGCAGTACAACCAAATCCTTAACATGAGACCTAAGGACAACAAACATGGCTCTCCAAGCTGATGAACATATCAAACAAGTTGGAGATGCTATCTCAATCCTCACTGTGGTGGGGACTTTGGCTGAACTGCTACCAGCAATAGCTGCAATCTTAACGATTACGTGGACTGCTATTCGTATATGGGAAACAGATACCGTTCAATGTATGTTTAGACGTAACAAGGGGAATAAAAATGCCGATGGTAGCGAATAAGAAGTTTCCTTACACAGCTAAAGGTAAAAAAGCTGCTGAAGAGTATGCATCAAAGAAAGCAAAGAAGATGCATGAGAAGAAAGAGTCTAAGGCTATGAAGGCTAAAGAGAAGAAGATGGGTTATCCGTCATGAAACAGAAACCAGCTAAAGTACGTAAAGTTATGAGAGAGTACAAAGAAGGTACTCTACACAGTGGCAAAGGTGGTCCTGTGGTTAAGTCTCGTAAGCAAGCAGTTGCTATTGCTTTGTCTGAAGCTGGTATGTCTAAGCCAAAGAAAAAGAAATGAAAGAAGGACTATACGCTAACATCCAAGCCAAGCGTAAGCGTATCACTGAAGGCTCTGGTGAGAAGATGAGAAAACCTGGCACTAAAGGTGCTCCTACAGCAAAAGCATTTAAGGAGGCAGCAAAAACTGCTAAGAAGAAATGAAAAAGGATTCTAGGCTGGAAAGAGCAGGAGTGTCTGGATATAATCGCCCTAAAAAAACCCCAACACATCCTACTAAATCTCACATTGTTGTAGCAAAGGACGGTGATCAAGTTAAGACGATTCGGTTCGGTCAACAAGGTGTTTCAGGTTCTCCAGAAGGTTCTGCTAGAAATAAATCATTCAAGGCTCGCCACGCTAAGAACATTGCTAAAGGTAAGATGTCTGCTGCGTACTGGGCTGATAAGGTGAAATGGTAATGGCTACATTCTTAGACTGCATCAATGGTGTTCTACGCCGTATACGAGAGACAGAGGCTATCACGCCAACTGATACAGCCTATGTTAAGTTAATTGGTGATTTTGTTAATGAAGCTAAGAGAGAAGTTGAAGACGCTTGGAACTGGTCTGTGCTTCGTACAACAAAGACAATCACCACTGTTAGCGGTACACAGAACTACGAAATACCTACCACTAACCCAAGAGCAAGGTTGTTAGTGGTTTATATTCCATCGCTAAAGAGAGATCTTCAGCAAGCTACACAGAATCAAATGCATGAATGGAATAATCTTCAAGGTTCAGTGAATGGAGATCCTTTTTATTTTTCTATTGGTAACAGCACATCATCTACTGGTGTTATTACTCTTGATCTATGGCCTATCCCATCGTCAGTGCTAACGGTAAAGGCAGACTGTGTTATACCACAGGCTGATTTGTCCGCTGGTACTGATGTTGTTTATGTCCCTTCAGAGTTAGTTATCCAAGGTGCTTATCTTCGTGCTATCAATGAACGTGGTGAAGATGGTGGACGTTTAAGCGAACAACAAGCTGATCTATACCGTAAAGCAGTGGCTTCTTACATCTCTATTGAAGCAGAGCGTTACGGTGATGAAACAACCTGGGAGTGGTCATAATGGCTGCTGAGTTGAGGTCAGTAAGTATTGTTGCTCCAGGCTTTGCTGGTCTCAATACTCAAGACTCTTCTGTAGCTTTACCTAAAGAGTTTGCACTTCGTGCTGAGAATGCTGTTATTGACCAGTATGGTCGTATTGCAGCTAGAAAAGGTTGGGATAACGTTAACACTACCTTAGGTTTTAACGGTGAAGAACCATCATTGATCTTTGAGATTGTTAAGTCTGATGGTACTACAGTTATCGGCTCTATCGGTGATAAGAAGATCTTCACTGGTACGACAACACTTACTCAGGTTTACTCTGATGCTACCTGGACAGCACAGAACTGGAAAGCAGTAAACTTTAATAGTCATACTTACTTCTTTCAACGTGGTCATGATCCACTATTGTATGATCATGCTGGTAACACATGGCAGAAGATGTCAGCTTTTGTTGGTTATACAGGTACTGTACCATTAGCCAATGAAGTGTTAGCTGCTTATGGTCGTCTATGGGTTGCGGACACCACCACAGATAAGAAGACAGTTACTTGGTCAGATGCTTTGATTGGTTATAAATGGGGTGGCGGTAGCGGTACTCATGGTTCTATCAGCATTGAATCTGTCTTAACTAATGGCTCTGACAGTATCACAGCCTTAGCAGCCTTTAACGGATTGTTGATCATATTCTGTAAGAAAAGCACTATCATCTATTCTGGTGCTGAAGAAGACCCTACAACAAACCTTCAGTTAGTAGAGGTTATTGATGGTGTAGGATGTATTGCTAGAGATTCTGTACAAGATGTAGGTAGTGATATCTTCTTCTTGTCTGATACAGGTGTACGTAGTCTAGGTAGAACTATTCAAGAGAAATCAGGACCATTGTTCGATGTATCAAGGAATGTCCGTGATGACTTGATTGTTGATGTGATCACTAACACAACTACTGATGACATCAAATCTGTGTTCGATGAACGTAACGGATTCTATCTACTTAGTTTACCGTCAAGGATCTACACCTATTGCTTTGATCTTAAACAACGACTACAAGATGGTAGCTGTAAAGCAACTACCTGGACTATAGCTCCTAAGTCGTTATTGTCCACCAGAGACAGGAAACTATACATCAGCCGTGTAGGTTATATCGGTGAATATGGTGCTCTGTACTCTGACAATGGCAGTTCATTCAGGTTTGCTTATTACACATCACACATTGATGCTGGTAATGCCTCTATCATAAAGATCTTAAAGAAGTTTGCCATGCTTGTTATTGGTGGCTCTAACACTGAGATCTTCTTAAACTGGGGTACAGACTATTCAGGTAACTACTCAGCAGCTCAGATAGCTTTACCATCAAGACAGCCAAGAGCAGAATACAACATATCTGAGTATAACATAGCTGAGTACAATTCAGGAACAATCATCAATCAACTAAGACAACAAGTAAGCGGTTCTGGTAGAGTGTTTCAGATTGGTATTGAAGCCAACATTAGTGCTGATGTATTGTCTATTCAACAAATCGATGCCTTTTTCAAAACTGGTAGAATCGCCTAAGGACAACGAATAATGTTTACAGAAGAGGAAATCAGGAACATACTTCCTGCTAACTGGGACAAATTAGGAGCAGACGACAAAGCTAAGTTTTTTAAAGATGTGGGTGTATCTACAGATAACTTAGTTAGTCTTGGTGTTATTAAACCAGATGATACTGCTTGGTTTGCTGAAAGAGGTGTTGCAGCTAAGTCAAACATACCTACATTTACTGATCAGATGGGTTTCCAAGAAGAGAGTGGAACCGTTGTTAGAAGCGCTAAAGATCAGCAAATTGATTGGTTGTTTGAACAAGCTAGGGTTGCTCAGTTAACACCAGCTCAAAAAGCTATTGAAGGTGCTAGGTACACAGAAAGCTTAGAAGGCGGTAACGAGACACGATACAATCCAGTTAATTTCCAAGGACGTGACTGGCTTGTTGGGCCTTCAGGTGATAATCTAGTCACTATGTCTACAGATCAATCAGGTCTATCAGGTAACAATAAACGATATGATGTCTTAGATCCTACCACAGGACAAGTAAGTCAAGTTGTATCTGAAGATCGTTCAATGTGGCAACGATTTGTTAAAGCACTTCCTCAGATTGCTTTAGGTGCTGCTGCTGTTATTGGTGGTCCTGCTTTGTTGGAAGCTGCTGGTGGCTTGTTTGGTAGTGGTGAAGTAGCGTCAGTTATTAATGGATTGTCGCCAGAAACTTTAGCTACTTTACAAAACACAGGTTTATCTAATATACCTGATATTGTAGATACAACAGGTAATTTGTTAAACACAGGTTTATTAGCAGGAACAGCAACGACTGTATTACCGACAACAACAACGACACCAACAACAACGACACCAACAACAACGACACCAACAACAACGACACCAACACCAACGACACCAACACCAACGACAGTACCTTTTAACCCAGCATCGTTGTTTACCACAGCAGCTAATACCCTTTTACAGGGACTAACGAACACTAACGCACAGAATGTTCTTGGTGGTTTGATTAGTTCTGGTGCTAACTTAGCAATGATCCAGGATGCTGCTAACCAGCTACGTCAGCAAGGACAACTAACTCAAACAGAATACACTAACTTAGCTAAAACTTTAGGTGGTCAGTACGATGCAGCGGGAGCAGCAGCTAGGTTAGGTCAAACACAGATTGCTCAAGGTATTCTTCCTTATACACAATCATTAGGAAGTACAGCACAGCAAGGTTTGATGAATGTAGGTCAAACTGCTGCTAACATGGTTGGTCAGTTTACACCGTATGGTGTTACTGGTTCTTTGTTCGGAACTACCTATAATCCTCAGACAGGACAGGTTAACACTGCTTTGACAGAAGATGCAAGACAGATGTATAATCCCTTTGCACAGGTAGCTCAACAGTCTGCTAATGCAGCGCTGATGACTAACGTAGACCAGCTTAGCCAGGATTACTACAACAAGTTATCTGCATTGTCCGCACCTGAGGTAGAGCGTCAACGCCTTGCTACAGAGGCTAGGTTACGTGCTCAAGGAAGATTGGGTGTAAGTGGGTCAGCTTTTGGTGGTTCTTCACCAGAACTGTTAGCACAGGAACAAGCCATTGCTAGACAGCAACTAGAAAGAGAACTACAGTCTAGACAGGCTGCTTTAGGAGAACGTGGTACGCTCCTCAGCCAAGGCACTGCTGCACTAGCACCTATCCAACAGTT
>Ga0209358_10001290_pt1 | contig 20201 bp, 15 predicted proteins | sample LauGreFa1BDMLBSN_2_FD_187574 | JGI IMG/M metagenome (GOLD analysis project Ga0209358, IMG submission 187574) | Freshwater lake microbial communities from Lake Michigan, USA - Fa13.BD.MLB.SN (SPAdes) (version 2) | ecosystem: Environmental > Aquatic > Freshwater > Lake | place: Lake Michigan, USA...
AGGAGCGAATTCATCTATAACAAATGTTGTTACTTCAGGTGGTATAACGAATTTGTCCAATGCATCTGGTTTTACAGCAGGAGGATATGCTAATTTCACTGCCCAGAGTTGTTCTCAATCTGCGGGTGCAACAATCAATTTTACATTAACTTATGTAAGTGATCCTGGCACAAAAATTTTTATTGACTGGAATAATGATCTTGATTTTAACGACGCTGGCGAAAATGTATATTCATCAAACGCCTATGTGTTGTCAACGGTTTCTGGTTCTTTTGCTGTACCCGTTGGCCAGGCCACAGGAAATTATAGAATGAGAATTGTAGCTGACTGGAATTCTACTGTTCCAGTTGCTTGCCCCGTAGGTATTAACGGTGAAACAGAAGACTATACCTTCACTGTTGCTGCTCCGCCTTCGTGTCCTGGTCCTACGGCTTTAGTTGGAACACCCATTTCATTGACCTCTGCCACAATCTCTTGGACAGCGCCATCGCCTGCTCCAACCTCCGGATATCAGTACTTTTATTCTACCACTGCGACTGCCCCAACCGCTGGCACAACTCCATCAGGTTCTACAGCCGCAGGAGTTACGACAGCGAATTTGAGCTCCCTGACTAGTGGAACCACTTACTATTTCTGGGTAAGGAGCGTGTGTTCAGTTGGTGATTTAAGTTCATGGGCTGGTGCTGGTACTTTTTATGTTGGGTATTGTGTTCCTGTTACAACATTCGGTTGCACGGATGGAGATGTAATTGCACGAGTGGTTTTAAATACTCTTGACAATAACTCGGGGACGGGTTGTCCTAGTGGATTAGCCGGATATTCCGATTATACAACAAACCCATTGCTGACGACCACGTTATTGCCTAGTAGCACATACAGCTGCACTGTATATGCTGGCCAATATGGAGAGGGCTATGCCGCTTGGATTGATTACAATGATGATGGAGTATTTGATAACGTTACAGAGCGAATAGGTTATTCCAATGGACAAGTTGCGGGATCGGGTATTGTAGGTGTTTTAGGTTCTTCAGCATCTTTTCCAATTACATTAGCCTGCACACCTCCTGCTGGTAATCACAGGCTACGCGTTAGGGCAATGTATTTTACTAATGGAATAAACGTTACGCCTTGCACATCTAATTCTTACGGTGAAATTGAAGATTATATCATAACAATTGCAGCGGCTCCAGCGTGCCCATCTCCTGGATCGGTTTCAACCATAACGCCAACATCGAATTCGGTAGCTTTAACTTGGGCCACTTCATGTGCCTCTTCGTCATCATACGATTTTGAGTACGGTCCGGTTGGATTTACATTAGGATCAGGAACATTGGTTTCAAACCAGCCTGTTACTATATCTGCACCAAATGCATCTTATACAATAACAGGTTTGCAAGCAGGAACTACCTACGACGTTTATTACCGAGCTAATTGTGGAACATCGACAAGCGCATGGTCTCTTTCAAATAATTTCACAACACTAAATGGAGTTTCAGCGGCGAGTAGCACTCCAACTCTTTGTCAAGGGACAGCGATGACTTCAATAACACATAACACCCAAGGTGCTACAGGTATTGGAGCTGCCACAGGATTACCATCAGGGATTACTGCTGCTTGGAGCTCAAATGTCATAACAATATCAGGCACACCTGCTGCTTCCGGTGTGTTTAGTTATTCTATTCCGCTAACTGGTGGTCTCGGCACTGTGAATGCTACTGGAACTATAACTGTATTGGCCGCACCGAGTGCTCCAACCGCAACTAGTCCTCAAGTTTTTTGTGAGACAGCTAACGCAACATTTGCATCTCTGCAAGTTTCGGGAGCGGTTGGTTCCAGTTTTGCGTGGTACTCTGGTGCAACAGGAGGGGTGGCCTTCAGCAACTCTGCAGCGCTTTCAATTGGTACAGTAAATTATTTTGTTGAGCAAATTGGAAGCAATGGATGCTCTAGCTTGACCAGAACATCTGTGGCAGTAACTGAATTTCCTTTGCTTTCTGCCTCAGTTTCTATAACGGGAACAACGGCATGTCCAGGCGGAGTTCTGTTGTTTACATCAACACCCGTGAATGGTGGGTTGAATCCTACTTATCAATGGTACAAAAACGGGGTCGTAATTCTCAATGAAACGGCATCAACATATTCTGCTTCGGGTTTATTACCTGGAGATGTAATCAATGTTAAAATGGTTCCTAGTGGTTCTTGTGTGACAGTTTGTCCATAATAAAAAATCATAACTAAAGAATTTTATAACCATTGATTCATAATTACATGAAAAGTCAATTTTTCAAAATAAAGAATAGTCACCGAACTGCGATGAAGTTATTCCTGGCAGTAGTTTTTAGTTCACTTATTTGGACTAATTCTTTCGGGCAAACGGCTGGATTTAATTCTACATTTGTTGTTCTTGGTCTGAATGGAGGTGCTAATACCTACTATGATTTAAGTGCATCAACGGGTAATCTAGATTTCGCTGGAAATAACTTGGGTAGCTTCGAAACAGGATCTAGCAACCTTGTTCTAAAGGGGGCAGAGCATAACGTTTGGAAATGCAATGGATGCGATCTAACAGCCACCTCTCTTTACTACAGAGTATACCAGACCTCGGCATTACCTGGAGTTTATACTCCTATTGCTCTTCCTTATACCTCAGGATTTAACAATGGTTGCGGCGGACAGGACCAAATGTGGTCTTCTGTTTCGAATACTATTAATATCTTGAATGGGCTTCAAGCGGGGGCTTATTACTTTGAAGTATACAGCGATGCAAGTGTTACCTGTCAGGGCGGAACGGTCTATGCCAGTAATGGTGGTTTGAATTATAGAGCTTCCTTTAATATTGTTAATCCCTTAACAGCAAGCTCTAGTTCAACAAGCATCTTGTGTAACGGCGGAGCAGCTACTGTAACTGTAACTGGAAACGGAGGCACTGCCCCTTACAGTGGATCCGGAACGTTCACTGTCAGCGCAGGTACGCATACCTATACGGTTACTGACGCTAATGGCTGGTCAGCAACAACAAGTATCACTGTAACTCAACCAGCTCTTGAAGCAACGTCAAACAGTATAGTCGTTCAATACAACCCACAACCAACTGCAGTTTCGAGTTCAACGCCGATTTTATGTAATGGCGGAACTTCTGTTGTCACGGTAAGTGGTGCTGGAGGAGTTGGAAGCTATGTGGGTGCAGGATCTTACACAGTAAGCGCAGGAACACATTCATATACTGTTACCGATGCGAACGGATGTTCCGCAACAACAAGCATCACCGTAACTCAACCGACAACGCTTACCGCTGGATCAACAGCAACAAGCATTTTGTGTAACGGCGGAACTGCGACTGTTACTGTCACCGGAAACGGCGGAACTGGTCCATATACTGGAACTGGAAACTTCACAGTAAGCGCAGGAACACATTCATACATTGTTACCGATGCTAACGGATGCACAGCAACGACAAGCATTATTGTTACTCAACCAACACTAACAGCAAGTTCAACTGCAACAAGCATCTTGTGTTACGGCGGAACCGCAACAGTTACTGTAACAGGAAACGGCGGAACTGGTCCATATACTGGAACAGGAAACTTTACTGTAAGTGCAGGAACACATTCTTTCACTGTCACCGATGCAAACGGATGTACAGCTGCAACAAGCATCACTGTAACTCAACCAGCTCTTGAAGCAACATCAAACAGTATAGTCGTTCAATACAACCCACAACCAACTGCAGCTTCGAGTTCAACGCCGATTTTATGTAATGGCGGAACTTCTGTTGTAACGGTAAGTGGAGCTGGAGGAGTGGGAAGCTATGTGGGTGCAGGATCTTACACAGTAAGCGCAGGAACACATTCATATACTATTACCGATGCTAACGGATGTACAGCAACGACAAGCATTACTGTTACTCAACCAACTGCTCTTACTGCTAGTTCAACCGCAACAACCATCTTGTGCAACGGTGGAACAGCGACAGTTACTGTAACAGGAAACGGAGGCACTGGTCCATATACTGGAATTGGAAACTTCACAGTGAGCGCAGGAACACATTCATACATTGTTACCGATGCTAACGGATGTACGGCAACGACAAGCATTACTGTTACTGAACCTGCTCTAGTAAATGCACCTGCTGGTGCGGCTTCTCAAACTTTCTGCAGCACATTGAATGCAACGATTGGAAGTATTCAGATAACGGGAACAGCTATTCAATGGTATGCTTCGAATACAGGTGGACCTGCATTGGCGACTACAACGCCGCTTGTTATAGGAACAACTTATTACGCGACACAAACAATTGCAGGATGTCAATCTCCAAGTTACTTAGCTGTAACGATTACAGTGCCTGTAGCTTCTGCGTATTATGCGGATTCAGATGCGGACGGATACGGTAATGCTAGTATTTCTCAATTAGCATGTACACAACCATTGGGATACGTATTGAACAATACCGACTGTAACGATGCAGTAGCGTCAACCTACCCTGGAGCTCCTGAATTGTGCAACAATGTTGATGACAACTGTAGTGGTTTCATTGATGAGGGATGTCCTTCTACGATTGCTGGTGAAGAACCATTCAACTCGTTGTCTGCGCCATCTGCAATGTATAGCTATTGCAGCAGTTTCATCGGAACATTGGCCGGCGCTTTCCCAAGCACATTGGCACAGAGCACATGTGTTACGGGCGAAGATCGTTGGTATAACTTCACCACCTTATCTACCGGTGTTACCATCTTCATTGGAAGTAACGCGAACGATATTGTGATTGAACTTCAAGATGCAAACGGAAACGTAATCGATATTGAAAACACTGTTGTTGGAATTGGAACTGAAGTACTGACGAAAACAGGTCTAACCGTTGGCGCAATATATCGCGTTGGAGTAAGAAACTACAACAGCAATGCACAAGCAGGTGGACAATTCTCAGGTTGTATTCGTCACCTTCGCGCAGGGGGTGCAGATAGCGGAACAAGCGCTACTTGGCCAAGCACTATTGGGATGTGTAACTTGTTCAAAGCAGCATACTGTGGCGGAACAGGTGTTCAGTATAGATTTACTTGGACAGGCTTAACAGGCATTGCCGCAGGACAAGTATACACAAGAACTCAAACGAGCGACTACTTAACCATTACGAGCGTAACACCGATGTTACCTGCCGGATGTATGTATAACGTTTTAGTTACTACCATTTACACTATAGCAAATGGTGCTGGCACAAACGAAGTATTCGAGATGCCAGCGGCAACTCCAACAGCGATAACAATTTCAGCCAATCCATTGACTTCGTTACGCACGAGCGATCGATGTTTAGCGGGTCCACGCTACAGAGGGTCCGTTGTTGCTTCATTGCCATGGGTTTGTGGAGTAACAAACTGGCGTTGGAGATTTACGGAAGTTAATCCGCTTAACCTTCAAACGGTGGGCTTACCAATCGAACAAAACCGTGGAGCCGCCTCTAACTACATCACACTAACGAGCGTTACAGCTCTTCAATACGGAAAGACGTATGCTGTTCAGACTTCACCTATATACACATACACTGGCACGAACTACCAATGGGGTCCTGTGACGTATATGTGTATTATCGGAAGCGCGGGAATGGTTGCGGATGCTTCGCAAGATGCTATACAAGATTCGGATAAAGATGTTGCGCAGGATGTTTCGGAGGGAATAGAACTTTCTGTTTATCCGAATCCGACGAGTGGTGATGTGCTGACAATGAGTTTATCTGGCATTACTTCAGAGAATGTTCAAGTGAAGATTTATGATGCATTGGGAAGAAAAATCGAGAGCAAGCGATATGTTGTTGACGGCACGTTGCAGACGACATTGAACTTCGCGAATGAATTATCGGACGGATTATACATATTGGAAGTCACCACTGAAGATGTAAGGAGAAGTGTTCGATTCATGGTCGAGCAGTAACTGATTAGGTTTATTAGAATGGAAAAGCCAACCTTAGGGTTGGCTTTTTTGATAGAAATAGAATGACAATTAAATGACATTCGAACACCATTGTTAGCGACCTTCGTGCCCGCTTGAATACCCTCCGTGCAATATCGATCAACCACCATCATTTCCCTTTGGAAACAATTGGCTCGTTTACGATTCCACAAGAAGAGTTGAAGGCTCGATTGGACGCAGCGAAGGAGGAGTTTGAAATGAGTGAACTCATGTATTTGGGGACATGCAATAGAGTGGAGGTGGTGTTTAATGTTCCTCACTTTGTTTGTTCTGGCTTCACCCAGAAATTGCTTTCTCATTTGTTTCCCAATCACGACAATAGTTTTATCAAAGGTGTCTCACAAAAGGCACAGCGGTTTAATGGAGAGGAAACAGCAGATCATATTTTCCGTGTAGCTGCAAGCCTAGATTCTCTGATTATTGGGGAACGTGAGATTATTACGCAGTTGCGAAACGCCTACGAAGAGTGTGAGAAAATGAAGCTTACAGGAGATTCATTGCGCATGCTGAATCAGCATGCCATTCGCATTGCGAAAGACGTTTATACGCACACCAACCTTTCGAAAAAACCAGTGTCCATTGTTTCCATTGCATGGAAATTGTTTCAAGAAAAACATCCCGATTTAAACACGAAAATAGTTCTTGTTGGTGCTGGTCAGATCATTACGAATTTCGCGAAGTTTCTTGCGGAAAACGGATATACCAACGTTCGTGTTTACAATAGAACGTTAGAAAACGCGCAGGCAATTGCGAAGTCTTTCAACACAGTAGCGTTGCCTCTTTCAGAACTAAAAAACGACTCATCCGATTTCGATGCGCTAGTTGTCTGCACGGGTTCTACTGAAGTTGTAGTAGCGAGTGAAATGTTTGCCGACATGTGTGTTTCAAAAAAGCACCGAACTGTTATTGATTTGGCATTGCCTTCGAATGTGTCTGCAGCGATTTCTCAATTACCGGACGTTGCATTCATTGACATGCTTGCCATTCAGCGCGAAGTACAAAAGAACATTTCTTATCGTGAAGAGGCATTAACGGATTGCGTTGCGATTATTGAAAAGGGCAAAGGAGAATTTAAAAAGCATTTTCAAGAACGCTCCATAGAGCGTGCAATGAGTGAGATTCCTCATGCAATAAAAGAGATTCGTCAGACTGCAGTTGAAAGCGTTTTTTCAAAGGAGCTTGCAGAACTTTCTGAACACAATCGCGAATTGGTAGACAAGATTATTAGTTACATGGAAAAGAAATATATATCAGTTCCCATGAAGCTAGCGAAATCTGTACTTTTGGAAGAAGTACAAAAAAACTAAATCCCTTGAATAGAACAATAGTCATTGGAACGCGAGGAAGTGATCTGGCGCTTTGGCAAGCGAATTACACAAAAGGTGCCCTAGAGAATCTCGGTTTTAAGGTAGAATTAAAAGTCATTAAAACGCGCGGAGATCAGATTCAACATTTAAGCTTCGATAAGATGGAAGGAAAGGGTTTCTTCACCAAAGAAATTGAAGAGGCTTTACTTTCGGGGATTGTTGATTTAGCGGTTCATTCACACAAAGATTTAGAAACGACACCTCCTGAAGGTCTGGTTATTGCTGGCGTTCCCATTCGTGCAAACGTTGAAGATATTTTGTTGATTAACAAGGGAGCTGTGGATACCGAACGAACATTCGGTTTGAAGGAAAATGCTATTGTAGGAACTTCTTCCGTTCGAAGAAAAGTACAATTGGCTTTTCATTGTCCGAAAACAGAAGTGAAAGATTTACGCGGAAACGTCCCCACTCGAATTCAAAAATTAAGAGAAAAACAATACGATGCGATTCTTCTTGCTCGTGCAGGAGTGGAGCGCTTAGAAATCGATCTTTCTGAGTTTCATGTTGAAATATTACCGTCGCAACAATTCGTGCCAGCTCCTGCGCAGGGAGCATTAGCGCTGCAATGCAGAGAAGGAGATGAAGAGATTATTTCAATTTTAAGTAATTTGAATCATGAGTCTACGGTTGAATGTGTATTCATTGAAAGAGAGATTCTTCGTCAAATGAACGGCGGTTGTCAATTACCCTTGGGTGCTTTCGCAGTGAAGGAAGGAAATACGTTTGTTTGTCATTTAGCTTTCGCGAAAACAGTGAACGACGAGGTTTCGTATTTCAGTATGCGGAACGAAGACCCCCAGCAAATTATCAATCATCTATTGGGACTAATTCAATCGACATGACCGATGTTTTTATAAGTCGAAGCGAATCGGATGCACGCGAACTCGTACTGTCTCTTAACAGCTCCAATTATTCAGCACATTGTCAATCGTTAATCTCTGTTGAATTTCTTTCATTCAATATAAAAAAAGATTTTGAATGGGTATTCTTTTCTTCATCGAATGGCGCCCGTTCTTTCTTCGAGCAAACAACAAATGTGAATGCGAAATACGCTGCTATTGGTCCGGCTTCAGCTTCAGCTGTTCCTTTCGAATGTGATTTTGTAGGTGAGGGAACCAACACCGAAGAAATTGCGCGAATGTTTTTCCACTTGGTGGGAAACGAGCGCGTTCTTTTTCCGTCTGCCTTAGACAGCCTAAATTCAACTGCGAATCTTTTTGATGCGGAGCGAATTGAAATTATTTCGACCTATAAAAAAGAACGCAGAGCTATTAAACTTCCTGATGCGCGATTGTATCTTTTCTCTTCGCCTTCGAACGTTTATGCGGCGCAAGAAATGAATGATTTAGTTGGAATGAATTGCATCGCCTATGGAACGGCTACTGCGAGTGCGTTGAAGGCTGCAGGAGTTAGAAACATACATTTAGTTTCTTCGTGGAGTCAAGCAGAAATTGCGAATGACTTAAGGTCGTTGTTGGCTTAAAGGGAAAGGGAAACGCCTCCGAAGTAGAGTACAATAATTATTGCGCCTAGGACGATTCGATAATAACCGAACGGTTTTAATCCGTATTTAGTCAATAGCGCCACAAAGGTTTTAATGGCGATTAGTCCAACGATAAACGCAACGACATTTCCAATCGCAAGCAGCTTAATGTTTTCTGAGTTGAAGAAATTCGGAACTTCTTCGTAAGCGTCTTTCAACTTAAATACAGTTGCCCCTAACATGGTAGGAACAGCTAGGAAAAATGAAAATTCTGCTGCGGCTTTTTTGCTTAGTCCTTGTGTCAAACCGCCAATCACTGTAGCTGCAGAGCGCGATACGCCTGGAATCATTGCTATGCACTGAAACAAACCAATAACGAAAGCGCTCTTGTAACTTGGTTCGCGCAATGAACGTTCGTGAATAATTTTTTCAATAAATAGAAAAATAATTCCACCTACCAACAATGCAATTCCAACGTTTAGAACGTTCTCTAAAAAGGTATCGATTTTATCTGAAAATAGAAATCCGAAAACAGCAGCCGGAATGAAAGCTACTAATAATTTGTAATAGAATTCAAACGATTGAAAGAACCGCTTCCAGTATAAAACAACCACACTCAGGATAGCTCCGAGTTGAATGCAAACGATAAAGGCTTTGGTAAATTCAGAAGACGGTACACCCATGATTTTCTGAACAATCATAATGTGTCCAGTACTTGAAATTGGAAGGAATTCCGTTATCCCTTCAACAATAGCAAGTATGATCGTTTGAAGAATTGTCAATTTTTCTCGATCTCTGAAGATTGATTTTTCTTCGCGCGATACATAATTCCAACTCCAATGGTGATGTAACCTAGAAGCACAACGATGGGTGCAACAGTAATGCGACGAGCGCTAAAAAGTTCTTCAGCGTTGAACGTGTTCGGGTCAGCGGAACCACCGCCGCTCATTAATATGTATCCGAAAAGCACAACCGCCAATCCACCAAGAATGATGTAGGCATTGATTTTCGTAAATGGAAACGATAATTTGTTCATAGCAAGATTTGTGAAACGAAAGTAATTCATTCGTTGGGCTTATCAAAACAAAAAAAGAATTGAGTAGTTTTGAACTATGAAGAACATCATAGGTTGGCTTTTTTTTCTCATTCTTTTTGAGTCTTGCAACTTTTATTCTATCCACATTCGCAAGGAAGAAAGGCAATTTAATCGTGCAGGAATCATTCATCATGTCGAGGTTTTCAATGATACACAATCGACTTCAGAGTCTGAGCAAATAGGTGTCAAGTCCGTTTTTATAACTGAGAACAAGCGTTACAATAGTGAAAAGCCCACACTGCTTCTTATTCATGGGTATCAGGGAGGTGCAATAGGACAATGGTGGAATAACGTTTCAAAACTCACGCGTAATTTCAATATTATTTGTCCAGATTTGAATTATCACGGCAGTACTTATTTCGCGTCGGATTTCAGCATTGAAATGCAAGTTGATTTGGTGCACGAAATGCTTGATTTTACTGCATCATCATGGGCGCATGAGAATTTAATCTTAATTGGAAGTTCATACGGAGGATTGGTTGCATCGAGATTTGCTGAAAAGTATGCCGGGCAGGTAAAGGCATTGGTAATTTATGATGGGTTATCGAATTGCTTTAATCCGGCCTTCACAGATAGTGTTGCCCAATCTATTGGAATGTCCAATGCAATAAAGCTTCTGAACCCTTCGAATGGAAATGAACTGAGAACCCTAATGTCATTGGACGCTCCGATAAAAGCTCCACAATTTATTTTTGATCAAATAGCGGAATTTCATTTCAAGAGAAATAGATCAGAAAAAATTCAGTTGTTGGAATATTTGAATAAAAATGAAAAGGAATTCAATGGGCATGACTTTGATTGGAAATGCCCTGTTTACTTGCTTTGGGGACAACGGGATAAAATAATTCCGTTGGAATCGGCACGTTGTTTATCCAAAAAATATTCTATCCCAGAAGACCGAATCTTCGTTTATCCGGAGATAGGACATGTTTTAAATATTCAGGATCACAAGGCCTTCAACAAATGGGTCATAGACACCTTTTCAAATTAGTATCTTCGCAAAAAATTATTCAGTATGTATCGTTCGGCAACCTGTGGTGAATTAAGAATTTCAGATGTAGAAAAATCTGTTGTATTGGCAGGTTGGGTGCAGCGTTCGCGCGATTTAGGTGGAATGACATTCGTTGATTTGCGCGATCGTTATGGCCTTACGCAGTTGGCTTTCAACATGGATACCAATGCTGCTTTGTGTGAAGAAGCACGCAAGTGGGGAAGAGAATTTGTTGTTCAGGTGGAAGGAAAAGTGGTTGAGCGTTATTCCAAAAACGCGAACATGCCTACGGGTGAAATAGAGATTGAGGTTACATCTTGTAAAGTGTTGAACGCCTCGTTAACTCCACCTTTCACCATTGAAGATGCCAGCGATGGCGGAGATGATTTGCGAATGCAATGGCGTTTCTTAGACTTAAGAAGGAATCCGTTGAAGCAAAATTTAATGCTTCGACATAAGCTTGGAATTGAAACACGCAAGTATCTAGATAGCCTAGAGTTTTTAGAAATTGAAACACCTTATTTAATTAAGTCAACGCCAGAAGGCGCACGGGATTTCGTGGTTCCAAGCCGCATGAATCCTGGACAATTCTACGCTCTTCCACAGTCGCCTCAAACATTCAAGCAGTTATTGATGGTAAGCGGATACGACCGTTATTACCAGATTGTGCGTTGTTTCCGCGACGAAGATTTGCGTGCTGATCGTCAGCCAGAATTCACTCAGATCGACTGTGAAATGGCGTTTGTAGAGCAAGAAGATATTTTGAATACGTTTGAAGGATTGATTCGTCATTTGTTCAAGGCAGTTAAAAACGTTGATATTCCTGAGGTTCCACGTATGCTTTATTCGGAAGCTATGCGTTTGTACGGAAGTGATAAGCCTGATATTCGTTTCGGCATGACGTTCAAAGATCTTACAGATCTTGGTCAGGGAAAGGGCTTTGGAGTGTTCGATAGCGCGCAAACAGTTTTAGCTATTAACGTTCCGGGTTCCGCGAGTTACACACGTGCTCAATTAGATGAACTTACTGAATGGATGAAGCGTCCGCAAATTGGCGCTAAGGGATTGATCTATGTTCGTTGCAACGAAGACGGAAGCTTCAAGTCTTCCGTAGATAAGTTCTTCGACGCAGAGGCGTTGGCCTCATGGGGAGCGCGTTGCGATACGAAGCCAGGTGATTTGCTTCTAGTGTTGTCCGGTGAATTGAATTCAACCCGAAAACAACTGAATGAATTGCGCTTGTTAATGGGCGGAAGATTGGGATTACGCAATCCGGAAGTCTTTGCGCCTTTATGGGTCATGGATTTCCCGTTGTTGGAGTTCAACGAAGAGGAAGGAAGGTATTTCGCTATGCACCATCCGTTTACTTCACCAAAGCCCGATCAAATTCATTTGTTAGATACCGATCCAGGATCTGTGAATGCGAATGCATATGATTTTGTATTGAACGGGGTTGAAATAGGTGGTGGTTCCATTCGAATTCACGACAGAAGCGTACAAGCGCGCATGTTTGACTTGCTTGGATTCACTAAAGAAGAAGCGCAAGCTCAATTTGGATTCTTATTGAATGCCTTTGAATACGGCGCTCCACCGCACGGAGGGTTAGCATTCGGATTCGATCGTTTGTGTTCGCTTTTCGGCGGTAGCGAGGGAATTCGTGACTTCATTGCCTTCCCGAAAAACAATAGCGGGCGTGACGTAATGATAGACGCACCCTCGACAATTAGCGATGATCAGCTTAATGAACTATCAATTGTTGTAAAAAAGTTGGAGAACTAAAAATTATTTGTATATTTGTCACCCGTTGGAAATTTAACAACAAGAAATTATGAAACGTACTTATCAGCCATCGAATACAAAACGCAGAAACAAACACGGTTTCCGCAAGAGAATGTCTACCGCAAAGGGCCGTTTGGTTCTTTCATCACGTAGAAGAAAAGGTCGTGAGAAACTAACAGTTTCTGACGAACGCCGTCATAAAGGAATCGTGCGCTTATAATAGCGTTGACAATATTGAACAACCGCTCAAATGTATTTTTGGGCGGTTTTTTTTTGAAATAATAATACATCATTATGAAGTTAATTACAGTTGGAACTGTTGCCTTTGATAGCATTGCTACGCCATTTGAATCTCGTGAAAAGGTTATTGGTGGCGCTGCCACTTATATCTCAATGGCTGCTGCTTATTTGAATGGTGAGTGCGGAGTAGTGAGTGTGGTAGGTGATGATTTTCCAACTGCCTTCATGGATGAATTGAAATCAAGAGGAGTAGATTTAGCCGGACTTCAAATTAAAGAAGGTGAAAAATCTTTTCATTGGTCTGGAAAGTATCACATGGACATGAACTCGCGCGATACGTTGGCTACTGACTTAAATGTGTTGGCAACGTTCGAGCCGAACCTTCCTGAAAAATACAGAGATGCGGAATATGTGATGTTAGGAAATTTGGTTCCTGCCGTTCAAATTGCGGTATTGAATCAAATGAACAAACGTCCAAAATTAGTGGTTTTAGATACCATGAATTTTTGGATGGATGTTGCGCGTGAAGATTTAGATAAAGTTTTCGGAATGGTAGATGTTGTTACCATTAACGACGAAGAGGCGCGTCAGTATACAGGCGAGCGTTCTTTGAAGAAAGCAGCTGCAAAAATTTTAACATTAGGTCCGAAGGCTTTAATTATTAAGAAAGGTGAGCACGGTGCTTTGTTGTTCAGTGAAGATGAAGTCTTCTTCGCTCCTGCTATGTTGTTAGATGATGTCGTTGATCCAACAGGAGCTGGCGATTCCTTCGCAGGCGGCTTCATTGGTTATTTGGCGAAGATGAATGACACGAGCTTTACAGCCATGAAGAAGGCAATTGTTACGGGGTCTGCCATGGCTTCATTTACCTGCGAAGACTTCGGTCCAGATGCATTATTGAAAGTGACCGAAGAGCAGTTGAATGCTCGTGTGAACGTGTTCGGAGATATGGTTCGCGTTTAATTAGCGTAGTAAGTCTTCGGGTCAACAGGAACACTGTTTTTCCAAACTTCGAAATAGAATTGTCCTTGACCGTTTGCGTTTTCGCTAACCCAGCCAATACCTTCACCAGCCTTTACGGATTCCCCGCTCTGCTTCAGCAATACAGCCAGATTTTTATATGCGGAAACTAAATTGTTCGGATGTTGAATAAGCACGGTGTTTCCATCGCTTACAGTATAGCTCGAAGAAATAATGGTTCCGTCTAAAACAGATTTCACCGCTTCATTTTTTACGGAGGTCCAATAGACACCTTTCTTTCCGAATTGTGGTTCGAAGTTGGAACTTATGGTTCCTGCGACAGGAGGAAAAAGCAGATATCCCGCTTCTGGAATTTTACCCAATTGCGTAACGAAAACTGTACTCGCGTGATCGAGTTCTTCTCGAACGGCTTGATCTACGTCGCTAATGGCGTAAGTTAAATCAACACTCTGTGAACCTTTTGGAACGCTGTCGGGAATGGTAGAAACGGGTTGTCCTCCAGATAGAATAATCTTCAAATCACTGAAATAATGCTCTTGACTTTTCATGACTGAGTTCAAAGAATCGGTCATGAGTCTTGCTTTGCGAGCGTCGGCACGTGATTCGTAAGAAGTGAAATCTGGAATTAGAATCGTGCGAAGTGGTGTAAAGGCTATGAGTGAATAGAAGAGTAAAGAGAACACAACTAAGAATCCTCCTAGCATGACTATGAGGTTCATAGGGGTGAGGCTATAGGAAAATCGTTCTTCGAAAGAATTTTCATTTAGAATAATTAAGCGGAAGGGTTTCTTCAGCTTTTTGAGAATTTTCTTTCTTTTCTTTTTCCTTTCCATCGCGGGCATAAAAGTAAGAAGAATGAATGAATGTAAAGGGAAATGCAATAAATTCGCTTTCTGCCGTTAGAAAATCCGCATGATCGAAAACCAGAATTTCAATACACAAGAAACGCACTCGAAAAGAGCAGTTAGACCGCATGTGGTTCTAATGTTGATGAGTGTTGTGTTTTTATCTCTGATTTTCGCAAGTTGTTCGACGAAGGAAGATGGCGTTGCGTATAGAATTTATCACAACACCCTCGGTCGCTACAACGGTTATTTCAACGCGAATGAATTGGTGAAGAAGTCGCAGACGACTCTGGCCAATGGGAGGAAAGACGATTACGACGAGGTTATTCCGTTGTACAACTACGGCACGGTATCTCAGAAAAAAGAACTTATTCCAGATTTAGACAAAGCCATTAAAAAATGCGGCAAGGTGGTGAAGCGCCACACGCTTGTTGCGGAGTCCAAGAAGGATATGAAATGGCCGGAGTACAACAAATGGATGGACGATAACTACCATGTCATTGGTCAATCTAATTTGTATAAGGGAGAATATTACAAGGCGCAAGAGACTTTCAATTTCATTTCTAATAAGTATTCTTCAGAGGCAGTTCAATTGCGCGCTTATATCTGGTCTGCAAGGTCTTATTTTTTAGAAGGCGATTATTCCAAGGCCAAACAGTTGTTCCAGAAGGCAGATGGTTATGAAGATTTGCCGAAGGACATTGCCCGTGATTTGTATTTGGTGAAGGCTGAATTTTTTCTCGTTCAAGGTGAATTTAGTGCAGCAATAGAACCTTTGGAAAAAGGAATAGCATTAATCACGAAGAAACCCGATCGAATTGTTCCTCAATTTGTATTGGGACAGTTGTACGACAGGATGGATAAGTCGGGCGATGCGAAAGTCGCGTTTCAGCGAGTAATTAAGTTGAAACCGCCCTATGAATTAGAGTTTCAATCGAAACTTCAAATGCTCCTTGCCGACACCAAGATTTCGCGCAACTATGAAGACGCCCAAAAGTCCTTGTTGGTAATGCTTGAAGACTTGAAGAACGATATCTACAAAGATGTGATTTATTACGCTTTGGGTTCCGTTACCCTTGAAATGGAAAAGCGCAAAGAGGCGGTAGATTATTTTGAAAAGGCTCTAAAATTCAACAAGAACAACAAGAGCAAACGCTTAAAAATATTCATGACCTTGGGTGATTTATACTTCGCGCAAAAGGAATACCCTGAAGCGCAAGTGAATTACGACAGCGCCTATCACAATTTGGCAACCAATCACGTGCGTTACAAGGAGGTCAAGGCACGAGCGCTTAGCTTGAATGAATTGGTGGGTTACTTCAACACGATTTCAGAGAACGACAGCTTGATTTCTTTGTGCGAAAAGCCAACTTCTGAAATTGAGAAAACGTTGACAGCCGTTCGCGAGCAATTGCAAGCAGAGATGGCTGAACAGAAACTTAAGGATGAGGTAGATCGTCTGGCAGCTTTGAGAGGCGAAGAGATTAACGGTACGTTTTGGATTTACAATCAAGATTTATTGAAGAGAGGGAAAAATATTTTTGACGAAACTTGGTCTGGTCGTCCATTGAAGGACAATTGGCGTAACCAAAGCTTGTTGGTTATGATGATAGGCGAGCCAGATGAGAGTATTGTGGAAGCTGCAGTTGTGGACAGCGCTGGTTCAGAGGACCCGAAGTATAAAATACCAACAGTGGATGAGCTTCGTTCGAAGTTGCCTTGTGGGAATAGCGAGGCAATTGCTGAAATGAAGAGTGACTTAGCAGAGGCCTATTATTTATCGGGTTTGCTCTACAAGGAGAAATTGGAGGACATGGGCAATGCAATGACTGCATGGGAGAACTTGATTTCCAAATGTGAAGAAGGTGGGTTTCATCCGTTGGCCTATTACCAGTTATTCCGCGGTTGGCTTGTGAATGAAAAGGAAGAAGGCTACACGCTGAATCCGTTTTGTTCGACATGCAGTTCGGTGTTTTGGGGCAATCAAATTAAATCGAAATACCCTAATTCAGATTGGGCATTTTTGGTAGATGACCCCAACTACATGAATGCTGAACAAAAGCGCAAAGAGGAAGAAGAGAAAAACTATACGAAGGCATATAATCAATACGTTACGAATCACCCGTATGACGCTGTGACAACTTGCACCAAAGCCATAGCTGATCGCCCTTCCAACCATCTGATCTGTCAGTACCATATGTTGAAGGCTACTTGTTTAGGAAAAACCGAGGTGGTATTTGGGGTTAGAGAGAATTGCGAGGCTGAGTTGGAGGCTGTTGTGGCAGGATGCCCAAACACGGAGATAGCTACTCAGGCTGCTGAAATGCTAAAGCAACTGACCTCAGGCGGATCGCCGAAACCGGCCAACACAACTACCGGCTCGAATTACATTAAGGCCGACGAATCGGAACACTATGTGGTATCGGTTGCAGATTTGAAAACAGTAAAGCTGAATCAAGCGAAGGCCTCGGTTTCAGATTTCACTAAGACCTATTTTTCAGGGTTCGATTATAAGGTGAGCAATACTATGTTCAATGCGGATCAGACCTTCATTTTGGTGAAGTCATTTGCTAATTTGAAAGATGCGAGGGATTATTTTACTACTTTTGTTAGTGACAATGATTTGATTGACGTATTGAATTTATCGAAAGCCGATAAGTTCATTATTACGAAACAGAATTATTTGGAACTTTTTCGCTCTAAAGACTACCAAGGTTATTTAGAGTTTTTTACTAAAAACTATTGAACTATGTTATCAAAAGGAAACACATCCGCACGACCTTCAGAATCATCTTCTGAGAATGCAATCAACAGAATTGTTGAAGGAACTATAATAGAAGGAGAAATCCGCTGCGAAAGCAATATACGTATCGACGGCGTTTTTACCGGAAATATAGGAACCAAGGGACGATTGGTAATCGGTCCAACAGGAAAAATTGATGGAAATGTAATCTGTCAGAATGCAGAAATCGAAGGGTTTGTAAAAGGTAAATTGAACGTTCAGCAGTTGCTTTCTTTGAAAGGTACAGCTCGTGTTGAAGGAGATATCTTCACAGACAAGTTAGCTATTGAGCCAGGTGCTGCATTTTCAGGAGCGTGTTCAATGGGTCAAAAGCAAAAGGAAGCGCCTAGGGTTGAAAATCCGGGAGCGCCCGTAGCTTCAACTACTCCGATTTCAAAATAATTCGCATTAATCCTTCCATTCTAAAATACTCTTCTTTAGCCACACAAATGGCATTAACCATTGGTTTGGGTGTTTGGGGAGGAAGGAAATTAGATGTTTATTTTCAAAATGAAAAACCAATACTAACATTGGTTTTTTCTATTTTAGGACTTGCAGTTTCGTTGTATGTTGTCATACGAAGTGTATCAAAAAAATGAATCGATTTATTTCCCCCAATGTTGTTTTTGCACTCGTGTGCATGAGCGCTATTTATTTTTCTAGTTTGAAATGGAACGTGCCGCTCGTTTTTCTGGGGGTACCCGTGCTATTCCTTGTATTGAATATTTTGCTATACAAGTGGGTGCAAGCCGCTGTTGCAAAGTCACCTGCGAAATTCGTTAACGCCTTCATGACGGCTATTACGTTGAAATTACTCTTTACAGCTTCGGTTGTCGGGGTGTTAATTGTGATTTTTCCAGCATCGAAAGCAGTGCTAGCTTTGGGGACATTTTTTATATACGCTGGCGCTACTTTTATCTTTTCGAGAGCTCTTTTGAAGATTAAATGAAAAATCGAAAAGTTTTTGAAAAAATAATTTCGTTTCTGCAATGTGTTGCTTACTTTTGCACCGCCAAAAACGGGTTAGTGATGGTGAGACTATATCAATTTCTTTTTATAATTGGATTCATTGGAATGACTTCAGTTGCCGCAGCGCAGCATGAAGGTCATGCCTCAGAATCAGTTGCTCATGATGAGGTGTCGGTTGAACATCCGGCACACGCGGACACAAACCCTCACACTCAATCGGACACTTTAGCTCACGCTGCTCAAGATACAGAGCACAAGGAAGAAGAGTTCAAAATTGGCGAAATGATCATGCATCACATTACAGATGCTCATCAAATTCACCTAGGTGGAAGTCTTTATATACCGCTACCAATAATTATTCTTCACGAAGGACACTTCGATATTTTCTCTTCAAGTAACTTTTACTCAGTAAACGCTCATGGAGAATTAGATTACCAAGATTATAAAGGTTACCGCAATCATCACGAGATGATTGAGTACGTTGGTGAAAATGCTCCACACGATGCACACGGTCACAAGGTGATGGATTTTTCAATTACCAAATCGGTATTTGGAATGCTGTTAATCATTGGGTTAATGATATTTCTTTTCGGGTCTATTGCTAAGAAGTACAAGAAAAATGGAAGAACAGCACCATCAGGCATTCAAAATGCTTTAGAGCCCTTCATTATATTCATTAGAGACGATATAGCTACGCCAGCATTAGGAAAGAAAAAGGCAGAGAAGTATGTTCCGTTTTTATTGACTTCGTTTTTCTTTATTTGGTTGTGTAATATGTTGGGAATGATTCCTTTTTTAGGAGGATTCAACATCACGGGAACATTGAGCATTACTTTGGTTTTAGCCGGTTTGGTTTTCCTTATTACCAGTTTCTCAGGCAACAAACATTATTGGGGTCACATTTTCTGGCCTCCGGGGGTTCCGGCTTTCGTTAAAGTTATTCTGGTTCCAATTGAAATCATGAGTGTGTTTATTAAGCCAACTGTATTGATGATTCGTTTAACTGCGAATATTACAGCTGGACACATTATTATATTGTCTTTTGTTGGATTGGCTTTGATGTTCGGGCAAGATAGTGTTGCGGCAGGATATGGTGTTGGAGTTGGTTCTGTATTGTTTATGATCTTCATGTACTGCTTGGAACTCTTAGTTGCATTCCTTCAGGCATATGTATTTACTTTACTTGCGGCCTTATATTTTGGAGAAGCAAATCAAGAACATCATCACGAGCATGAACATGCTGAACCTCATGCACATTAATTCGTAAATTTTAACTCAAAAATCAAATAACATGGAATTCTTAAATCTTTTAATGACAGCAGAAGTTGGACAAGGTCTTGCTGGTATTGGAGCAGGTATAGCTGCTATTGGTGCAGGTATCGGTGTAGGTCGCATTGGCGGTTCTGCTCTTGAAGGAATGGCTCGTCAACCAGAAACAAGTGGTGATTTACGTTCAAACATGATCGTAGCTGCTGCCTTGGTAGAAGGTGTTGCTTTGTTTGCCATTATCGTTTGTTTGTTAGTAGCTTTAGGTTAATAATAGGCGCTTTGCGCTAAACACAATACATCCATGGAAGGATTACTTAGTGTATCCGTAGGTACCGTATTTTGGGCCTCGGTTGCTTTCTTGTGTGTGCTTGCCATTTTGAAAAGAATGGCATGGGGTCCAATATTGAGTTCTTTAAAGGACCGTGAGGAGGGTATCGC
>Ga0209358_10001293_pt1 | contig 20176 bp, 29 predicted proteins | sample LauGreFa1BDMLBSN_2_FD_187574 | JGI IMG/M metagenome (GOLD analysis project Ga0209358, IMG submission 187574) | Freshwater lake microbial communities from Lake Michigan, USA - Fa13.BD.MLB.SN (SPAdes) (version 2) | ecosystem: Environmental > Aquatic > Freshwater > Lake | place: Lake Michigan, USA...
CTACCTATGACCAAGGCTTTTTCGGCACTTCATTTGGTGGCCTGAATGTGTACTTTCAAAAGCTAACGGCCATCTTTTCAGCTATCTTTGGACAGCGTGGCGGTAAGTGGATCAACAACCCATATGGAGCGTTTCAAGACGGCACAGATCAAGTGGCGGCCAATACAACAACGGCCTATGCAATCACCTTTGACACTACCGACTTCAGTAATGGCGTGACATTGTCTAATTCGTCAAGACTCAATGTGTCTCAGGCTGGTTTATATAACTTGCAATTCAGTATCCAGTTTACAAATACCACTAATGCATCTCAAGATGTGGATGTTTGGTTTCGCAAGAACGGCACAAACATTGACAAATCAAATAGCAGATTTGGCTTTGCGCCAAGGAAAGGTGCTGGCGATCCATATCACACCATTGCCGCGCTGAACTTTTTTGTAAGCCTGTTGGCCAATGACTATGTGGAGATCATGTGGCGGCCAACAGATGTTGGCGTCAGTATTGAGCATTACGCGGCTAGCAGCTCACCGACTAGGCCAGTAGTTCCATCAGTCATTGCCACACTTTCATTCGTGTCCAATCTGTCAACAGAAACAGCATAATTCAGCTATGGCACTCATACCTCTCAAGATCCCACCTGGCGTGTACCGAAACGGCACTGAATACCAGTCTGCTGGCCGGTGGTTTGACGCCAACTTGGTACGCTGGTTTGAGAACACTCTCAGACCGATTGGCGGCTGGCGCAAGAAGTCAGAAACGCAAATGACTGGGAAATGTCGAGCATTGCTTACTTGGCGTGATAACACAGGTGATCCATGGGTTGCCGCTGGAACGAATTCAAAGCTATATGTGATGAATTCATCAAGTGTAATCAAGGAGATTACACCTACAGGATTTACTGCTGGTATTGCTGATGCAACGATTTTGACAGGATATGGCTATAACACTTATGGAACATTTGCTTACGGCATACAAAGACCAGCCACTGATACTTATCAACCAGCCACGACATGGAGCTTAGATACATGGGGTGAGTATCTGATTGCCTGTTCCGACTCTGATGGAAAGCTCTACGAGTGGCAATTGGGATTCTCAACGCCAACGCTGGCTGCGGCCATCACCAACGCGCCAACAGGATGTCAGGCGGTGATGTCAACATCAGAGCGATTTGTCTTTGCATTGGGAGCATCAAGCAATCCTCGGTTGGTGAAATGGTGCGATCAGGAGAACAACACTGTATGGACGGCAGCCGCCACCAATCAGGCTGGTGATTTTGAATTAGCCACTAGCGGCTCACTCAAGTGCGGAAAGCGCGTCAGAGGCATCAACTTGCTATTCACTGACGTTGATGTCCACACTGCCACATTTGTCGGCCTGCCATATGTCTATTCATTTGAAAAGGCTGGATCAGGCTGCGGTGTAATTTCATCGCAGGCTGTGGCGGCCATCGACACTGCCGCCATGTGGATGTCTATATCAGGCTTTTGGTTATTTGACGGCTATGTCAAGCCTTTGCCTTGCGATGTATCTGACTATGTGTTTCAGAATCTGAACTACAACCAAGCGAGCAAGGTGTACGCTGTACACAATAGCAAATATGGCGAGATATGGTGGTTTTACCCATCCAGCTCCAGTAATGAAGTTGATTCCTATGTCATCTACAACTACCGCGAGAGCCACTGGAACATTGGATCAATGTCTCGCACAGCAGGAACTGACAGAGGCGTCTATTTGCAGCCATTGATGGTGTCATCTGACGGCTACATATATGAGCATGAGGTTGGCTATGCCTACGATGGCGGTTCTGTCTATGCTGAGTCAGGACCATATGAGATTGGCGTTGGCGAGAACATTATGTCGGTGCGTCAAGTTATACCTGATGAGCAGACTTTGGGCGAGGTACAGATCAGTTTCAAGTCTCGGCTGTATCCAACATCCACTGAAACGACTCATGGTCCATATTCAGCATCACAGCCAACCGATGTGCGGTTTGCTGGACGTCAGGTAAAGATCAGGTACACAGGCGCAGTATTAGCAGATTGGCGCGTTGGCATCAACCGAGTAGATACTGTGGCGATGGGTAAGCGTTGACAGACGAAGAGGATTTGGAGAGGCTGCGCCATCATGTGGAGGCGGCACTAGAATACTCTGGTGGAACACACGGAATTGAGGACATTGCAGAGGGACTCAAAACAGGCAGATTTCAACTGTGGCCTGCTGATGATTCTGTAGTGGTGACTGAGATCATTGTCTACCCGCGACTCAAGAATTTGCACTTCTTTCTTGCTGGCGGCGACCTAGATGAACTCCGATTGATGCGACCTATGATCGAACAATGGGGTAAGAACATGGGTTGCACGCGAGTGTCTTTGGCTGGCCGAGAGGGTTGGGCAAAGACATTCTTACGAGATGAGGGTTACAAGCCAAAGTGGTTTGTACTTAGCAAGGATTTGTAAATGGCATACGAGGATTTACCGAGTCAAGCATGGATGAATCTGCCTCCACCTCAGTGGGGAAGTGGATTACTTGACACGCCTACAAATCGTTATCAGCAGATCATGGCGCAGATGCCTACGGCTGAGACTCCTACCGCATCTTCAATGGCGTCACAGACTGGTGGCTTTCTGCCAGCACTTTATGACTTGCCCGAAAGCACAAGAAATGCCGTCATTAAGTTGAATTCTGCGCTTGGTGAACAAAGCGTTGGTGGTGGTGGGAGTTCAACTGTTTCGGCACAGCAGTCTGCGATGCAGGCTGCAATTGCACAGATGACGCCAGGAGAGGTTGCATCACTTAATGCAATGGCTATTCCAAATTTAGTTAATTTGATGATGCCTTTACCTCTCAAGGTATTGATGAATGTGCTTGGTATTGATGCGCCTGGTGTTACTTCCAGCGGCGGTGTCAGCAAGAGCAGCGGCAGCCCCATGAGTGGTATTGCCAGCAAGGGGACTAAGGGACAAGTTGCCAACGCCACTACAACTGTTGGACAAGCAATTGGCAACGCAATTGGCGCTGGAGTTGGTGGCATTGGCACATCGCCTGGTACTACCGGCGGTGGCTTGGCAGGCATGGGCAGTGGAGCTAAAGGCGTTGCCGCAACAGCGGCTGCCACAGGAGGCGGTGGAGGCGGCGGCGGTGGAGGCGGCGGTGTCGGCAATGGCAGCGGAGCATCCTCTGCTGGCGGCAGCTCTGCTGGCTCTGCATATTCTGATATGCGAATGAAAGAGGACATCAAGCCAATCGGAAACGCTATCAGCAAGGTACGCAAACTTGATGGCGTCACATTCGATATGAACGGCAAACGCGGCACAGGATTGGTGGCGCAACAAGTTGAAGATGTATTGCCAGAGGTGGTACATAAGGACGCCAATGGGATGCGTATGGTTGACTACGGCAATATCGTTGGTTTATTGGTTGAGGCCATCAAAGAGATGGACGGCAAGAAGAGCAAGAAGACCAAAGGTCTTTTGGAAGCATAAGGGGTAGAACATGAGCAAAGACAGCGGCGGCAGCCAAACAGTAACTCAAAAAATTGATCCGCAAGCAAAGCAGGCGTATCTTGATCAGTTGGCGCAAGCGAAGAGCGTTGCGGGTCAACTTGGAGTCCAGCAGTTTGCTGGATTCAATCCTTTGTACACGCAAGCTGAAGAGCAGATCACCAACCTTGGACTTAAGCCATTTGATGCCGCAGCGATTCAAGAGTTCATGAATCCATATGAGCAGCAAGTCATCCAAGGCACATTGGGCGACATTGAGCAGTCACGCCAAATGGCTGCAAATCAAGTGGCAAATCAGGCTAATGCGGCCAAAGCGTTTGGCGGTTCACGCTATGGCGTCCAGCAGTCACTGACAGACGCTGCGGCATTGCAGCAGGCTGCCAAGACATCAGCGCAGATGCGTCAGGCTGGCTATGGTCAGGCGGCAGGATTGGCAATGAATGCTCGAAACTTGGGTATGCAGGGAGCGCAGGCCGTCATGGGTCTTGGCTCTGCTCGCCAGCAGTTGGAGCAGGCTCGACTTGATGCGGCACGCAATATCGGTTTGCAAAAGCTGGCCGTTACTGGCGCTGCTGTTGGCTTGCAGCCTGCAAATCTTGGCGGCACATCAATTCAGCCAACATATTCAAACCAAGGCGCTGGCGCTTTGGGTGGCGCTATGGCCGGATATCAACTTAGCGGTGGTAACCCATATGGCGCTGCCATTGGTGCTGGTATTGGATTACTCGGATGAACTACCTAGACTATTTGATGCAACGTAATCAGGCAGGGCAGCCAGGCTTGCGTATGCCATCACCTGATTATGGTGACGGCCAAGGTATGCGTATGCCTACAGCGTCCTATGGTGATGGTCAGGGCATTAAGCCACCAGCGTCATTCGGGGACGTATCAGGCGCTGCATCTCCACAGATGAATCCAATGATGGCGATGTCATTGCTTCAGCAGGCACAGCCAAAGGCGCAAGAAATGCCAGAGCTACGTTTGCCTGCTGGAAGCAATATAAGCTATGAAGAATTGTTGAAGATGTATGGTATTCAAGGACTCCTTGGTTGAGGTAAAAAATGGCAACATTCGCAGACTTATATAACGCAATACCTGGCCCTACTGGTTATCAGCCATTAGCACCATCAGCAGGCTCGCCAATGGACTTTGGTGGATTACTCTTTGGCGGCATGGATGGCGGCCTCAATGAGTATCTGACAGACGCACAGCGCCAAGCGATGCAACGCCAAGCGATGCTGTCAGCAGCCGCCGCACTGCTTAGATCAAGCGGTCCAAGCACCACAAGGACAACACTAGGCCAAGCACTCGGACAAGGCTTAGAGGCTGGCGCAGCGGGTTACCAGCAGGCGCAGCAGAGTGCAATTGCTCAGTTGATGACAAAGCAGAAGCTGGATGAAGCGAAACGCGCACAGCAGGCTCAGTTGGCCTATCAAAACTATTTGACTGGTCAGCCTACAGTTGGCGCAGAGATAACGCCAGAGCAGGCTATTTCAGCGCCTGGCATGGCGCTTGGTCCAACAATGGAACGTGCCGCCATGATTGGTCAGACAGCGCCAAGCGTTGCGCCTAGTGGAATGTCAAATTTGACACGCGAACAGCGTGTAATGCTGTCTCAACTTCCTGCTGAAAAGGGCATACCTGAGATGTTGAGGCTGACTCAGCCAACAGAGAAAGCAAGACTGTTGGCAGAGCTTGGTATGAAACCGACATTGGATAACTTGCGTCTGCTTGATAAGCCAGAGGCTGATCCTGAGAAGATCAGGATTCTCAAAGCACTTGGCATGGATGTGAATTTGACCAATTTGCGTCAATTGGACAAGCCTGAGTCTGCTCCCACTGAGGTGCAATTGCTCAATGCTGCTAACGTGCCAGTGACATTTGAAAATATCGTCAAGTTGAAAAGATCAGGAGCAACCAACGTCAATGTTGACACTGGTCAAAAGGGTTTTGAGAACAAGATGTCGGCCAAGAAGACATTCATGTCTGAGCCTATTTACAAAGACTTCACCGACATGAAGTCAGCATATGGTCAGGTCATCTCAGCGTTGGATCAGGGTACGCCAATTGGTGACGTTGCTGGAGCCACCAAGATTATGAAACTGCTCGACCCTGGCTCTGTTGTGCGTGAGTCTGAATTGGGCATTGCGATGGCGGCATCAGGCCGTATGGACAGGCTGAAATTTTATTTTGATAATTGGGCATCAGGTAACAAACTCACACCTACGCAACGCAGTGACTTTAAGCAATTGTCAAATGAGCTGTACGCGGCTGCTGGTCAGGCTTACAACCAAAAGCGTGGCGAGTATCTTGACTTTGGTTCAAGCACTGGCGTTGATCTTGATAAGGCGCTTGGTGCGCCTGCCAATATTCCATCAGTTATCCGCGCACCTGGCGGCGCAGCCAAGCGCAAACCTCTGACAGAAATCTTCAACCGATAAGGCGCAGTCATGGATGACTTAAAGAAACAGATTGATGCAGCCAAAAAAGAGGGCTACCAAGATGATGAGATCATGGGATACCTCTCAAGTTTGCCTGGCGTAGACGTACAGATCAAAACCGCCATTGAGAACAACTACACGCCATCAGAGGTATTGAAGTTCTTGTCTGAGCGCAAATCGCCTGCTTATGAAGCTGGCGCTCAAAAGTCACAGATGGAAAAAGGATTCTTGGCGGCCATGCAGGGTCCGACAATGGGTTTCTATGATGAGATTGCTGGCGCTGTTGCCGCGCCAATAAGAGCCATCACCGAGGGCGTCCCACTATCTCAGGCGTACCAAGAGCAACGCGACATCATTCGCGGCGCTGCTGAGTCCTACACCAAAGAGAATCCATATACATCCGCTGGATTGCAAGTAGCAGCCACCTTACCAACAATGGCGATTGGCGCGCCAGCAAGGGTTAGCCAAGCCGTCACGCGCAATGTTGTCATGCCTGCTGTTGAGGCTGTATCGCCAAGGCTTGCACAGTTTCAACGCTACCTGACGCAAGCGCCAGAGGCAGGCCAAGTCATGGGTATGGGTCAGCGCATGGCGCAGGCTGGCGCTACTGGCTTGGGTTATGGCATGGTTGGCGGCCTTGGTACATCCGAGGGCGAAACCATTGCCGACATCAGCAAAGATGTTGCAAGGGGCGGTGTAGTTGGCGGTGTGGTAGGTCCAATATCTCAGCCAGTCATGTCGGTGCTTGGCGCTGGTGGCCGTCAAATCGCCGCGAGAGTGTCACCAGCAAGAGCTGAAACCTATGCACAGCAAAAGGTGGCCGAGGCTTTACTGCGCGACACACCACCCGATCTGCTTGAAAGCGCATTGGGAATGTCTCAAGCTCGCATGGGCAAGTTGGGCGCAGAGGCTCGCATTGCTGATGTTGGTGGTGCGAATATGCGCCAACTGTTGGACACCATTGCAACGCTGCCAGGCGAGACAAAACAAGCCTTAGAGCGTGCCATCAGAGAGCGCCAAGCTGGACGCGCAGGCCGTCTTGTTTCTGCGGCTGATGAGGCTCTAGGCACTCAAGGATCGCAGTTTCAGCAGAGCATTGACAACTTCAGCGAGCTGCGCCGCATGGAGTCGCGTCCTTTCTATAACGTCATTGACCAAGCAGTGGTGCAAGTCGATGAGCCTTTGATGCGGTTATTGCGTAGATCAGAGTCTTTGCAGGGTGCTGCCGAATTGCTGTACCGCACAAAGACTGGTCAAACGATTGATCTGTCCAAATTGCAGGCTGGTCAGCCAGTGCCAATGAATGTGCTGGACACCTTGAAGCAGTCACTGTATGACTCCGCGCAAAGCCTCAAGCGATCAGGCGCAAATCAGCAGGCTATGGCCTATGACGATGTGCGCCAAGAGTTAATTAAGGCACTGAGCGACAGATCGCCAAAGGTTGGCGGTAAGTCTGCCTACGCTCAAGCCATGGAGAAGTGGGCAGGACCATCGCAGATGATGGATGCCGCCGAGCTTGGCCGCAAGGCGATGACTGGTGACATTGTCAACTTCAAGCAGGAATTGCGTGGATTGACTGGTTCAGAGATGGACGCATTCCGCATTGGCGCTTTGCAGGCTCTACGCCAAAAGACAGGCACAGAGGCTGGTCAGACTTCACTGCTGAAGATGTGGAAAGAGCCAGCAACGCAAGAGAGACTCAAGGCTGTATTTGGAAACGACTACCGAGAATTCGCGGCAGCCGTTGCCAAAGAAGCTCGCCTCAAAGGGCTGGAGTCTGCTGGCCGTGGATCGCAGACAGCGGCACGCGCTGCTGGCATGGCCGATCTTGATGTCGCACCAGTGATGCAGGCAGGGCAGGCGGTTGCCTCGGGCAATGTGCCTGGCATGGTCACATCAGCATCTAACCTATTTGGTCAGGTCAGGACTCCCGAAGCAGTACGCAACCAAATGGGGCGCATCCTACTCTCACGCGAACAGCAGAAACTGCTTGATCTGTCCGAGTCAATTCGCCGCATGAACGAGGCACGCTCACGCGCTGCTGGCGCTGGTGGTTATATCGGTGGACAAACTGGAATAATCGGTTCAAACCTCGCAGGACAATAAATCATGGCAGATTATCTTGACTACTTAATGGGCGTTGGAGAGACTGGCGCAACGCTTGGTAGCGGTGCAATGGCTGGCCTGTTGGGTATGCCTTATGGCGTGTACAAGGGAGCCACCAGCGGCAAGTTAGGTACGAGAGAAGCTAATCGAATCGCCGAGGAAGAAGCTCGCAAGTTCATGGAGCAGTACACCTACCAACCTCGCGGCAAGGTGGCGCCAGAGATGATGCAAACCCTTGGCGGTCTGCTTGATGCAAGCAAGTTGCCACCAGTTATTCCCGAGGCGGCGATGCTGGCGTCAATACCGCGTCAGGCTGTTGCATCTCAAGCTGAACGCGCTGGCATGGCGGCTGAACGAGCTGTTGCGCCAATGGTTGAGCGCACCATGAAAAAGGGTGGACTCGGCGCTGGACTGCTGAGTGATTTGGCGCAAGGCACTACAAGCAATGTCATTGATCAAAACAAGATTAAGACATTTCCAAAGCGGATGACTGCTACAAATAAGGCGATCAAAACTGGTGGCGACATTGCAAATGCAACAGCTAGAGATTACACAAAAATTCTTGAGGCAGGACAAGAAGCTGTCAGAAGAGGTGAGGCTGCATCGCTTCAAGAGGCAACAAAACTAATTCCAAGTGAAGTTCAACAACGATATGAGTTGGCAAATGCTGTGTTGGATCAGCCAATTGAGCAATGGAAGCCGCCAAGCTATGGATTGCTTGATCGATCTGTAATGAGCCAAGCGGGGAATATTGGTGGAGTGCCAGGCGTTACTCAAGCCGACATCAACAGATATGTTCCAGCTAGGGCTGATTTATCTCACATTAAGAGCTTGGCAAATCCAAAGAATTTGGACATCATTACAAGATCTGTAGAACGAGGATTGGGTGCTACTGGTGGCGGCTTTTACAAGTCATATCAACCAATGCGCGCAGCTCTTGATGAGGCAAATTACGCACCTGATGTTTTCAATAAAGGACTGGCTGCAACAAGTTTTGCATCTGCACAAAATAGCGTAGCGTTAGAGAATGCAATTGGCTCTCTGATCATGCGAATGGAACAGGCTGGAATTCCCATCACCAAAGAGAATGTGCTGAAAGCTCATGATGAATTCAAGGCTTTGACTGGAGGCGGTCTTTCCATGATGGAGGGACACTATGCGCCATTTGCAAAATTCTTGGAGCAAGGATTTCCAAGCGGTGAAAAGCAAGCTCAAAAAATATCTTCTTTTTATCAAAACAAAACAGGCAATTTCAGACCTTATGTATTTGATACGCATGAGGCTGCTGGGACATCATATGCAACGCCATATGGACCTTATTTTTGGGGTCAGGGAGGCGCTAAAGACACCGAATATGGCGCATTAGAGTCATTACTACAAAGCAAAGTTGCTGCGCCATTAAATCTTGATCCTGCTATTGCACAAGAGGGAAGATGGTTTGGTCTTGGAGAGTTGACTGGACTTAAAACTGGCGGCGGTGATTGGCTTGATAACTATGAAAAGCAAGCCGCATGGTCAGCACAGCAATTAGGTAAAGAATTGACCAGAAAAGAACAGCAGAAATATGTGGCTGATGTATTTGCAGGAAAAGAAAGAATGCTTCCATGGTGGAAAAAAGATCAGCCTATTCCTGATGTGAGGAAAAAGAAATAAAGAATTGCACCTCATCTTCAGCAACATTGCTGGGGATTGGGTGCATTCCTCTTGGTGGTGTACCAAATTTAGCCAACCATAAGTCGGCATATTCATTGATCAATAATCTCTCCAGTTTGCTTACTTTGATTTCAGCCATTGACCAGGCGTTAATAACTTTCAATTTGCATCTCCAAACAGCGCAGCCACCAGCGGGTCGCGCTTGATCTTCCACTTCTTTGCTCTTTCCTTTGCCATGCGAAAAGCATGATCGTCTAAGGATTCCTTGGATCGCCAGCGTTTGAGCCTCTCTTGCGCCGTCAATGGTTTAGGCTTGACGGCATCAGAGCCTATCCCATGCCTATACACGGCCACCAGCACATTGCCCGATCTGCGCCACTCTTGGATGTGGACCACACCTTGCACACGCAGCTTGTTGATGAGGATCTGAGCTGACCTTTCAGTGCAATACACCTTGGCGGCCACCTCTGGCGCTGTGCAGCCGACACGCTGGAGCAGATCGACAATGCGTGGCAGCCGTACAGACTTCATTTGCTGGACTTTGCGTGCGAGTAGACAGTAACCTGTTTCTTTTCATGCAAGCCAATCTTGGCCTGCGCTGCCTGACCCCATGCTCTGCCTTGCGCCAGCATCTTGAGTTCTTTGTCGCGGGTCCAGATCGATGGTGTGCCATCACGCCAGTCAAATGCGTTCTTCTTCTCAGTCATTGCTCTTCATCCTCATGATGGTTTAATCTTTCCTCTAATCGTTTGATGCGTTTTTCGTTGTACTGGACCACGCTGACGGCGTACTCCACTGCTGACTCGGCATCCAGTTTACGCAATTGAGCTTCTTGCAGCTCTTTGAGGATCACCTCGCGTATGGTCCTTGGCTTGACCAAGTCCTTGATGTACCTGACTGTCAATTCTTTCCAATTCATTGGACTCCTCGCATTTCCCAACCAAGCAAGAAATAGTTCCAGCGGGTTTGCAGGGCAGGGATGTCATATCTGCCTTTTGTTGTGCTGAAGTCTGTATAGCCTTTGGCTCGCATCATTGCTTCAAAGACTTGTTGTGCTTTGCTCATGCTTGTCCCCTTGCTCTGATGGCTTTGGCAAATTTTTCACCCCACATTTCCATGTCATCCAATGCGTTAAGACAAGTGGCAATATTCAATCCATCTTCACACAACTTTGCACAGGCTTCACGTTCAAACGCAACCATCTTTTCACACATCAATGTCCAAGAAGCATTGGCTCTTGCGTTGGCTTCTTCTGTTGCTTTGGCGGCTACCAGTTGGGCAAAGACGTTAAGTTCTTGGGAAAAGTCAGCGGCAGTTTCAATGCCATCATTTATTGCACATTTCTCGTCAACATAAAATCCAGCCTGTCTTGCCATCTCAATGATTTCATCTTGTGTCATTTCTTCTTCTCCTTAATCTCTTTCTGAATCCCTGCGCTCATTTGCAGGAACATCCGCATCCACTTCACACCGCCAAGCCTTACATATTCGGCGTATTCGGATTGGGTGAGGCGCAGCGTGATGGCGCGTCCCAGTTCTGTCTTCTCTTTAACCATCAATCAACCTCGCATTGCAACAAAAACCAAACAAAGCAGCACAGTGTGCCGATCACCACAGCAACGCCAAACAAGGCGATCAGGAAAAGGATCAGGGCTGTTTGCATGGCTTGGCCTCACTTGGTGGTGTCCAACCAAAGCGCCGCCAAGTGGCCTGCACATCAGTTGGCTTTGCATACTTAAGCTCTTTGGCGTAGGCACTTGGGAGCGTGATCTTTGTGCCTTGTGGTGGTCTCCAATCGCCTCTCATTTGGATGCCGCCAGTAGTTCCATCTCCGCGTCTTTGAGGCGGTCCTTGATGCACTTCATTTCGTAGTCGAGCTGATCGAGCTGGCGCTGCATACGCTCGCGGGTGAATCTCTCAGCGTGCGCCCATCCAATGATTGCGCCACTGTGAACTGACTTGTTGATGAGCTGCACGATCTCGGCGCGAGTCATCACGCCAATGGCAGTCTCTTTGGGGGGTGAGAGGCGCAGTACCTCTGCATCGATTTCGTCTTGCATCTTCTTAGACATGGATGTCTCCTTGGGGTTGAGGGGTGGACCAAGCCTGCACAAGCAGGGTGGCGTTGTAGGGAATAGGCGTCACAGTTGACACAAACAAGCCTTTGCCGCGCTGCTTGCGACCCCATGCGTCTACGGCATTGGCGTTCTTTAAGTCACCGCGCTTGACGGCGGCGTACACCTTGGCACGCTCAAAGCCGCCATCCTCCAACTCGGCCATGCTGCGCGGTTCTTGGCAGAAGTCTTGGAGGTCGGTCATACTTCCCTCGCTTTCAGCATTGCGTCTGCATACTTGTATGCCGCCACTGCTACTGCATCCGCGGCACGTTTTCCAGCATCAAAATTAAAATTGGCTGGCAAAATAAAATCAGGATGCCATGCGTTTGCTGATATAGATCCATTCATAGCCTTTGCAGCAAAATAATCACGCAAGCTCATGCCTGTTTCTTGACCAATTGGATGCTCATCGCTGCGGTAGCGTATTCTGGGAAATGCTTGTGGGTTCTTCATGATGACCACCATGCGGCGAGTAATAGGGCAAAGCCAACGCCGATAGCGATGGCGGTGAGGAAGTCAAGGGCAGAGTCAGCGCGGCGCTCTAAGCGCCGTCTTTGCTGCTCCATGTAGGGGTGCTGGGTGTGGTTCATTTAGATGTTTCCTTAAAGGTGGAGGCCGAAGCCTCCTGGTTAATTAATAAATGTTTGCTTTATCGCGGGATGCGTAAGAAGAGCGAACAGACTCTTCATATTTTTCGTTTGCGTCATCTTGAAGAGCCTGCCAAGTTGCTTCATCTTCTTCTGTCCATTCGCCAGTGGTGGTTTGATCGTTCATTTGTTTTTCCTAGAAGTGAAGTAATTGAGGACTTGATAATATCACGCATGACGAAGTCGTCAACAACTATTTATTAGACCCTACAAACTAGTCAACTATTAATCCTGTAAACTCAGCATCGGTGGTGTTTTCAAGGTCACCGCCAGTTGCCTTTTAGGGGGTCAGCGTGAGTTGATCCCCTTTTTTTCTCTTACACTTGACCATCTTCACAAAACATGGTTAACATTCTCCACATGAAAACGATATCTCAAGAAGCACTATCCGCAATTCGCCACAAGGTTGAGGCTGCTGGCTACAAGATGTCTGATGTCTGCCGAGTCGCAGAGATCGATCAGGCGCAAGTATCCCGCTGGATGTCGGGAACGACAGAACCCCTGTACGGCAGTGTAATGCGTCTAGACCAAGCTGCTGACGCTTTGGTGTCAGCTCGCCTCACAGTCCTCAACAAAGCCATGGAGGACGCCGTCAAATGATGACCACCAACTTTAAACCTCGCCGAATCATTGGCATTGACGTTGGGCTAAACGGCGCAATTGCCATGATGCAGGGCGAAACCCTGACCGGCATTTTCGATATGCCCACAGTCACATTGGACCGCAACGGCAAAGCCAAGCGACAGATCAGCATTCCTGAGTTAATTGAGATCCTCGACAACTTCAAGCCTGATGAGGCGTACATCGAAAAGGTCTTTGCAATGAGTGGCCAGGGCGTCACCAGCGTATTCAGCTTTGGCCGCAGCCTTGGTGCAATTGAGGGCGTCATCGCCGCGAGATCCATCAAGTCCACCCTGATCACGCCACAGACATGGCAAAAGGCGATGGGCGTGACAGGCGGCAAGGACGGCGCAAGGGCGCGTGCCATGGAGCTGTTTCCATGGAACGTGGATTACTTCAAGCGTAAGAAAGATGATGGCCGAGCAGATGCGGCGCTGATTGCTTGTTGGGGACTGCGTCATGGATGACCAAGAGCGCCAAACAATGCGCGAACACATCATCTACTTGGCGAATCAGTTGGAGATCTCGCGCAAAGCAAATCAGCAGCAGATCGTCTTCATCAAGCGATTGCTCGACCCCGAAGACTTAGGTCACGCCGTCAGCAACGAAACCCGACAGATCGCATACACACTATTAATCAACAGCTCACACATAGAAAGAGACTCATGGCAACACAAAAACCCTTGAAACTTAGACCATCATCAGCATCGCGTTGGATCGCCTGCCCTGCCAGCGCAAGACTGTCAACGCTTGTGCCTTACCAAGAGAGTGGCGAGGCCGCCAAGATCGGTACTGCCATTCACGCGCTGGCCGAGACTTGCTTTCAGCTCGACACCGACCCTATGAAGTTTGTAGGCCAAGTGGTGGAGGGCATCACAATGACTGAAGAGAATTGCTCATTTGCCTTGGAACACTTGCAGGCGATATGGGCAATTCAAGATGAGCTTGGTCACGTTAAGGTGGAGCAGCTCTTCAAGCTCTACCAAACGCCACAGTTCTCGCTACAAGGCACTGCCGATGTGGTGGGCATATCTCAGGACAAGTTGGTCATTGCCGACCTTAAAACAGGGCGTGGTTATGTTGACGCTGACTCAGAGCAGATGAAGATCTACGCGCTTGGTGCGTTGATGCACCACAGCCAAAAGCCCAAAGAAGTCGAGTTCCAAATCATCCAGCCACATCATGGCGAGAAGCGCATACACCGCATGAGCGTGGACGAGCTGGGCGTGTGGGAGACAGAGGTGCTACTGCCTGCGATCAATGACGCTGTCAGCGATGCACCGCGTTATGCCCCATCAGAATCAGCCTGCCAGTGGTGTCCAGCAAAGCACATTTGCTCTGCACAGAAAGAGCAGTTCGATATCGTGGCGGCGCAACCCGACATCACCATCATGTCTAAAGAGGACATCAAAGAAGTGATGCTGGCGCTGACACCAGCACAGATCAGCGCCATATTGGATCGCGCACCGATGGTGGAGAAGTTCATTGAGGCGGTAAAGGATCATGCACAAAACGCAATGGAGATACACGGCATGGTCCTGCCAGGCTGGCAGCTCCAACCCAAACGCGCCTCACGCAAATGGATTGACTCAACAACAGCGCGTCAGGCACTTACTGACGCAGGACTTACAGATTCTCAGATCTTTGAGACTGAACTAATTTCTCCTACGGCGGCAGAGAAACTGCTGCCAAAGGAACAAAGAGTTATCTTGGACGCATTGACGGCCAAGGTTTCAAGTGGACTCACCCTTGCGAGAGATCGCAGTCTGAGTCAATAATGCAACCCCTGTAACTTTTGAAAGCGAAACGCAAAATGCTAAATCTATCCTCTGGTGGCGGTAATGGAAACTACATCCGCTTTTCTCCTCAGGCCAACGCTTGGACAAACAACCTCGGTGTTGAGATCCAGCTCAAAAAGGTAGTCTTTGACATCGATGCTGTGCAAACAGGCTGGCTCCAACTTGGTGTCGGTGTGCGCGACTGGCAGGCCGATGCAGAGCTTGGCCGTAAAGGTCCACAGCCTACACCTGACCACAAACGCGGCTTTATCGTCACGTTCTACAACAAAGAGATCGGGACTTGTGAATGGTCATCAAGTGGCGTAGGTCCAAACATGGGACTTGAGAAGCTCTACACCGACTGCGCCGCACAGCGTGCCGCCAATGCAGGCAAGTTGCCAGTGTTGGAGTACACCGGCAGCAAGTTGGAGAAGATCGGCAAAGGCACTACACGCATTCCCAACTTCACCATTGTGAGTTGGATTGACAAGCCTGCTGGCATGGGTCAGAGCGATGAGGAGTACACCGCGCAAGTGGCTGCGCCACCAACGCCAGCTCCAAAGGCTGTTGCTGCACCAGCTCCCGCGCCTGCGAAGTCAGCCATGGCGCAGGCTGTTGAAGATGACGAAATGTTTTAACTGAAAGCAAGTAAGCGCCGAGGTGTAACAGCCTCGGCTTTTTTTTCCTCTAAAAATTACAACATGAAATATCTCTCACTTTGCAGTGGTATTGAGGCGGCAACAGTAGCGTGGCATCCCCTTGGATGGGAGGCAGTAGCGTACTCGGAGATCGAAAGATTCCCATCAGAGGTGCTTGCACATCATTACCCAAACACGCCAAACCTTGGCGACATGACCAAATTTAAGGAATGGACAAATGTCTCAGATGTCGATCTTCTCGTTGGAGGAACACCCTGCCAATCATTCTCAGTCGCAGGATTGCGAAAAGGATTGGATGACCCGCGTGGCAACCTCATGCTCACCTATCTTGCCATTGCTGACAAATATCGGCCCCGATGGTTGGTTTGGGAGAACGTCCCTGGCGTCCTGTCATCTAACTCAGGAAAAGATTTTGGAGTCTTCCTCGGGGCGTTGGGAGAACTCGGGTATGGGTTCGCATACCGCGTTCTTGACGCTCAGTATTTCGGAGTGGCCCAAAGACGCAAGCGTGTGTTCGTTGTCGGATACCTTGGAGACTGGAGAGCTGCCGCAGCGGTTCTTTTTGAGCGCCACAGCCTGCAAGGGCATCCTGCGCCGAGCAGAGAAAAGAGGGAAGGTTCTGCCGCAACAATTACAGCACGCACTGGAATCAGTCGTAACAACCACGGAGAACTTGTAGGTTGGCCAGCTGACATCAGCAGCACATTGAATGCTTCATTTGGATCAAAGTTGGGGTTAGAAAATCAGCACATCAATGCTGATTGTCCAATGTTCGTACCAACAAAAGCGTTTTATGAAAGCAGTCTTGCTCAGTACAAAGAGGCTGATGTTGGCGGTACTCTCAAAGCATCTGGCGGTGTTTTGTCAGGCGGTAGTGAAACATTTTTGGCGCAACCCGCATACGGCATACCTGGCAATTGGATTGGCCGTAAACCTGAGAATGGCGGCAACGCCACTGAGCCAATGTATGACGTTGCACCATGCCTCACCAAAGCAGATCAGCATGGTGTGGCGCAACCTATTGCATTCAGCGGCCAGATGTCAAACCCGCAAACAGATGTAGACATGACGCAAACCCTGCAAGCTAAGAATCCGATGGCGGTAATGCAAGCAATGGCAGTACGCCGTTTGACCCCTGTTGAATGCGAGCGTCTCCAGGGCTTTAGCGACAACTACACCGACATCAAAAGCAAAAACAAACCTACGCCTGATGGTCCAAGGTACAAAGCATTGGGCAACAGCATGGCAGTGCCTGTCATGGCGTGGATAGGGCAACGCATAGAACAAGTAGAGGCAATATGCAAGCAGAACAAATAGCCAAACAGCTCGGAAATGCGAAAAGAGCCAACGGCCAATGGGTAGCGTCATGCCCAGTACCGAGTCACGGCAAAGGCAACGGCGACAAGAATCCAAGCCTTAGCGTACACATCGATGACGAGGGCAAGCCACTCTTTCACTGCCATGGTGGCTGCACTCAAGAATCGGTATTCCAAACCATCAGGGATTTGCACTTGCTGCCCGAGCTGGAGGAGCGCCCCGATCCACTCGCCAACATCAAGCCATTACCCAAAGTGGAGTTCCAGCAGGAGTGGCAGTACCAGGACGAGGACCGCGTCACAGTATTCGTCAAGCACCGGCTGCGCGTAGGGGAGGCTGGAAAGACTTATAGGCTCTACAAAGTAGACACAGACGGCAAGCGATATCCGACACTGGGTGACGCGAGGATCGTCCCCTACAAGTTGCCCGAGCTGCTGGACGCGAAGACGGCGGGAAGAATAATTTATCTTGCGGAGGGAGAAAAGGCCGTAGACGCGCTGATGTCTCTCGGCGTGGTGGCGACCACCGCGCACAGTGGCGCAGGGCATTGGCCGGACGCCATTACCGAATACTTTGCCGGCGCCAATGTGGTGATCCTCCCCGACAACGATATGTCAGGTTGGGGATACGCTCGCAAGGCAGCAGAGGCCATCCTGCCCATCGCCAAAGCACTCAAGGTTGTCGACCTCGGACTGCAAGAGCAAGGCGATGACGCATATGAGTTCATTGAGGCAGGCGGCGGCAGGGCAGAGCTGGCGGCGTTGGTCAAGGCAGCGCCAAAGATCAACAGTGTGGATGATGTAACGATCCCCGAAAGACTTCAGGCGATTCAACCGAATGCGCCAATTGATATTCCGCCACCACAGACAACGACAGAGGACATCGCCAAAGAGTTCGCGCCTGACCCACCAAAAGAAGCAGACAAGCCAAAGCCAGTCAAGACCATCAAGATTGAATCTTGGGACACCATTCAGGATGAGCCAGTTGAGTGGCTGATTGAGGGAGTCATCCCCAAAGGATCATTCACGGCGCTATATGGTCCACCAGGCTCATTCAAGTCGTTCATAGCCCTAGACATTGCCGAGGCCATCGCCACAGGACGCACATGGATGGGCAAAGAAGTAAAGCAGACAGGCGCGGTGCTGTACCTCGCTGGCGAGGGCTTTGGCGGTATCGGGGCAAGGATCAAAGCCTGCAAGATGCACCACCAAACCGAAGATGGCGCACCAATCTACATAGTCAGACACCAGCTCAACCTCAGATCCAGCGCCGAGGACTTCAACGCGCTCATGATGGCCGTGGTCACGCTGGTGGAGCAGACAGGCATGGAATTCAGCCTTGCCATAGTGGATACGCTTGCCAGAGCCTTTGGCGGCGGCAACGAGAACAGCTCAGAAGACATGGGCGCATTCATCACGGCCATGGGCAAAGTTCAGGAATTCCTCAACTGCGCCTTGATGGTGCTGCACCACAGCGGCAAGGACGCCGCCAAAGGACTGCGCGGCCATTCCTCGCTGCTTGGCGCCGTAGATACAGAGCTGGAGCTGCTGCGCTTTGAAGAGCAAATGAAAGGCGTACTCACCATCAGCAAGCAAAAGGATGGCGCAGACAACGAGCGATTTGGCTTTGAGATGGTGGAGGTAGAGATCCGGCCAGCAGGACTCGGACTGAGCGATCCAGTGGTCAGCTTGGCGGTGCAGTCATCAGATGACACGCATATTGAGCCATCCAAGGCCAGCAAGGGGAACGCCGGAAAAGGAAAAAATCAGCGTCTTGAGATGCTTTGCCTAGAGAAAATGGTCAAAGAGCATGGAGTGCCAAAGTACATCGATGGTTTACAACGCCATGCCATCAGGTTGGAGCTGTGGAGGCAGGAATTATGGTCAAAAATGGGCTGCACTGATGAGGACAAAGGCACGTTCAAGACGGCATGGCACAGAGCAAAGCAGCGACTGATTGAGTCAGGCGAGGGTGCGATCAGGGACGATTTTGTATGGTTACAGTTCAAAAGCAACGACTTTGAGGCTGGATAAACATACAGGTTACAAGTTACAAACAAGATACAAATGTTACCAATTGACGCTTGCATGGTTACAGTTACAAATCGAGAGTCTAGAAGACTCGATGATATGTAACCCATGCACCATTTGAAACCGAGGGAATGACATGGCAACAAAGAGAACGGCAAACAAGCATCCAGTAGCAGAGACACCAAGCCCAAAGGCAGATGCGTGGACGATTCATGTGCAGTCGAAATTGGTGGAGTTGGAGTCGGTCAAGGCTGCCAGCGACAGGAAATGGGGAGAAAACCGACTGATTACTTTAGTAAGCAGTGAGTTGAGAGAGAAATTCTGGATTCAGAATGGCAGATTGCATCAGGCGATGGAGTCCAAAGATCAGGCGAAGTTCGATTCCAGCGTGGCGGGAATGATCAGGGCGTATGGCGTGCTGGATCAGTGGGCAACCGAAGAGGGTCTGGAGCCAGCGTCAGCCATTCCTCGGATTGAGTGGGAGATGCAGAATGGTCAGACTATGGTGATCGTCAGAACAGTCAATGAGGCGGTGGCGATTCAGACTCAGCGTCAGGATCTATCGAATCATCACATCTGGTCAATGCAGGAATTAGAAGCATTGCTGGCTGATGAACGTATGCAGGCAGTGATCAAGATCAAGGCGCTTGTGCCAACAGCACAGCTCACCAGCTTCAAGCCAACATCAGAGTTCAAGCCTGGCGGGGCAACAGGCTTTGATGACTTTGAAAACGATCTGACATTCAGCGACAATGACAAGATGGAATACAAGTTCAATTCCGAACAGGCAGAAAGGTTCAAGAATGGCTCAATTTAAGCTCATGGTGGCATTTATCCGAGAAAAGGTACTGGACATCGTCCAGCGCGTTAAAACAGCTTTAAAGAGGGGTTGAGCGATGCCAGGCAACCCAAAGCGCAGGAAAGACATTGCATTCCTCAATGAGATGCCTGAAGAGATGATCTTTAGCATGATCGAAACCGGCAAAAGCATTGCCGACATATGCGTGAGCTTGGGCATAAGTAAGCGTGCGCTAGACGATTGGATTGAGGAAAACGATCATGGTGCTATGATTACGCGCGCGCGTGTGCGTGCCGCCGATCTTATGGCGTGTGACACGATCAAGATAGCGGACGACATGGATGTCGATCATCCGCAGCGCGATGTCCAGCGCATCCGCACTCGCCAGTGGCTGGCCGAGCGATGGGATCAGAAGACTTATGGGCTACAAAAGGCGCAGCAAATCAACATCAACGTGCAGGATCTACGCATGGCCGCGTTGCGCCACGTTGAGGTGATCGATGACTTAT
>Ga0209358_10001297_pt1 | contig 20130 bp, 15 predicted proteins | sample LauGreFa1BDMLBSN_2_FD_187574 | JGI IMG/M metagenome (GOLD analysis project Ga0209358, IMG submission 187574) | Freshwater lake microbial communities from Lake Michigan, USA - Fa13.BD.MLB.SN (SPAdes) (version 2) | ecosystem: Environmental > Aquatic > Freshwater > Lake | place: Lake Michigan, USA...
GAGGTGCTACTGGGCCTGCTAACGAACCACGCACAATAAATGGCGCAGGGGATGGCATGAGTGATAGTGTGCCTGCTACCATCGAGGGTGTTCAAGAGGCGCGTCTTGCCGATGGAGAGTTTGTGATTCCTGCCGATGTTGTTGCAGATCTAGGTAACGGCTCCAGTAACGCTGGGTCTAAGAAACTTTACGCCATGATGGATCGAGTTAGAAAAGCACGACATGGCACAACAAGACAACCGCCCGAAGTCGATACGGGTCGTTTGATGCCTGCTTGAGGAATTAATTATGACTACATCTACATCCGTCCAATATAGCCCAGAAATACCAGACGTACTTAAACCGTTTTATGCAGGGGTAGGAGAGGTAGGTAAACCTGGGGAAGCAGGATACAAACCAGCCGTTCCAGGACTTATCGAACGAGGCATTGGAGCGATCTATCCAGGCGGGTTAACAGGACAAGCTGCTTATCAAGCTCAGTACGCTCCAGTCATTCAAGCAGGACTGATGGGCGCAGGCAGTGTTGCTGGTCTTTCTCCGTTTCAAACGTCAGTAGGTCAACAACTCGGCACAATGACAACACCGGGGCAATATGCTCTAGGTACGCAAGCTGGGCAAGCTGCTGCCGCTGGGTTACAAGGGCTTCAAGATTACCAATCGATGGGAGTTGCTGCGCCGCAGCTAACGACTTATCAGCTTGACCCTGCTCGGCAATTTAGCGCCGCAGAAGCCCAAGCCTACATGTCACCGTACATGCAGTCGGTCGTAGATAGACAGCAAGCAGCAGCAATCAAGGCAGCTAGGGAATCACAGCTAGGACAAAATCTTGCTGCGGCACGTCAAGGCACTTATGGTGGTGCTAGGCAAACGCTTCTCCAAGGTCAACGTGAATTAGGTTTGCAATCGACACTGGCAGATATTCAGGCTAAAGGTCTACAGTCTGCGTTTGAAAACGCCCAAGCCCAATTTGAACGTGATCGTGCCGCACAGATGGGTATCGGTAGTCAGAACCTGCAAGCAGCACTTGGGGTTCAGCAGCTTGGTGCAGGACAAGATCTTCAAGCACAGTTAGCAAATCAAGCAGCGCAGCAGCAAGCCGCACAGACTAGGATGGGTGCAGCTCAAGGACTTGGTGGGTTGGCAGGTACGTTTGGTCAGCTTGGCACACAACAACTTGCAGGTCAGCTTGATCTACTCAAGACGCAGGGTGCCTTTGGTGACTTACAGCGTGCGCTGCAACAACAGCAGATGGACGCCCAACGGCAATCACTCATCGATCAAGCACAATACGGGCAGACTCAGGTTGGGCAGCTCTCTAACTTGCTACGTGGTATACCGACAACTGCGGCAACGCAGACAACAACAACGCCCCCACCGAGCTTTGCTAGTCAGTTGACTGGTTTGGGCTTGACAGGGATTGGACTGTATAACATGCTTGGCGGGGGTAAAGGATGAGCCTTCGGACACTAGAAAAAGCGGTCAATAGGACCGCAGATCGTACGGTTGGTGACATTGTTGCTACTTATGGATCTAACGTGCAACGCCTAAAGATGGACGCTGCTGCGGGAAAGATTGACCCCACGACGGCACTTATGGCGATGATGACGATCCAACGGATTGTTGCTGCAAACACTCAACCACCGTCTGGCACAACCGTGGCACAAGATACCGGCATGGCACCTCCCCCACAACCAATGGGCATGTCTGCTATGGCTCCCCAAGCTCCAGTTGGTATGGCCTACGGCGGTCAAGTTGCTGTTAGTAATAACCAAGTGCCGTCACCTGCGATGGAGCGGGGCATCTCCGGCCTACCTGTGCCTGACAACATGTTTGATTATGCTGATGGCGGCATGATTGCATTTGCTGGTGGTGGGGACGTGCAGCGGTTTCAGAATCAAGGGGCAGTAAGGGTTGGACAGCCTAACGATTTAAGGCTAGCGGGATTTACTTGGGATCAACTACCTGTTGAAGATAGTGGTATGTATGGCCCAATGACCCGTGGTATTTCTGAATTGTTTTCACGTCCAATGAATCAACGTAAGAAACGTGATCCTAATACAGGTGAATATATTACCTATAGTGAATTTATAGAAAGAGCTGCTCAACCACAACGTGGGGCTATGCCGCAAAACATGTCGCCAGATATGCAAAAGTATTTGCAGCAGTTTGAGCGAGGTCGCGAAACAATGACAGCTCCCCCCGGAGCTGACGCCACTGGCAGACCTAATATTGACCCATTTGCTGCGGCAAAACAAAATGTATTGACTAGAGAGTCCGCCGGAGTTGCCGGAGTTGGGGAAGCTAGTGGAGCTGGTAGAACCTCATTTGCACCTCGTAGTATGGAAGATATTTTAAGATCTATTCAAGGTGAATCTGGTGGCGAAACAGCAGAACAATATGGCAGAAGAGTTGGTCAATTAAATGTTGAACAAGCTGGGTTTGTCAAACCAGAAGCTCCTTTAACACCCAAAAAAGCTATAGAAAAAGTTAATGAAGCAGATATTGCGGCTGGTGTTGATCCTAAATTCTTTGAAAAGTTACAAGGCCGTATAGATACTATGCGGGAAGAAGCTAAAACCGATAAATCAGAAGCTGCTAACTTACGACTTCTTGAAGCTGGACTTGGCATTCTTGGTGGTACTTCACCCTATGCGTTTGTCAATATTGGTAAGGGTGCTTCTGAAGCTGTTAAAGGATTTGGTCAAGATCTCAAAGACTATCAAAAAGCGCGTAGAGAACTTGATAAAGCTGCAATGGATCTTCAATCTGCTGAACAGACTGCCGCAAGAACTAAGTCTGCTAAAGCTCTTGATATGGTCGATAAGTCAGAGACACGATTTGAAAACGCTACAAATAAAGTTGCGGAAGCAAAACTAACTGCTACTAACAGTGCAACAAACGCATTTATTAGCCAAGAGCAGATAAAGAGCGGTGAAAGAAGAACCGCCGCTGAAATAGGTTCTAGAGATCGACAAATTGCAGCTCAGTTAGCACAGTCTGATAGACAAATAGCAGAAAGTAGAGCCGCTAGACTAGAAACCTTAAACCTAGCGCAAGATCAAAAATTTGTTGAAGGGTTAACAAAAGCGGAACAAGCTGCTACTAGTCCATATGATGCTCGTATTAAAGTTGTAGAAACAGCTTTAAGCAACCCAACAGCGGCTCTTACTCCTAATTTTATAAAAGAACAGCAAGCTAAAATTGACGAACTTATTGCTCAAAGAGCGGCGGCTGCGGATCTTGCTAGAGCAAAATATATAGATGCTCGTAGAACCGGTAGACCAACACAAAATAATGCTGCCTTATCTGCCGCCGATAGAATTGCTGGTATAGGAAGGTAAAATGGATCGGCTATCTGCTTATGCAAAATGGTTGATTGAAAACGAAGATAAAAAAGGCTCGCCTGATTTTGAAACGGTGGCGAATGCCTATAGATCTTTGAGAGGGCAACCAACCGATTCTCTTGCAGAAGCCCAACGTGTTTATGATGAGCTTCATAAACCTAAAGAACAACCAGCGGCAGAGCCAAGGCCAGAAAAGCAGTCCTTCTTACGACAAGTAGCAGATGTACCTATTGGTATAGCACGCGGTGCCGCGCAGGGTATCCGCATGATTGCAGATGCTTTTGGGCCAGATAATGTTGTGTCGCAAGCCTACCGTGGCATGGAGGATATGCTCGGTGAGCTGTACTCGGCACAGGCTAAGAATGACCAGAAGAAGATAGCCCAGATCATGAAAGATGCCGAGGATAAAGGCATTGGTGATCAGCTTGTCGCAGCGGTCCAAGCTTTTGCAACGGCTCCTGTCGATATGCTTTCTCAAGCTCTTGGTACTGCCGCACCGATTGTTGCTGGGGGGCTTCTTGGTTCAGTGGCTAGGTTAGGAGCAGCAGGCGTTGGTGCAGTACAGACTGGACTTGGCGCAGCGATGGGTGCAGGTACTGTCAAAGGTACAATTTACGAAGCTGTTAAAGGCGCACTCACAGATGCTGGTGAAGATCCTAAAGTTGCCGAACGTAAAGCTCGTGAGGCTCAATCTTATACAGGCGAAAACTGGGGCCAAGTTTTAGCAGGCACGGCGCTTGGCGGCTTAGCAGGTAAGTTTGGTGTTGAGGATCTTCTACTAAAACGCTTTACACAAAAGGCAGCTCAAGAAGGTGTTGGAGCTGTAACGCCTGGGGTATTACGTCGTTCACTTACAGCAGGGGCGACTGAAGCTGTGCCTGAGATGGCGCAGGCTGGTCAAGAACAATTAGCTGAGAATGTTGCACTGCAACGTGCAGGCTTTGACGTTCCTACGTTTAGAGGTGTTGCAGGACAAGCAGCCCTTGAAGGTTTGGCGGGTGCAGGACTCGGTGCTGGGTTGGGCGCATTGCCTGGGACTACGCCGCGTGACAAACAAGCTGAAGAGTTTCGGCGTACGTTAAAAGACCAAGAACAAGAAACGACAAATGAAGAAACTGATGAAGCTCAGAAGAAAGCTAAGAAGTTAAAGCTTGAAGATCTTGATCCTGCGCAAGTTCAAACTACACTTAAAGACTTAGAAAGGTTCACGATTGACCCAGAAGCCCTAAAAGAAAGGGGCGTTAAGAATGAAATCAAAAACAGTCTTCGTCTTTTAGGGTTACCTGAAACGCAGGTTAAAGGTTTTTTACGCGCCAAAAATAACCAAGAATTAGTCAATGCGCTGACTAAATTTTTGACGCCTAAACCAGCTACAGAGGAGAAACAAGGTGAGCAACTTGACCAAGTTGACCAACAAACAGGTGGAGCAGGCGTTGATGTATCTAGCCAACCCGGAGCCGCTACCACTACCACAGGAATTACATCACCTTCTACCGGCGGAGTGGGGAGTGTTGCAGATGCTTCTCAGCAGGTTGGAATGGGAGCGCAACAACCTGACATTGCATTAGCCCAACAACAAGCCCCTGCAACTCAACAAGGAACCCTCAGTGTCGTTACGCCCCCTGAAGCCCAGCAAAAAGAAGAAGCAAGAGCAGAAGCGCCTGCTCAAGGAGCAGCAGTGGCAGGTGCCGCTGCAACCACAACCGAACCCTTTGCTGAAACTAAACCAAAAGACTTAAGCGATAAAAGAGCTGCGGCTAAAGCTGCTCTTGAAGCTAGGAAAAAAGCTGCAAAAGACAAAGGCGCTCTTTCAATTAAGGCTAGCGAAGAAGCTCGCTTAAAAGAAATTGAAGAAACTTTATCTGAGGAAGAGTTAGATTTTGTTAACTCAGTAAGAGATGAATTAAGGCAGAACAAACCAGTAGATCCAGAAGACTTTAACTTTGCATCAGAAATACTAAGGCCGTTTGATGAACCAAGGTACGCTCAGCAGCAAGACCGCATAGCGGCCCTTTATGAAGACGCTGCCGCAAGAGGGTCAAAAGATTTAAAAACTCGTGGGCTACCAAAGCTATTTCGTGATTTAACGCTTGAAGAAAAAAAGGCCGGTGAAGAAAAGGGCGGCAAATTAACGGCTGATGAGCGCGAAGTTTTTGTGGATGCCCTGGGTAAAGATTTAACTCCAGCAGGAGCAACTAAAGCTTTAACTAAATTATCTGACTATCGTGACAAGAAAAAAGTTTTTACTGATGAAGCTGGAGAAAGGGCGGATATAGTAGCCAATTCAATAGCAGCTTACGAAATAAACCGTAGGCTTGAAGCTAAGCTCCGCAAATTAAGTCTACCTTCGTTTGTTGATCTTACTGAAGATGAACAGCAAGCCTATCTTAGTGAAGCTCCTCTTAAAGGCAAAGTAACGGGCCAACAAATCATCAAAGGTTTTGATGCAATACAAAACTACAATGAATCTTCAGGTGCTGAAGAAGTAACTCAAAAAGAACTAGATGAAGGTAAGGCAGAAACAGCATACGATAAAGCTCAACGTGAAATACAAGCTGAAAAACTTGGTATGGCTGGTACTGAACTGCCTACCGAAATCTCAACGGCAGTTAAGCAAGGTGATTTAAAAACAGTAGTTGATTATTTAGCTAGTTCAGCTAAAGGCTATAAAAGAAAACAGCCATATACAGGCACTTCATTTTTACAAGCTGTTACTGGGGCTACTCGTTTATCTGGAGCTATTAACAGAGGCATAGCTTCACTGATACGTGACTTAGGTGGCATCGACACAAAAATTAGGTATATACCAACATTATCTAAAGATACGACCGCCCGTAAAGAAGCGGAGCGTATTCTAAGATCAGAAGGAAAAAGCAGTACCTTTATTGCAGATTACGACCCTCGCACAGATACTCTTACTATTACTGACAGGGCGCTAAATGAAACCGCCCTAATGCACGAGCTTGTTCATGCTGTTACCGTTAAGATGATGTATAAATATCTTAAGGGTGACAGAGCTGGCATGTCAGATATTCAAAAACGTGCTGCTCAAGACATAATTAAAATATATAACGCGGCAAAAAGAAATCCTGGTATTAAAGGTAGCTTTCCAAACGCGTTTGAAAACGTGTATGAGTTTATATCTTACGGTTTGTCTGACCCCAATATGCAGACTGCTTTACGTAAGATGCCGTCGCCCATACCCACAACAAAATTGCCAAGTACATGGAGTACTTTGGTTGATAGGATAGCTGATTTATTAGGTATAAAAGGACTTTTAAAAGTATTACGTATTACTCCAAAAGAATTTGTACCTACTAGAAAACGTGAGTTGTATGACAGTATTCAGGCTTTGCGGGATACTGTCGAAGAAAGAGTTGAGCCTACTCTAGAAAACGTAGAAGCACTTGAAGAATTAGAAGCAATTGCAGAGGAAGAGTATCAAATACCAGACATAGAAATCGAACAGATTGAATACGGTAAAAGTGGGCGCAAAAAAGGAGAAAAACGTCCTAGCGAAAAACCACAAAAAATATCTAAACAAGAATATGAGTCAAGAATAAATCGTCTTGTGGATGCTGCCATCATTGCTGGCAGAGATGACACTTCTGCTGTGCAGACTGACGTAGCTAGTGTAGAACTAAATGAACAAAACGCTTTGTTTGACCTCATGGCAAACTTTGAACAAATTCTTAGTGCACCAGAAGCTATACCCGATTTTGATAAGTCTTTACAGATAACCGATGCCGAAGCTGAAAAAACTATTAAAGAAAAAGGTAGCCGTCTTGTGTCGAAGATGGAAGCTGAAAAGCCAACACTTGCCACAAAAACTCGTGCGCTTAAAGATGCTTTTAATAAAGATGGTCGTACAAGAATTATTGAGCAAGCACAAAATTATAGGTATAGAGTTGATCGTATAAATAATATTTTACGTAGAGTTCGTAAATTAATATCGTCTGGTAAAGATCAAAACAACTTGGGTACGGCCTTAGCTACATCAGCAGGCCGTGCGGAAAACGCATACCAAAAGTATTTTTATACAGACATCAGTAAGGCCAACGATATGTTGGCTGACTTAGCTAAGTCAATGAACATCACAGTACAAGAAACTTTAGCTCGCTTACACATGTATGCAATTCACTTGCATGACCCAGAACGTAGAAAAATTAAATACCTGCGGGAAGTACCTTTAGCTGATAATCAGGCTGTTAGGGACCGTGACAGCATCATAAAAGACGTAATTAAAATAGATCGAAATAAATTAGGCGACGCTGCGGCTAAACAAGAAGCCCAAAAACTGCTTGCAAAATTAGAAGCACTTGTGGCGGCAAAGGGGGTTAAGACTTCCCTACTATTTGATATGAACAATGAAGCTTACAACACACTAGGCCCAGACAGCTTAGATCAAATAGCAGCATTTGGTCAGGCGTTTACTGGTAACAATAAAATTAAAGCTGACAAACTTATAGATGTACTTAAAAAAATTGAACAGACAACGATTGACCTTAACAAAAAATCAAACTACTTTTCCCCGCCAGTACAGAACTTAGTTGATTTTTATGACTTTAAGTTTTACTTCCCGTTTAAGGGTAGACCTGATACTGGGCCTTCTGACTATCAATTAGATTACTTTGGACAAAACGTTGGTGGGGATCTTCAAGACAAACAAGAAGCTTTTGATGGTCGTATCACTGATGCAGATAACCCAATCCTGAATGTTCTTAATGAAGCTAGCAAATCCGCCATGCGGCTTGGTAGGCATGAGGCTGGGGTTACGCTTTCAATTAAAAACCTAATAGACTCCAAAATAATCAGTGGCAAACCTGTAAAAACTGTTTCTTTTGAACAGAGGTTTGATAACAGACTTAATGAAGAACTTAAACGCGGTGTAAAAAATATATTCCATTATTTGCCCGACGGTAAAATCGAAATTTATGAAATCAACGACAGGCAAATGCTTGAGGCTATCAAGCGCCCGTTACGTGATGACAATTGGTTTGTTGATAGTCTAGGCAAAGCCACCAGCATGTTTGGGCAAATGCACACCCGCTTTAACCCAGCGTTTGCCCCGATGGACTTTCTGCGTAACTTATTCACCTATGCAGGGGTGCTTGGTGCTGAGACTTCTGGTAAGCGTGGGTTTCAGGTAATGACTGAAATGGCTAGTATCTTAGCCAAGAACGGTTTTACTAAAACTGCCAAATACTCGCTTGCATTTAGTCGTGGTAATGAAGCTGAGATGGCTCGTCTTGCCAAGACCGACCCTTTCTATAAAGACCTTAGAGAGTATTACGAACTAGGCGGTCGAGTGGCATACCTGCAAGGCATAACCATCAAAGATAATCTTACTGATGCAGTCAACGCGGCGGACCAAAATGGTGTCATCAAGTCTTTGAGCGGGGCAAATAAATTCTTTGATGCTTGGCTCGACATGTTTGAGATGTCTACTCGCATTGCCGCTTACCGTACGATGCGGGATCAGTTTGTAGCTGAAGGTATGCCGATTGAACAAGCAAAAATTGAAGCTGTTGCTTACGCTAAAAACCTTGCTAACTTTGAAAAGACAGGCATCAAAGGCAAAGAGCTTGGCGCGTTCTTCATGTTCTTCAGACCAGCAGCCACAGGTGCAGTACGCGCTTACGAAGCCTTGTCTCCAGCCCTTGACTATTTCAAATCCGACGAAGAACTCAAAAATATAGTTAAGAAAGAAGCCGAGGATGTTGGTAAGCTAACCGACGCTGACATCAACAAGCTTGTCAAAGAATATCGCAACAGAACTAAGAGTGCTGCTACTGTGTCAGCTACTCTGTTCGGTGTCGGCGCGGCAACGTTCATGATGGCAGCAGCTATGGCTGGCGATGACGATGAAGGCAGGAACAAAGTCTTAACCGACGATACCGCTCGATGGGTGCGTAATGCTCGATTCAATACTGGCCTACAGTCAGGCGGCAAAGATATTGTTTTGCAGATACCTTGGGGTTTTGGCCCTGGCGCTTTTGCATCAGTGGGTGCTCAGATCGCAGCCTTTGCATCAGGTTCGCAGTCATTCGGTCAGTTCATCAACAACGTCTTAGACGCTGGTGCTGAATCCTTCATGCCTATACCAATCTCCAAGATCAACAAGTTTGAGCATCCTGTAGAAGCTGCTCTTGACTCTGTACTCCCTAGTGCATTGAAGCCTCTCTTTGAGTGGGCGATGAACATGGACGGCCTTGGCCGCGAGATCTACAACAACAGGCAGTCACGGAACAATGACGCCTACACAGGTGGGGATAACATTCCAGAGTTTTTCAAAGATGCAGCTCGTTTGTTGTACAACATGTCAGACGGTAAGATCGACGTGTCCCCTAACACGATGTACTTCTTCGCCAACAACTACCTCGATGGCGTTTCTCGTCTTGCATCGTGGAGCTACAACACGGCACATACAATTGCCGGTAACCGAGACTTTGACTTCAAGACCGATACGCTCTTGCTCGATGCCTACCTGAAAGCTCCGTCTAACTATGACGCACGGCAGTTCAGTGAAGTTGAGAAAGAAATCAAGAACTTGGAGCGGCGGTATCGTGCCTATACTTCAAGCGGCGATGCAGAACGAATAGCTGACTATTTCCAAGAACATCCTTACGACAAGTCAGTCATTGACTATTACAACAAATTCAACGGGCAGTTAAACAAGTTGCGTGAGCTTGCTAACAAGACAAGGACTAATACAAACCTTACGATCAAAGAAAGGCAAGACCAAGTCCGCGTTTTGATTGATAACCAGAACAAGTTGAAATCAGCCTTTGTACAGTCCGTTGCCGCGTACGGTATTGAGCCAGACTAAGCCAGCCGCCAGCACCGTACGCCCAGCACGCCATCTTCTACGACTGTGTAGCACTTCACTCGTACACCTGCTCGCTTAGATGTTTCGTCAATGACATGGTGGGTGTTAGCGATATAGACGGTAGGTATGAAAAAGCTCTCACCTACCTCCATAAACTCGTAGGGCAGAATCCACTCTGGTTCTTCAACCACAGGACAAGTCCTCTTCAAAGAGGTCGGACACATCCAGCTTAAACTCGTACCCGTGGATGTTGGATACGTTGAACTTCCACCCTGCACCGAACCGCAACTTATACGGCGACACCATCTCTGTCGTGCCGTCCTTCCTCTTAACTCGTCCCTTGTTGAGAACGCCCTTGTGCAGTAGCTCTCCTTCAAACCCAGGAATGTTGATCTGTAGTTTCTCCAGATGCTCCCGCATGGCAGATGAAGATATAAACACCCTGCCTGTATCAACCTCCACACGAATTAGCAGCTTGTCACCTCTTGGCTCCATCACAACTTTGTTGTTGCTAATCATCAGTATCGAATTCATGTTGTTGGCTATGTATTCGTTGATGATGTCTTCATAAGACTTCTTAGTCCTACGCTCTTGGTAGTGCATGTCCCAAAGTTCTTTGAGTACGAACTGATAGATTTCCTCAAGGTCATAGTCAAGAATCTTATACTTGATAGCTATTTCCCCTGCGGCAAAAATTGCCGCCAATCCACCTGTCCAATAGCTGTAGCCTGTGTCATCAACAAAGTCTTTAAGTATGCGTAGCTTCCAGTTGGTGACAGTCTTTTTGGCGTTGTCAATGTTGTACTCGTATAACGCCTTAACAAACATCGGCCCTGCATGACCGAAGTGCTCCTTGAATGGATTGAACAGATGCTGACCTTCGCTTTCTGTTAGTCCGGGCGGCTTCTTGATATGAAACTCAAGTAAGCGACGAAGTTCACCCTCTGGGTTGGCCTTGCCTGTGGCAAAGAGTTTCTGTCTGTTCGACTGGTTGGTTGTCATCAGCACAAGCTGACTTGAACCATCCGACACCTTGCGCTCTAAGTTGTATGAAGTCTGTAGTCTGATCTTCGGTTGCTCGTTCATAGGCAACTTAAATACGGCATCCGATATGACTTGTGGTTTGAAGTTTGATGTCTCGTCGATACCGACTAGAAGATTGCGTAGTGTCGTAGCTCTCTGGTAAATACCGTTGGAAGTTGCTCCGTCCTGGGTTGTAATTTTTTGTTTTATAGGATCACCGAACACACTAAGGCCAGCTTGCAAAGCACCTGTCTTGCCCGATCCCTTTTCGCCCGACAGACTCATAACAAGCCCACCGATATTTGTCATCGGCACAAGTATCGATCCAAACCCAGCGAGTAAAGATAGCCGGTGAATTTCAAACCCTGGTCTAAGAAATTCTTCAGCAGCCGTGCGCCACCCACCATACGTTCCATTCGGCCTAATGTGAGGTGACACGTTGCGTAGTGAAGGCGACACAGGGCACTCAAAGTCGCCCTTGGGTGTGATCTCGATGCCACCCGACACGAAGGACTCGTAGCTTGCCGAAGTCCAGCCCATCTGGATACGCATGTTTTCTGCTTTTCTCCTGTGAATAAAGTGCGAAGCCCATTTCATAAAATACTCCTTGAGTAATGCAACACCCTTGTCGTTGACCATGATCCCGTTGCTATACAAAAACTCCTTGTACTTATCAGGCATCCCCAGATAGCGAAGCGGCAAGATATGCTGCGTGTCACCGTCTTGCGGCAATCTGATCATCAGTTGTAATGACTCACCTTCAAACGGACTTGTCAGTCGTTTGATAGGAACAATGTCATAGGGGTAGACTTGATACGGTGCTTGCTGGATGCCGTTCTTGTCTGGTGCTGGTTGGAAATAAATGCCACCGTTAGCTGGCCGCATGAAGGGGAACAAGTCAGGCGGGAACTTTAAAAATTCCTTCGGTATAGCCTCGCCGCTTTTTTCTTCTGTGTCGGTTGGTTCTGCGGGATCATCAGGACTTGGCTCTGCCAACTTAAGTCTGGCAACGATGCCGATTGGCGAGTTTGATCTGACTTTACCTTTGTACGGACATCCATCACAACCGCCGGGGTTGAGACCTTCAAAGGCTTCACAGCCGTGTGCCCATCTTGCTTCGGCAAGACTTTGTTGGGCTTTTCGCTCGGTCTCTTCTGGGGTGTACTTTGGATGTCCCTCGGAGAGGAGATGGATTGCTGTATCAGCATCAACACACCTAATGGCGACAGATATTCCAGCGTACCACATCGGCTCCTGACAAGTAGCTGTGTTTTCGATGATCCATCGGATTTGGTTACATCCGTTTCCTGCGAGAGATTTTTCTGCAAGTTCTCTAAATTCAAATTCATAATCGTCATAGCCAAGAAGTTTTTTAGTATCCTCATCAAGTCCACGTTTGACTTGAGCGAGGTCAAATTCAGCCACAGGTTTAGCGACCTCACCGAGACAAGATACGATCTCATCCAGTGAGTACAAGTTGATGTCCGTGATGACTTCAGCTAGTGGCGGGTCAACTGCATCACAATTCTTGCCATAGTTATAAGTGCCTGGAACCCGCAAGATCCTTGCTCTGTCGGCTGGCACAGCAGGGTCGATCACCAATCCATGATCAACGCATAATTGCTTAAGTTTCTGTGCATAGGGTAACCACTCTTTAGTAGGTATCTCTTCTTTGAGAATCCAATAGACATGAAAGCCATTACCTGAATCAATCACAGTCGGCTCAGGCAACCCCATCTTCTCGACCCAACTGATCACCGCATCTTGTGCTTCATCCTTTGTTGCGTAGCTATTCTTCTCTTTACCTACATCAATATCTAGAAAGAAACTCTTGATATAGAGGGAGTCGTCTGCTGCCCGTGAGTAGGCTGTTTCAAACGACGACAACGCAAACCAAACATTAGTGTGGGCCTCCTTCTTTGCTTTTTCAATTAACTTATATAACTCTTCTAAAGATGCGTTTTCAGCAAACCTTTGCCGCATCCTGCTAGGCTCACTCATGGAGCACAAACAATAGTTGCCTTGGCTAGGCAGTATTGCCTCAAGAAATTTTTCGTACATGGCAGTAGAGACAATAAGGGCAGGGACCAGCCCTGCCCGTAGACAATCCCAAGTTAATTGGGGCCAGATGTCAGACTTTTATAGTATGTAATTGAGGACTTATAGTCCTTGATCGGTAGCACTCCTTTTGCTAAATCTTCATCGATGATTTTTATGAGAGCTTGAGCTAATGGGACTTTGTCCTCTTTCATAGGCTTCCCACGAAACCAACTATGGACAGTCATCCGACTGACGTTCATTAACTTAGCCACGAGCGTTGTATGCAACTTTGCTTTAACACATCGTTTGGCAAGCAGAATCTGAATACCGTCCTTGACGGTCTTGGTATCCAGATCCTTAATGAACTCCGCTGTATAGCTTCTAGGCACTTTTCTTAGCCCACTTCTTTACAAGATCAGACGCAGTGCCATCGCTAGTAGCCGCGACCTCGGCACGTTGGGTGCTCTCACGTTTAGTGGGTTCACTGTCGTCGCCCTTATCGCTCTGATAAACCGTCATCTTAACTGCATTGATGGCGGCTGGGGTTTGCCCTTGCTTGCGGATCATTTCAAGGTCGTTCGTATCGACTGCACCTTGAGGTGAAAACAGTACACGCGGAACCTTAGCCTTCGTATCAAATTGCATCTTGGTAACCACCGCCCCAGCACTGACATTATGGGACGCAAGCATCTGTACATATGGGCGGAAGGGCCAACGACCATTTTCTTCTTCTCCGAAAGAAGATGTTGCAGGAAGCACCAACTGATACACAGGGCCATCAAGCTGTTTAGGCAGAACTACCGCAGTGCGCCAAGACATGCGGCAAGCTGCACCCGTACCACCTTGGCCTGAACCCTTGATCGCGTTAGGACACGCGGCACAGGTAGGCGACACAGGGTTTTGAACTTCTGCGTCAGGCGTCTTGGAATCGGTTGACCAGCATACGGGAGAAGATTTTTGGCCTTCCTTGTATGCACCTTCGTAATAGGTACGCGACGGGTTATGGGCCATCTTTACAAAGACCACACCCATGCTTCGATCTTCAATCGAGGCTTGCTCTTTGCCGTTGACAATCATACGGAAGGTTCCACCAGCGATGGAAATCCTAAAGTTTTGCATACCACCGGCAACTGCTTTGGTATCGTCATCGAGACCTTTGGTTACGATGGCGGCTTGCTGAAGTACTACTGTTAGATCGTTACTCATTTGACTAAACTCCTACTGGGTTAACAACTCATAATTGGGAACAGTGATAACTGCGTCCCTGCTTGACGGCTTGTACACAGTCACAGTGTACTCACGGGCTACATTTATGCCTGGGGGTAAACCGTCTTTCTCACGCCCCACCATAAATTCTTCAAAGTTTGTTTCATGGACACGCTTCTGAAGCAGTTGTGGCGCTTTCTGCTCAATCACGAATTCATAAAAATTGTTCCAGTCAGTGACGTGGAACCGTGACTTAACTTTACGACTAATAGTACCGCTTTGAGTACGGATGCTATCCGCACCTTGTTCAGCACATAACTTCAACATCTCCTGCTCAAGCACAACCTGCTGTGCCTTCAGTGCCTCGTCCGTGGACTTGAACGTAGCGGCTAACTTCTCCCGCTCTCCACGAATGCCCATGAATGCACTGACAACATCATTCAGATTCATTTTCAGCCTCCATTTCAGATGAATACAACTCAACTAACTTCTCATGTAAATCAATTTTGTTTTCCAACATACGGTACATCTTTCTCTCTACTTCTGAACCTTCAAGATGTATGACAGTCATCTTGTGTTGCTGACCTACTCTATCGATACGGGCTACACATTGTATATATGTCTCCACTGACATAACAGGCGACCAAAACACAATCGTATCTGCTGCTGTAAGTGTGATGCCATGCGACGCTGCTTGAGGTTGTACAACAAGCACCCGTGGATGATCCGTTGTTTGGAATCTAGAAAATATAGCAGCACGTTCACCCGCGCTGACTTGACCGTTGACAATCTCTGCTGTGTAACCTCCTTTAATAAGATGTTTATGAACAAGCTCAATCGTGTGCGTGTACGGTACGAAGACTATAACTTTGCGCTCAGTCTCAACCATCACTTCTTCAAGCACACGCAAGCGATGCGATACGTCAAACTCTAACACTTCTCCGCTGTCCGAGTAAACAGCTCCACCAGAAATTTGTAACAATTTAGTAAGCATAGCGGCGGCATTGACTGCACTGACCTTCTCACCCGCTGCTTTGATCAGCAGTTCATTCTTGAGTGATAGATAATATTTCTGCTGTTGCCCAGTCATGGGGGCGCTACGGTACTGATACATGACCTCTGGCAGATCTAGGCACTCATCTTTAGTGAACCTGATCGCAGGTTGTAATACTTTGTAGACCACATCTCTAGCGCCGGGGCGGGGCGACCACTTAAATTTAGTAACGGGGAACATCACTCTGTCGCGCCATGCTCCAAAAAATTTTGGTACATTCTCTGGGCAGACTAGCTTGGCAAGCCCGTACGCATCCACAGGCGACTGAGAAGCAGGAGTGCCTGTCAGCATCCACAACCCTGTGTACGGCAGGACTAAAGCCTTGAGGGTTTTCCAGCGTAATGTTGTTGTGGTCTTGTAAGCGTTGGCCTCATCAACAACGATCAGATCAAAGCCAGCGTTATAAATATCCTTGGCTACAATATTTACACCATCATAGTTGATGATGACAAACTCGTAGTTACTGTTGATGATCTTGGATCGCTTGCTCGCAGATCCATAAGCCACTGCTGTTCTACGATGCATAGCAGTCTTAAATAGGTCTGACTGCCAAGCTGAATACATGATGGATAGGGGGCAGATGATTAGCACACGCTTGAGGATGCCTTGGTTCATCAGGTAGTCACAGGCCCATATGACCGATGACGTTTTGCCCGTACCTGCTTCGTTGAAGCAGAAAGCCCGTGGGTTATCAACTAAGAATTCTGCCGTGGTCTTTTGGTGATCAAACGGCTTGAACATTCCGGGCCAACTATAGTCTTGCATAACTTATCCATAACTAAATTAACTTGTCACGCACGCGTCGGGGAAAATCCCCGACGATGCGACTAGACCTAACACGCCAGGAGGCTCCACTATGTAAAGCTGTAAACGCTGCCTAGTTGATGCGGTTTTTTGGGGTGTCCACTCACACCTAACGACTATGACGTTCCAACTGCCGAGAAACGCCCCCCGTCTGGATTACAAGTAAATTATAAGGGCTACATTGAATATGTCAACCCTTTTTTCTTTCTCTTTTGCTGATTTCCGAAACTAATTGTCGTTTGGAGTTACGTCGAAAGGATCTATTCGTACTTGGAGATTGTATTGTGTATCCATCTCCATTCGTACCTCCCTTTGATAAGGCGCGTCGATGAGCGATATCCTTACCCTCTCTTGCGTCTGCCGTACCATCATGATCAGCATCCTTACCGCGCTTGTCAACAGCTCGTCTAGCTCGTTGTCTTTCCATGCGGTCTGCATGTTCACCTCTAGCTTTTTGTTGCTGATACTCTTTTTTGTATGGCCTTGGTTTGTTGACGTAAGGCATATCAACTCCTATTGAACTCACAAGTTCGCACGGCACAGTAGCCGCACAGCACAGTCGGGTTAGCTAACCATTCATTGGTTGCGTGAGCCGCTTCCCACCGAGCAAGGTGGGGGGTGAAGTGTGCCCACAGATCGTCAGTTTGATCTCTTGTGTAGGATTCGTCAACTATGACGTTGTGCATGATGAAGAACAACGCGGCTTTGATATTCAGCACTTCTGGGAAGTGGGCAAACACCATCAAGCCCATGAGCTTCAACTGCATGGGATCAGGGTAATTGGCCTTACCTGTCTTGTAGTCCACGATGTGTGCCGTGTCACCGTCAACGATGATCATGTCAGCGATACCACGTACCCACCGATTTTTGTCCTCGTAGTCACAAGCCTTGCGGTTAGGCAGCAGCCCCATCTTATATTCAGGGTACTTGTTGCCTTCGATCTCCAGGATGCCATCGACATAGCCTTGGTATCGTTTGTAATTGTTTGGAAGAGGTGTGCCATCTACAGCATACTTCTCTAAGGCTTTGTGAACTGCATTGCCGTAGCGTAGAGCTTGCGTGTAGGGTTGTTGAAAGTTCTTTGCGATCTGGGTTTCGTAATGTCTACGTGGGCAACCCATGAAATCTTTTAGACGAGAATAAGACCAATTTATAACTGATTCCATACTAAGTTCTCCTATCCACACGCTCCGTAGGATAAACCATATTTGGCTTCACATGTGATAGGTAACCCAGGTGCCCAGCTTGGTCTAGTGTTCATACATTCTATGACATAGGCAAGGGCTTCCTTCAGCTCATCTTCTTCTACGACAACCACCACAGCATCGTGTACGGTCAATGCAGGTCGGTACTTTTTACTGATCAAGAGCATCTGCTCTCCGATGACACAACGTGCTAATGCTTGCACAATATTCTCAACGATGGAGCCGCCCCAGACAGACACTGGACCCTTACGTGATTTATAAACAATTCTAGATTTAGCTTCAGACGTATCACGGGTGATCTCAGGGTAGTGCAGATAAAACCCATTAGGCAGTAACAAGCCCTCTGGACAGGCAGTCACGCAGTCGTGAACTCCTATGTAGTAGTCCTTCTTGTTCTTGGGCCAGCTTATAAGATCCTCAAGAAAGTCATCACACTCAGCCCACAGGTCGATGATCTTGTCGTTCTCTGATCTATAAAGATCAACGATGCGCTTAGCCTCGGCATCATCAACAACAGCCCCAGGCGGCTGAGTCTTTAAAGTGTGCTGTAGCTTGGTCGCACCTGTCCCGTACCCAAGTCCTAGTATGCAGGTCTTTCCGACAAAGCGTTCTATCGGATGCTCTTTTGATATGGGGCGGCCATATACTTTAGTTGCAAACTCAGAGTACACATCCCTGCCTTGAGCGAAGGCATCCACCACATCAGTCTGCCCAGCTAGCCATGCAAGTATGCGAGCCTCAATCTGTGAAGAGTCCGAGTTGATAACAACGTAACCCTCATGTGGAACCACAGCGTTCTTTAATGTCTTTTTCTTTTTGTCGCGGCTAGGTAGGTTCTGAAAGTTAACCTTGTCTTGTCCCGCCCAACGTCCTGTGTGTGCGCCATAATATTTTAATGGTATTGGTAAGCGGCGTTGATTACGCTTGCCTATGTCGATAAACCGCTCGATGCGTGACTCTTCGATGGTTGACTTAGTGCCTAAACGCACGGCACAGAGTTGTTGAATAAACGGATCTTCGTGTTCTGTGAGCGCAATGAACCCTTCATCGTTCTTAGCCAGTGCGAACGTAGGCTTGCCCGTGGTTGGGCTTTCTTTGATCGGCGGCTCTACGCCAAAAGATTTTAAGAGTTCGGCGAACTGCTTATTTGATGCCAGTTTTTTCCTTACCTCTTCCTCGGTATTACAGCCCAACTTCTCTTTGAGCGAACTAAGAAGTTCAGACTTCTCAGCTCTTACATCATCTAACCTTTCTAGTAAAAGGTTTTCATCCACAGTAAACACAGGATGGATGAACATGCGCAACGTGAGATTGATAAGGTCAAGCTCAGACTCAGGGAACCTTGGAGCCATACATCCAAACAATTTGTAAGTCAGCTCGACATCGTTAATACAATATTCGCCGTAACGTGCAAGCTCTTCTGGGGTGAAGTCGGCCTTGCGCTTGCCCTTGGCATGGATAACTTCTTCGCCCTTCACCCCGATCTGATACCGCTCGGCCAGGACTTTGAGACTACCCCCTGCGTCCACACCGTGCAGGGCACGAGCCATACACAGTGTGTCAAGATATTTTTGTGGAGAGATTTGTAATGTCCAGGCGAGCACGGAGCCATCGAACATCGTGTTGTGGCACAGGAGCATGGAGTCCCGCCAAGGCAATGACCTAAGATGTTTATTTAGCATCTCACGCGACCCTGAAATCCAGTATGCAGGGGTATCGTTGATCTTGATACCGATGCCGATAACTTCAAATTCAGGATGACGGACGTATTCCTCCGTCGTCAGTCGGGTCAGTGAAACTTCTTGACTATAAAAAGTTTCTAGGTCTAATGTTATTAGGTTAATTTTTCACCTCTTGCTCGGATTGCTTGCGCGGCCACCTTTGTAATGTCTGACGCATATTCAGGATGTACAGCAAGCACATCACACACCTTCGCACACGCCTCACGCTCTGCTGCTGCGACAAGTGCAGCGAAGCGCTCTAAATCCTTGTGAGTAAAAGCATAAAGACCGTATGGGGTTTTTGTCATCATCAACAAAGTTTCCCACGGCTTGCGTATGCCTTCTTGTATAGCAAGTTCGTCAAGTCCGATGTCGTCTCGTGTCATTGCTCACCCCTTGCTTTCAGCATCGCATCCGCTACGGCATATGCTGATTCTGCATACTTCATTGAATCTACGGTTTGTCCGCTAGGAATTAATGCTTGCATCGCCTTAGCTGCAAAGTAATCGCGCAGTGTCATTCCTGTTTCGTTCGGCCATCCGGTTCGTGGAAATGCTGGTCCTCCATCGTTAATCATTGCTCACCCCTTGCTCTGATGGCGTCGGAAAAATTCAGCAGCACCGTCGCAGTCCAGCTTTGCAAGCGATGGTCAGCATCCATTGGGCTAAGGTCTACGTTCAAAAGCAAATTCGCACACGCCTCACGTTCATGCGCGGCGACAAGGGCGGCAAAGCGTGTTACAGAATTTAATGGCTTTTCGTCAGATCCGTAAGCCAATCCCGCCTCCCGCGCCATGCGGATTATTTCTTCTCTATCCATGATTCTTCCCCTTCTTTGTTACTCCATTCTTGCCACCTTGCTGCGATGAGATCTAATAAATGTTTAAGCAGCGATTGATCTGAAT
>Ga0209358_10001299_pt1 | contig 20119 bp, 20 predicted proteins | sample LauGreFa1BDMLBSN_2_FD_187574 | JGI IMG/M metagenome (GOLD analysis project Ga0209358, IMG submission 187574) | Freshwater lake microbial communities from Lake Michigan, USA - Fa13.BD.MLB.SN (SPAdes) (version 2) | ecosystem: Environmental > Aquatic > Freshwater > Lake | place: Lake Michigan, USA...
AGATGAGTGGCTGATTTGTAGCGGTATATAAATAAGCAGCACCATTGCCTTGCAATAATTGTAAAGCACCGCTTGTGTTCCCAACTTTTATTGAAACATTTGATGCACTATTATCATATACATCTAATTTTTCTGCTGGAGCAGAAGTACCTATGCCTGTATTGCCATTGTCTCTTCTAATTGTTAATAAACTTGAAGTTTCAGTTCCACTATTTACACCCTTAATCATTAGGTTTCCTGTAACCGCTGCATCAAGATTAAAAGAGAATCCATTATTATCTCCTTGCTTTAAATATAATAATTGCTCATTAGAATTAAATGCTCCTTGAATTACTAATTTTCTATCGGGAGTAGAAGTACCCAAGCCTAAATTACCACCATAGGTTAAAGTCATTATATCAGAGCCAGCAGTTACAGAACGGAATACTAAATCATTTACAGTAGCGTACATACGATAGGCATTTCCGCCAGAAACTTGTACATTATAACCATTTGAACTAGATGTTGTAACACTTCCAGTAAAATTGCCTGCACCATTAACATCTAATTTAACCGCTGGGGAAGAAGTACCTATTCCCAAGCCAGTAGAGGTAAGACGCATTTGCTCGGATGCGTTAGCACCAAAAATCATAGCATCCGATGAATGAATATATCCTAAATATCCTCTATATGTATCAGCACCTGAAGTTCCATCCCCAAATTGAACATAGTGTGTTTGAGTAGGCGATGCCCATAATTGCAAACCACCAGCACTTGTTGCAGGTACACCTACTGCTAAATTAATAGTACCAGCATTTCCCATACTTGTAGTACTTATACCAATACTTCCCCCACTTTCATAAATAACACTATTTCCTATTGCACTAGAACTTGTAAACTTGGGGATATAGTTGGTAGTACCACTTCCGGTTACTGTACCCGAATCCAAATCACTCCAAGAAGCGGTTACAGTTCCACCATCTTGTTGCGTTAAAGTCAAAGTTTTTGTACTTGTTCCGGTTACCGAAGCACTATTAATTTTATCGTTATATGCAGTATCCCAATTAGTTTGAGAAGCCGTTGTAGGAATAGAATATCCACTTTGTAAACTTACCGCTAACGTACCGCTTGATGTGATAGGAGTTCCGGTAACACTCAATCCGGTAGGTACAGTCATCGCTACGGAAGTTACAGTACCACCACTTGAAGGAGAAGAATTCGTAATCGTAAAATTCGGATACGTTCCGCTTATTGAGATTCCAGTACCACCGGTTAAAGCTACCACTTGGTCGGGAGCGGTATTTGTAATCGTTAAAGTTCCACTCGTAGTAATCGGAGAACCGCTTATTGAAATACCCGTACCGGCACTTGCTGCCACACTCGTTACAGTTCCGGTATATTGGTCGGTATATTGAGGAATATTTAAAGTATTACCTACTAAAGTCGCTGCACCACTCGTTCCGGTAGTGGTTAAAGTAATCGCTGATTGCTTGTTATTAAAAGTACTCCAATCGGTAGAAGATAAAGCACCTCTATTCGTAGCACTTGCAGTAGGAATATTTAATGTAATCGTTCCACTTGAAGTAATAGGACTTCCCGAAACACTAATATCTGTTCCCGTTGTTCCAGTACTTAATGCTACCGAAGTAACTGTACCCGTATTAGCATCAGTATCGTTTACCCAAATTGTTCCATTATATTTTAATACTTGTCCTGTACTTGGAGTAGTTATTGTTACATCTCCTAATTGAGTTAATGTATAATCTCCTTCCGTAGCCACTACCGCACCGGTTCTTCCGAATACACTCGTAACCGCATCGGTATTCAAATCGCTCCAAGAAGCAGTTAATGTGCCGCCATCTTGTTGCGTTAAAGTCAATGTCTTTGTTGTTGTACCAGAAACCGCAGCACTAACAATAGAATCATTATAGGCGGTATTCCAATTCGAAGAATTATCGGTAATATAACTAATTGTACCGGAAGTAGATTTGACTAATCCTGTACCACTCAAAGAAGCCTGTCCGCCAATATCTGATAAAACCTCTGCCCCTGTTCTATAAGTAACAACATTAGAAGCGTTTAAAGTCAAGAACTTATCGGGGTCGGTAGGAGTATTCGCAACACTCGTTAAAGTCAAATTATTACTAAAGGTCTTTGCTCCACTTATTGTTTGAGTAGTTCCAATAGTTACAAAGCCATCAGCGATATCAGTTTCTATGATAGTCGCTAACGCAGTTACAGTACATTTATACGAATAACCCGAAGAAGGGTCTCCCACTAATATTAAATCACTTAATGCAGGGGTTCTACTTTGGAGTTCCGATATTTTCTTATTAGCCATTGTACGCTTTTAAATAAATAGAATTATGCAGGGAATGTGTATGTGGATGGAACTTGGCAACGATTTGCAATATAAGGAAGTTCAATAGAGATATCCGCTCTTACACCTGCAAGTAAATCCGGAGTATCTTCCGTAAAGAAAGTCAAAGAAGCACTTAACCCTTCATCAAAATCAAAGTTATTGTACCTTAATTGAGCAATAATATCTTGGCAGATTTCTAATTGGTCACTCAATACCTCGGTCTCGTTAGTGTCCTCTGGTAGCATCCTATCAAAGAAATATAAAGAGAAATTTAAAGTAACATTTCTTTCGCCTACATTACCACCTGTTAAATCAAAGAATAACGAAGGATAAATATTCTCCGTACCCCTTGATAGGTAATCAGACAAGTCACCGAAGTAAACGCTTTTTATCTGCTTGTGTGCGTTGGCGAGATTTGTTATCTGCGTTACTACTTGGTTTAATGTCAGTGCCATTTTCTTGTTTTTGTAAGTAAAGCCGTAGCTTTTTTTGGTTTTTTAGAGAATAGGTTTTATTCGCCACAACAACGATTTATGTTACCTTGATATTTTTCCTCAAAACTCTTGCCTCTACAACAATCGGAATCATCCAACCAAATCGAAGTAGTATAGGCTTGTCTTTCCGGAACCATTGTATCGTAAGTATTACCCGGATTGTTATATTCTGGGAAAGTATTAAAGCCACTTCTATCAATTAAATACTTAACCATTCTTTGTTTGTAGAACTCGGCTCTTGACCTGTATCTATCCGCTACATCAATAATTTCCGCAGCCGATGGATTCTCTTGCCCTTCTCCCGATTTACGAACCATTCCCTTGTTATAGAACTGATAACTCAATCCCATTGGAAGTTCGCTCATTACATAATAAACCAACGTAGGTGTTATGTAAGTATCTAAAAGGCTCGTTTCAATTTGCGTTAGGTTGTTATTAGCAATCCCATCTTGTAACCTTTCGTATAAAGCCGTTCCGAGTGCCGGAAGGATATACATATCTTGAGCGGTTAAGATTTCCGGATTAACCAATTTTTCATCTACGTTATTATGAAGTCCGGTTCTGTCTTTAATAGTATCTACTGAAATAAAAAGTATATTCCTGCTCATTTCTTATTTTTTAACTACAACTTTTGAAACCCATCTATGTCTGCAAGAAGGAGAATGAATACCATTTGGCATTGTCCACCAACCGCCACCTCTATCGAATACTGAATATCCTAACCTACGAGAAAGCGTTTCTATTTCCGTTCTTGACCAAAACTTATCTAATCCCATTACTCGTTGGCAAAAAGGTCTTGATGGGTGTGCATTAGAATCTCTTTCCCCATAAGATACTTCCGGCTTCCACTCGTAAGCATAACGAATCAAAAAAGTTCTTTTAATAGGCTTATCAATAATCTCACTCAAAGGCTTTAATAAAGTAGGTAAACCTGTTTTAGCATTTATCTTTAAATACTCTAACTCTATTAATTTATTAATCCTTTCTTGTATTACAACTACATCTTCTTTTAATGCTTTTGCGATATCCTCTGCAACTATATTTTTGTTAGTAGCAATAACACTCAAGATTTTTTTATCTAATGTATCATCTACAACTTCAGCGAACATTTGCATTTCTTCATCCACACTAAATACTTGCCTTGTTGCTAATACAGAAAAGTTTTCAGCCTTTTCTCCGTATTCATCAAACATTGAAATAACAGAATCAACATCACTAAATCTCTGCTCGTAAGTTTCATCTCCTAACCAAGTGTTGATAGCTTCATCATCTAATCCGTAGCCACTTTTAAGCATTTGGATTGCTTGGTCTCTTGTTATCTCGCCTTTGTTGTATTTACGAATTATTCTTTGGAAATTCTGCCATTCTCTACCTTTCATCCCCTTTAAATGCTCATTGATTAACCCTTGTTGAGTAGGCTCAACAGGAGTTTGATATTTAGTCATATCAACACCTATCTTCTCAAGTATCCACTCTTTAGGAGCAAATTGAGAAATAATACCTTCGCTAAACTCAAAGTTAATCGGCTCTACCGGCTTAATATAAATTTCAGTAGTAACTCCGTTTATTTCAGCCAACGAATTAAAGATACCTTCTAAATATTGCTGCTTATCGTTTACATAAGTATTCTTAAATACTTCGTAGCCATCACGAATCTCGGAACGAGTACCTAAAGAACCCTCAACCAAAATACCAAACAAAGAAGGAGTGGTTATCTGATGCCCTGCAAAAATATTCTGTTGAATCATTGTATCTACCCTACCGAAATCCTCTTTAGTTAAATCACTCGCCCCTAAATCATCAACCGCAGGTTTCTTGGCTATATCTTGAACGAAAGAAAGAATAAACTTCTTACCATCCGAACCACTAAATCTTTCGGTAAATCTTCTTTCAATGTTTCTCTTTTCATCCGGTGTTGGTTCCCCGTTAGGTAATGTAATAAGTTTACTTGCAGAAAACCCTGTTTGAGCATTACCCAAAACGTGCTTCGAAACCTCAACATCACTTTCGATATAATTTAACGCACCTATATAACCCGGTAAAGCATAGGTATCTAAACCCGGTCTGTATTCCTTAATGTAAAGAATCTGCTTACCTTCTCTTAAATCTTTATTGTAACCTAACACAACTTCTGCTTCGGCTTTTCTATCGTTCCAATCTTTAATCCAATATTGAGTATTGTCTTTATTAGAACGAACCTTTGTGTAGTCAATATGGCTAATAGAAGCGATTTGACCGCCTATCTTACTCCAAACAATCTCCATATAAGCACCACCGAAAACCTCAATATCAATTGAAACTTTGCGTGTAACATCATTTAGAGATTCGTAAGGATTGGCATTCTTAATGAACTCTTCGGCTTTAACATCTTCCTCTTTTGTTGCCCATCCGTTACCGGTAATATAATTTACCTTACCTTTTACAATAGCGTTATGTTTCGCACTCTTATTGTAAAGGCTTAAAAGGTAATTGGGATAATCGTTCTTATCTCCGAACTCAATATATCCCACCCCTTTCTTTTCCCGATATTCGGGTTGCTTTGCTTCCGCAAATGTTAATATCACTAAATTATCCATCATCGTACTATAAATGTGTTATTTGGTTGGTGTTTCGTATATGTAAAAGAAGTAGATTCATTAAGCCTCATTATACCAGTTTCTACTAATCCGGTAGCATTGGCAGGGTTGGTATTCGTTGTAGAAGTTTGCTCGTAGATTTGATATTCCCACTCTCCAGAATCTTGCGTTCCGAAATAAGTATTTGTAACTATCGAAAATTGATTAAATCTATCCTTAAAACTAGAAGTATCGGCTGCATTTAGAATCACAAATTTGACCTCTATATTGCTTCCCCTATGCGTAAAAACGAATAAATAATTAGGTGCTGATAAGGTCTGCTTCTCCTTTAAAGTAAGGATAATCTGACTTGTCGAACCCTTTGTTAAATATATCATACTACTAAATAGATAAATGTTGGATTTTTACAATAAAGAAAAAGCCACCCCCAAAGGGATGGCTAATCTACCTACCTATAACGAACCACGAAAGCTTTATGCGGTAAGACCTGCGATAATACCACTTGCAACCTCTGGAGCAAGTTGTTTTTCGCCACCTGTGAAAGTTAGTGTATAACCATTACGGTCTCCTTGAGCAGTTCCCGTAGCAGCAGTTCCACCAGTTACATCTAATCCAGAAACGCGACCTAACAACCAATATTTATCGTTAGCATCTTGTACTACTGCCATCAGAGTAGCTTGAGCGAGAAGCAATATCTCATTGCGAGTATTTGCTTGGAGTTTGTTTAGAACAACAGAAAGTTCTTGAGCATAAAACACAGTTCCGTTCTCTACAGAAGCGGTAACTGTTTCAGTCAAAGAACCTGTGTTCTTAACTAACTCATATTTGTAGAATACTTTATTCGCTGCTTTAGTAATAGCAGAAACGATACCAGAAGCCTCTGTAACCGCAGTTACGTTTGCGTGATTGATTAACCACACGGCTTTGATACCGCCTAAACTATCTTTGCAATCGAGTGTGTACCCTTGAGTTAAAGCACAAGGCATTTTATTAAGTTTTAAAAGTTAATGGTGGGTAACCCTTAAAGCTACCCACCTTTTAATTAGATAATGAAAGAAGCAATCTCATCCAAGAAGGCTACGTTCACACCCATCTTGAACTCGCTTACGAAACGAACTTGGTCAGCCTCTTTGGCATAGAAAAGTTCGAAACGCTCTTCCTCATTCAGAAGGTCTGTACCGAGGAACATATTGCTCAAACGGATAGCATAAATCTTATTTGTTCCGTTCAAACCTGGAGTAGCTACAACTTTGATTGGAGTACCGGGTAAGAAGAACTCACTATCAGCCTTACCATCGAAAGCATAGTTGAACATATTAGCGTTCTTCAATGCAATTGTGTAAGTACGGAATACATCTTGACCGCACCAGATAGTCATATCATCTTTTGCAACAACAGTTGCAGGGATTGCTTTGTAAAGAGCATCAAAGATGGCTACTACGTTAGCAGTTGTGATTGCAGTTGCAGTACCACCATAATAAGTTGCGTTGTTAGCTTCTACGGCAGAACTACCAACCAAAGTTACTAAACCTTGGAACTTATTCAAGTTTACGTTAGCACTTCCAGTTGAACCTTGCCAGATAGCAGTTTCAAGTTGTGCAGCGATACGAGCAGCTTTCTTGTCTGTGTAATCAGAAGCGAAAGCGATTGAATCGTAACGGCTTCCCTCTGGTAAAGCCTTCTGAAGATATTTAGCTTCTAGGTCTTTAGGGCAAAGAGATTCGTTTACTTTAATTTTACCAACAGTTACAGTACGCTGAGTGAAAGTAGTTGAACCACTTGCGTTGAATCCGCAAGAGCCACCCGCTTGGAAGATAGCGTCAGTATCCATAATGTTGATTGTCTCGGCAGATTTTACACCTACCATCACGTTTCCTTGACTTTTAATCAAAGAAGCGGTTTTGCTTCCGAGTACGGAAGAAGTTACCAATAGAGCTTCATTCTCTTTGGTATAATTTGCTAATGCTGAAACATCAAAAGCCATTGTTATTAAATTTTAAGTTTTTAAAAATTTATTTTGCGTAATTAGAAAGAAAACGAGAGATTTTATCGTTTTTAGATTCGAAATGCTTTGTGAATTGCTTAGGTTGTGTAGGAGCAACTGAAGGAGTTTTAGTAAGTTCGATAACTACATCAGTAAGTTCAGAGATAGCCTTAGAGAACTTATCGTTCATTTGAGCAATGTTCTCGCTCATTTTAACTTCAGCCTCTTTCTTGTAACTCTTCAACTCTTCGATTTGTGCTTCCATTTCAGCGACCTTCTTCTTCATTAATTCAACTTCTGATTCGGGTGCTTCGATTTCAACTTCAACTTCTGGTACTTTAATCTCAAGGATTGTGCCTGTCTCATCTAAAACGATAACAGAACCATCAGCAAGAGTATGCTCTCCGACAGGAGCAGGAACTTCGTTCCCAGCTTCATCTAAAAGAGTAACCTTACCGCCAACCTCAAGTTTATCAACCATAACTTTTACACCACTCGCTAAAACATATTCAGCGAAATTGGCTACGGCAACCTCTGGAGTAGCTTGTGCTTCAGCGAACATTGCCTTGATTTTTAATAATGCTTCTTGTGGAGACATAAAGAATTTACCCATAAATAGTAAACACTTATGTAAGTGACCAAATAGAAAAAAAATGGGAGCGTTAGAAAAAAAAGGGGAGCGTAGAAACACCCCCCTTCAAACAAAACTATGAAAACTAACTATGAAACCTCTTTTAGAATATTGATAATGTCTTGCATCATCTTTTCTTCTTTGGTATCGGTTTTGTAATTAAATATCCCTTCAACCGAAAACCCTTGTACTTTGCCATCCTTAATCATTTCCCAAACCTCATCATTCTCCACCTTAAAAGAACCAAACCAAGAGCCATCCTTAACATCTTCAAAACCTTTCATCGGATGAATACCCCTCTTTTCATCTACTATCCAACTCTCGAACATTGTTACCCCATCCATCACTTGACCGGAATCGTGCATCAAATTTACGTTATTTTGGTAACCTTTCTTGAAATATTTTTGAGCAATCTTTTTAATAGTGTCTTTAGTAAATACAACATAATATTCGCCATTGGAATCATTACGATAAATAGGAGTATCGGCTAACATCAAAGCACCGGAAATAATTCTTTCTTCTTCATCTTGGATTGCAAACTTCTGTCTTTCTATTGACTTTATTTTAGCTTCTGCCCAACTCAAAGCACTTGCTCCACCCCACGCATCGTACATTAATTGCCCACACCCATCTCCGTAACCCTTTGAACTTTGAGCGTTCTCTTTGTGTCTTGAAAGAAAGGAGTACATTCTTTTAATTGTCTCAAAAGATATCGGTTCGCCTTTGGCTAATTGATTGGCTCTTTGCTTTCCAACAGGAGTACCACAAGAACCCCATCCGTTTTCATCTGCCCATTTTAAAGCCGCCTTTGCGTTGTTACTAACTGAATCTGGATAATCGGAATACGAATCTTGAAACGCTAAAAATGATTTCTCAATCGCAGGTCTATCAACTAATGCGACAAAATCCACTTCGACATTTGATTCTAAATCTTCAACTATATCCAAACGATAAATCGGTAATTCTTTTTCCATAACTATAAATAGATTTTAACTTAATCTTGCAGCCCTATTGATTCTTCTGATTCTTTCTTGTGAGTTAGTTACATCACTTTCAACTACATACGCTCTATTTGTTGCTGAACCTAATTGCTGAATAGCTTGTGCATTCAATAAGGTTGAAGCTACTTGTGGAGTCGGAGCAGGAGTAATCGGTGCAGCTACTTGAACATTTGGTGTTGCAGGAGAAGCACCACCACCAACTCCCGGAACTTGTACCGAAGTAATTGCTTTTACTGTTCTTAATCCTGTCGCAATGATTGCACCGACATTCGCTACCTTGGCTATAACATCAAAGGGAGAAGGTAAAGTAGATTTTTGTTTGATAGCTTCCGATGCTCCTTGATAAGTGTTAATTAAAGCAGTTGCGATACCTAAAGCCTTTCCTGCGACTGTATCTCTTCCAACAATAGTAGTTAGATTTTGCACCGCAGCACCCACTTCCATAAGTTGCTGCTTTTTAAATTGACTTTCTGCTTCTGCTATTTGCTTTTTAGCTTCTGCCGCCTTTGCTTCAGCATCTACCTCTGCAAGTAAATTATTAGTTATAGCATCTAATTCATCGAATGAATTTTGAATCTTTAAATCACTTGCTTCTTGCTCTGCTTGAACTTCTGCAAATAGTTTATTTGTTAAAGCATCTACTTCTGCCGCACTTCTTTCATCTGATAATACCTTCCTATCTAAATCATACTTTTGTTGCAGAACTTTTATAGCATCTTGTTTTGCTTGTTCACTTGCTACACTTCTTTCAATCTCTGCCTTATCTCTTTCGAATTGTGTGGCTAATCTTACTTCTTCTCTTACCTTTTCATCTTCTATTTCAGATAAAAAGATTTCATCACTTATTTGTTGTGTCTTTTGGAATAAGTCAGCATCAGCTTGTTCTATCTCTTTATTTCTTGTCTTTCTATCTTCAACAACCTTTTTATTTTCTTCTTGCCTTTTTTTAGTTTCTTCTTCTTGCTGCTTATTTATTCGATTAGTTTCTTGGATATCTAAAACCTCTTTATCGGTTTTTAGTTTCTTAAATTGTGCAACTTCTTCCTCATTAAGTTTACCTGTTGTTTTTAACTTATTACGAAGAACATTTAGTTCGTTTTCGTTTCTTTGTAATCTTAATTTATATATTTCATCTTCTTTCCCACCTAATGCGGTTAGAATAGATATTTGATTATCAATATCTTGGTTTAATTTTTTAGTAGAATCAGCAAGTTTTTTTTGAGCCTTTTCTGCTTCTGTACTTCTGTTAGTCCAATCAATTATTTTGTCTACTAATAATCCAACACCAATAACTAATGCACCGATACCAGAAGCAAGAATTGCCCCTCTTAAAACTTTAAAGGCAGTGCTTGTTGTTGTTACCGCTATACCAAATGCTCTTTGTACCGCAGTTGCAGCAATTGTTGCAATTTGAAAAGCCTTTGTAAATAACGTGCTTTGTTGTATAACCGCAGCTAATCGTTGAAAATCTTTTACCGAATCAGCAACAGTACTTAACCCTTGCGAAAGAGCAAGAGCAGATTGTACTTTTAAAAGGCTCTTTTCTACATTCTCGCTTTCTACACCTAGTAAACCTAACGCACCTTGTACCGCACTAAAACCACCCGCTACCGCACTTAATGCACCAGCAAATACTTGAAACTTTTTACCTGGGTCAAATAGTTGTGCGGTCTCTGCTGCCTCTCCTATTGAATCTTTTAAAGTTGCAACTTTTTTAGCTGCTTGTACTGCCTCATTAGAATACTCTCCAAAGTTTTTTTGAGCGGATAATAACTCGAAATTAGCTTCTTTAAGAAGCTGCTTCATTTCCCCTAATGATTTAACGACCTTTTCTTGTCCGTTAATTACTATCTTAAAACCTACTAATTCTTCTGCCATTATGCGTATGTTAATTCAATTACTCGTAAAAATTCACATTTAGTGCTTTCGGGGTTCGTAGGGTTGTAGTCAATAACTTTATTCAATCTCCATAAAGCACCATCTATATATATCAGTTTTGAGAAATCTAAACCATACATATCGGTTATCTTTAAATAGAGATTGCAAGTTAAAAGTTTGGAATCTTTGTTTGTTATTTCCGCAACGTAATCACTCCAGAATCCGTTAAACAAATTAGCTGAAGGGTAATTTACAGATAAGGTAAAATACAATTGATTAGGTACACCGAAGTTAATATCAGAAGTTGCGGTATCCGGGTCATCTAAATGTCCTGCATAACCATAGCTTGTTAAACCTGCACCTATGTTTTGGTTGCCATCTTTAATGAACCAAGTTGTTACATCATTAACTTTACGAATTTGCATTATCCGAATGTTATGGTCTATTGTATCTTCGGATTGAGAATTTTGAGTATTAGAAAGTTTAAATATAGTTGGAAATACTTTATCCTCTCCAGAATAACCAACCAAAGGAGTAGCTGAAAATACTATTTCTAATGTTTGTTTATCGTTTGCAAAATCATATCCTGTATCTTCGATATGGTCTGCATATCCTTCGGAATATCTTTTTGAATATATTTCGTTGTAATAATCAGCGTCGCTTTTATATTTAAACTCAAAGTATCTTCCATTAAGTTCAGACATTGGCTTTAACTTATATGGTTTACTTCTATCTACTTTTGCAGTCCAATCTAAATGCGAAGCACTATAATCATCTAATAAAAGTAAATCAACATTATCAACTAACAATTCTTCTTCAAGGTCATTTACTTGTAAGAAGTTAGCCGTTGTTGTATAGTAATCTATAAAAGGAATAATCTTTAAATGCTTATCTCTGGTTGTATCTTCAACAACATATAGATTAAACATTTTAACTATCGAAGCAAAAAAGTCCTTTTGAAATACACCCTTTGGTATAGATTGATTTACTTCAAGCATATCATTTAAAACAAAATCAACAGGCACCAATCCCGGTGTTTTTATTCTTATTAACCCTTGCCCTGTTTGTACCGATAATTCAAAATCACTCGCAATATCTTGTCTGAATCTAAAACTTAATACATCGTTTGTATTTAATGTAATGTTATTAGTTACTTTTAATTCAAAAAGAACAGGAGTTGGAGAAGTTGAACTTTCCCAACTATGTGTGCCAACTATTGTTCCGTTTACTAAAACATCAAAGTTGAAAGGAATGGAACTATTCTTTTGCCAGAATAATCTTATATCCGTTTCGTATTGTCCGGTAAAACTTGTTCCTGTATAAGTAAATTGTGTAAACGTTCCGTTTGGTGTATAGTTCTGTGTTAATTCAGAAATAGGTAATGGAAATAACTTTGAAGTACCATCGGCTTCAGTAAATGTATAGCTTGAGTTTCTACGTTGGAAGTTATAGTTCCTTAACCTTGAAAATGACTTTTGGTTATTAGGTATTACTAACCTTTTAAAAAGATTTGAATTAAAGAAATCTCCTTCCCAAGTATAACCCGAATTAGTGATTATCTTATCTAAATATTCCCTAACAAATAATGCAGGTCTGAAGGCTTTATATATCCAACTTCGTTTCGGATGGTTATTATCTGGATGCGATACTTGTCCGTAGTCAATAAGAGGATAATAATATCCCATTCCAGATGCGGTAGTACCAGAAGCCTGTTGCCAAGAATTAACTATGTTATCGTATGTCCATTGGTGGTCATAAGAACTAAAATCTAAATCCTCTAACTTTTTATTATTTAAAGCAGTAATGAAACCACCTAATTCTCCGAAAACTGCACACTCGTATTCTATTGTTCCCCTATCAATAGTTATTTCTAATAGCCTTAAAATGCCTTTAAATACTTGTATCTTATCTACATAAATAACACAACTTGCTGATTTGGCTGCGTTAAAGTTGTAACCCACGTTATCTGCTGAAGGGTTATAGAAGTTGCTTGATGTGAACTCAAAAGTATGTCCAAATATTTTGTTGTTAATTGCATTTCCCGGTAGGATTATGGTTTTAGAAAAGTTAGTATTCCTTGATGCAAAATCTTGTATATCATCAATAGCGTAAGTAAACTCTGATGATAAATCTTTGCTTAAATCTAATCTGTTATCTTCTATGTAGATTTCAGTTATCATCTAAATTGTGAGTTTATTGGATTTCCTATTTCAATATCAAGTTCTAAATTATAGTTCTTATCTGCGTAACGCTTTTTCTCTGTCCAAGTATTAGTTGTAATTTGAACAGGAATAAAATTGCTTCCTCTTTCTAAATATACTTCTGGAGAGGCAATTAGTTCTTTCATAGCCAAATAATCAACATAACTTAACCAATCTGAAATTAATTTATAGCTTAATCTTTGCCTTGTGGCGAATTGATTACTACCGCCATACAAAACACCATAAGTATTTGCTCTGTTCATTGAGGCATCATAAACACCATCCTTGTAACCCCACTCAATAACTTCAAATGAACTTTTTTCTATGTTCCTTGTTTGTCTGTTTACTGCGGTAAAATCAAAAGTATCATATCCACCAACTGCATTTAAGTAATGTAAAGTAATTACATCGTTTTGCGTACAAGTTAAATAAACTCTTGCGGTACATCTTAAATTACCAGCAATCTTTACTTTTACATCGTAGTAAACGGTATTTGTAGTAATAATTGAAGATGCGATATAATCATTAATTGCTCTTGGAGAAATATCTAATAAAGCGAAGTCCTTAAAACTTACTCCTGTTCCTGTATAGTTTGTTGTGGTGCTTCCGTTCCATACAGACACATCAACAGAGTGACTTTTAGTAGTGTTCTCCGCATCCGATAAAAAGGAAAGGAATAAATACCCTGTTTGTAATCTTTCTTTATTGAATTTGATATTGGCATAATCTCTATTTGAAATAAAGTTTCCTTGATATTGTGTTTCGTACTCTAATGGAGTAAGATACATAGGACTTGAAGGAGTATAAAGATAATCTTGAATATAGTTATAAGCTCTTTTTGTGCTTGATATTAAATTCAAATAAGTTGTACCACCATACTCTTCACCGAATCTTATTTGAAAATCTACATAAATATCCGAGCCTGTATAAGAAAAAGTCGAAGGAGTTAAAATGTCTGGTTTAAAATAAGATGCCCAATAATTACGAATTATCGGAGCAAAATTAAAAATACCTTTTGAAGATACAGGTTGAGGAAATGATTTTAAAGTGGCTACTAAATTACCACCTATATAAACCTCGCAAACATATTTAAAATTTGTTTGATTGGTATTATTTGAACCTACCACATACCACAAAGGAGCGTGTAGGCTTGAATAATTATCCGGTGAACTATTGATTACTATTGCCATAAGATACTAATAATTGAATGTCTCTGCCTATTGCTTTTCCTAATTGATTTGTAAACTCTTTACCAAAACTTTGTTCGTAAGCTTTATCAAAGAATCCTGTTGTCTTTAATCCTTTTCGTTTTATACTTATCGCAGTTGCATAAGCAAGTGATTTCTTGCTTTGTTCTGCATCTACCATTTTAAGTAACTTCTTTCTTTTCTTTTGTAAGCCAGAAAGATTTGTAGTTTGTGTTTCTGCTCTTCCTAATGAAGCGTTTCTTCGATACCAACCTAATATTGCTTTGTGAAATACTCCACCCCATTTAGGATATTCGCTTTTGTATTTGTATGGAGAGTTAGGTGCTTTTGTTTGTTCTTTAAAACCTTGAACCCCTTTGTTCACAAAGTCATAATACTTTGCAGCCTTTGAGCCTTTTGGATAACCAACACTAATTTGATACCCACTTGCCGTTTTTATTAAATCGCTTTGTGCTATATCATTAAATAAATCGCCTGTGTCTATCTTGTTCGCTTTTGTTAGATTGTCTTGAACATTCAAAATGAAGTTAGCAGCACTTAAAACAATTAATTGTTCAGCAGCGGGTAAATTATTTACCTCTTCGTAGAGTTGTTTGTTTCTTGTTTCTAACCCTGCGAACACTTGGTCTAATATCTGTTTGCTACTTTTTGCCATACGCTTTTTTTAGTTCTTCTGCTTCGTATTCGCTTTTCGATTTAAGATATGCCAAGTCATTAAGGAATTGGAGCGTAGGTAACTCATAAGCCTCTTCAAGCGTGATTCTTTCGAATGTAGCAACCAATTCGGTTTGGTATATCCATCCATAATACTGCATAAAGACTGATGAACCGCTTCGGCTTGATATCTCGTTAGTTTGTTCTCCATCATCTCCCGAATCAAATAATCCTTCGAACTCTTTATCCAATTTCTGTATACTTGATAAAAAAAAACCACGCTTCCGAGGACTTGCGTTATTGGTGCTTCTAAAATATCTTGTGAGTATTGTTCGTGTTTACTTGCATCGTACTTATCCACTTTCCAACCGAATAATGTTTTCTTCATCGGCATAACCATACAAGCCGCTATTCTATGAAGATTGGCGTTTACATCTTTGCCAAAGTGTTTAGTTTCTATATAACGAGCCGCAGGAATCTTGCGAACATCGTAGATACACTTATAACGCTTTCCTTTGAGTTTTATGAACTTCTCTGGTTGTGGCTTGAGTTCTTCGTGGATAAAAGAAATAGCCTTTAAAAGCGGGTTTAAATCGCTTACAGGCAAAGAATCTATTTCGTGTTCCGTTAATCCGGTACAGATAGAAGCAGCACTTATTGCCAAATCTAAATCGGTAACATCTTTACTTTTTAGGAAAAGGTCATTGAGTTGCTGCCATTGAAATACATTAAGGTCTTTCCAAGTCATACCCTTAAATAGAAAAAACCTTTTGTTTGTTCAAGCAAAAGAATACTTACCCTGTCCTGTATTTCGGGTATAGTGTTGCCAAGCCAATCCTAACGCAATAACGCAGTCATCGTGAAAGCCTTGCGGTGCTGAATAACGAACTCCGGTAGCGGTGTATTGGTATTCAAATATTTCTAGTTCTTCGGTAATGTGTCCTTGTGGGAAGGTTATTTTTCTTTGTTGTATAGCCGAAGCCAATCCTTCCATTAGTTGTTGCTTTGAGGTAGAACTAAACTTAAACCCCGATACATTTAAGCCATCCCTTTGTAAGTCCTCAAAGATTGGGTCTCCTGCCCCTGTTGAGTCAATCAGCATCGGTATTTTAGGTAAATTATTTATTACTTGTTTGGTTTGTCTCCAATCCTTTTGGAACCTATCAAAGTAACAAACCGAGCCGTTTTTATCTAGTCCTATGATTACAGTAAAGTCAACCGACTTCGCCAAATCAATCCCAAACGCAATAGGAGGCTCATAGCTGAGTTCAAACGTACATTGCTTGATATAACTACTCCCAAAAGGATTAGCCGCATTTTCAGCCGGATTTGCCATATACTCTTGTTCGAATACAACTTCTGGTAACTGAAGCCTGGCATCATCTATTTCGGTTTTGTCAATATGTGGGTTATCGTAAGTGGTAAACTTAAAAGATTGCCAATCGGGTTCTCCAGATTTAAGGAATAAAGAGTAAAAGAAGTTCTTACCTTTTGGTGTAGAGATAAACAAGGCTCTTCCTTTGTAGTCGGTTAGGGTAGGTCGGATAGAGTTTAGCCATCCGTTTTCAAGGTCTGGAATAAACGAAGCCTCATCTATAACTCCGAAGTGAAACTTCCTACCACGAAGGTTATCTAATCGCTCCCCAGTAAAGAAATAAACCGCTCCCCCATTTGGGAACTTAATTGATAGTTCTGATTTGTTGGCTTCAAAGGGTACGGCTTTTGCTAATTGGTCAAAGAATACACGTGCTAGATTGTAAGTAGGGGTAACATAAAATACTTGTTTGCCTTGTAAAGCATTGACAATGATTTCTATTTGTGAAAGTTCGCTCTTTCCAAACCTTCGCCCTGCCATTACAACTCTAAACCTACTTGTGCTATCAAGTATTGCTTGTTGATTAATATGTGGTTGTGGCAATTCTATTCTCATATCTCTTTATTGAGCATATCCCCCCTATATCCGTAGAAGTAGCACAAAGCACTTTTACAAATATAGAGGGTTAATATATTTCGGCTACCTCTATCAATCAGTTCCCATTCTTTACCACCACATCCGCTCGTGGGTTTATTCGGCATATCTATTCTAGCTTCTACGTCAAGAGTTGTCGGGGGATAGGACATTGCTCTCACTTTTTGCCTACATAACGGAATGAACTGAAGAATTTTATTTTTTAGAAGCCGTTCTAAATGGAGTAAAACTCGGAAAAAACCTATGTTGCTTATAAATAGCAAATTATATTTTTATGTATCATATAGAAAAAAAATTTGTAGGGTATTTAGGAAAGTTAACATAGGCATTCCCATTGTTCGCTAGAACGGCATAGCTCCCTACTGGATTACTCCAAGAACAAATTTATAATATCGTTTTGCCATTTACAAATACTACCTCAATCCTTGAATCGGTGCTAACTTGTTGAACCTCTTTCGGTTTTCCATACACGCGGGTTAATAAGGTTTCTACCGAATATAAGCTACCCTTCTCTAAACTCTTCCTCATAGCATTGGCGATTGTCTTTTCTAGGATTGTAGCCTTTGGGTTATCCCAAACTTCTTTAAGGTCATCTAAATCCATCTGAAGCATAACTTGGATAGTATCGTTAATCTCGGATAGCTTATACCCTTGCTCCCTTAAAAGGGTAATATACTTCTTCGGTCTGCCGTTAGGGTTAGCTACCTCGCCTTTTTTAAAAGGCTTTAAGTTTTGATTGTTAGCCATTTCTCTCTATTATCTCACTATTATTGAGCGGTAGGGTGGTATTGCACCCCTTCTTTCAACTGGAATGTTGAACGCATTACTTTTATGCTTCTACCGCTTGTTTCTTTGGATAAGGTTTTGCTAGTTTATTACACATAGATAGCAAATTCTTATCTAAAGGATAAATATATTTTCTTTTACCTGCTAATTTTCTTTTTATTTCTCCCTTTCCGTGTCTTGAATGTACCCATTTACCATTAATTAAAAACTCATATCCACTACTTTCACTTTCATTAATAAAATACCAATTTGTGGCTTGATAGATAGTCCCATAATGGTTTTGTCCTTTATCACTATAAGAAACCAAAAGTTTAACAGTTGGGCAATCCTTTTTTATTAATTTCATTGATATAGCTAATGCTTTAGAGGTTATTTCTTGTTTTGAATTTAATGCGACTCTTCGTAATTCTAAAACCTTCCCATTTTGTAAAGAAAATTCTGGAACTATATTAGGAGAATTTGGATAACCATACATAATAACACCACACCATTCATTTTTATCATTAAAAACAGAATAGGATATATTAGAACTCGTAGGTATTCTTTTTGAATAATGAAAATTCATACAAGCGTAAACAATGGCTTTTCTTGATGCTTTCTCTAATCTCATATTTCTCCGGCTGATATTGAAAAATAAGCTTTTGGATATTTTCTATCTATTAGTTCTCGTATATCTATTTCTGCTTGTTGTAGGTCTTCTACTGCTTCAAAAGTAATTTTCATAGTCGGCGGCTTATTCTTTTCTTCTCCTATTAATTCATCTTCTGAAGGTGGAATAGCAAATCCTGGAATATCTAACCCCCATTCTTGTAGCTTTTCTGATTCCCAATTATTTGCCAAATCGTTCCAATCCCATTCCCCGAAGCCTACGTTATCTTTAATGATAAATTCTTTTTGTTGTTCTTCTGTTAGCTCGGATGCTTTTATAATATGAACTTCTTTTAATCCGGCTTCTTGACAAGCCTTTAATCGCATATTCCCACCCAAGACAATCATTTCTTCGTTTACTACGATAGGTCTAATCTCAAGCATTTGCGGGAACTCTTGAATTGACTTAACGAGTTTTTTAAACTTTTCATCCTTAATAATTCTTGGATTATTAGGATTGGCTTTTACTTTCGAGATTGGTATTAATTCAGATTTCATATTCGTTTAGGAAGATAGTGTAATCGTTGTTATCTTGGTATTTTTGTGTTTCTCTTGCCCATAAGTAATCACACTTACTCAAGCCTTCATCTTTCATTTTTCTGTATGGAGTATCTTGACCGACATCGTGTCCTATGTGTTCAGACCTTAAATGGTGCAAATAGTAGTTTATGTGACCGGTCATCTTTAACCGATAAGCATAATCAGAATCTTGCATTCCGTAGGGGTCGTAAGCCTCATTAAAATATCCAATCTTTTCTATTGCCGACATCGGTATTAAGACATTTCCAAAGGAAGCATCTTGGGGGTGTATTTGGATTCCGTTTATTGTTTGTAAAGGATTAATTCCTTCTACGCAATGTATTCCGCACATCCCAGTATTTGGGATATTTAAAGCTGCTTCTACCATTCTTAAAAGCCAATTGTCTGGCATCAAAATATCATTAGCCATTGTTACCACCGCATCAAAGGCTTTGCTTCTTGATATTCCGTAGTTTAATGCTCTTGATATTCCTTTCATTCCTACTTGAGTAAAAGAAAAATCATACCCCGCGTTAGAGAAGTTTTTGTTCTTTACTTGCTCTGTAAAGGTGTGTCTTTCGTAATCTAAAAAAATAATATTAACGAGCATTTAATCCTATTTCTTTTACAGGTACTCCTGCGTATTTATGAAAAGGTTTTAGAATAGATTTCTTACCTACAAAAGCAGAAGCACCAATCATACAACCTTCAGGTATTCTTAATTTCTGATGTATAACTGCGTTTAGTCCTATGTTACAATTCCTTTCGATTATTGAATGCCCACCTATCATAGCACCACAACTTAAAGTAACTCCTTCTGCTAAAATAGCATCGTGCCCTACGTGACTTTTTTTAAGCAACAAACAATTCTGCCCTATAATAGTCCTTTTGTCTGTACCCGAATCCACAGTAACCAATCCTGTTAATCTTGCTCCGCTCATTATTAGGACTAACCCTTCAATATGCTCATATCCTTTCCATTCGGGGGGCGAACCAATAATACAATACTCCCCAATGTAAGCACCGGGTTCGATAATTACTCCGGGATAGATTATTGCGGTTTCGTGTATAAACATTAGTTCGCTATTTTGAGATAATTAAGTTCTTCCTTGCCCACGATAGTTACGTTCCTTTCTATTATGTTTATTATGTCCTTTATGAGCCTTTCCTTTTCTTCGCTTTCCGAAAGTTGTCTTTCCAATAGTTCCTGATTTAGCCATAACTCAATT
>Ga0209358_10001300_pt1 | contig 20096 bp, 17 predicted proteins | sample LauGreFa1BDMLBSN_2_FD_187574 | JGI IMG/M metagenome (GOLD analysis project Ga0209358, IMG submission 187574) | Freshwater lake microbial communities from Lake Michigan, USA - Fa13.BD.MLB.SN (SPAdes) (version 2) | ecosystem: Environmental > Aquatic > Freshwater > Lake | place: Lake Michigan, USA...
AAGCAGCGAGCAGAACAAGGTATAGAGGAAGGAGCAGCAATGGGGTCGCCGATTTATGTACCCAGTTCTCCGGGATATACTGCGTCATCACCAGTTTATGGGAGTTCGCCGGTAGGACAACAAGCAGCAATGAGTTTTGGCGCAGCAGCACAGGCATCTGCAGCAGGGTTAGTGGGAACATCACCAACTGGTTCTCCACAATACGGTCTTTTATCTCCACAATACGGCCCTTCGTCGCCACAGTATTCGTCTTTAATTAGCCATGATATTTCCCCTCTTGTTTTAACAGGACAGCCAATGAATGTAGTAGTTCCTGCAAATCCACTACAAGCGGTAGTACCCGCAGGACAAGGAATACTATCTGTTGATACACAAAAGACTAAAGAAGAAGGTAAAGATGAACCACAAGGTAAAAAAACAGTAATGGTTAACCTTGGTCAATAATAAACGTAAAATAAAGTAAGTAGTAAATAAATATTATGAGTTGTAAATTACTACGTATAATTATGAATAATTATGAATAATTGTGAATAATGATTTATGAATTTAATAAAACAATAATAAAATTGAATTAAAATTATTGTTTTGTAATATAAATATAAGAAAGAGTCAACAGAGAAAAGGATAAAATAATCAAATGTCTTCAGCACAACAACAAAAAACGTCAAGTGGGTTAATTACAATGATGCACAAATCAAGAAAAACAATTCTTGAATTATTGAGAGAACAAAAATACGATATATCAGAATATGAAAATTTTGGAGTGAATGAAGTTCACGCAATGTATACAAATAAAGATGTACCAAAACAATTAGATATGATTTTGACTACTAAAGAGGGACAACTAAAACAAAAAAATGTATATGTAAAGTTTCATTTAGGCAAAACGCTGCGAGTTGAAAATATACAGGATTATGTAGATGATTTATTCAATATAGAGCAAATTTTGGACAAAAAGACTGACACATTAATAATAATAATAAAACAAGATATGAATCAAACCTTAATGAACATATTAAATGAATTTTGGGATAGACATAAAATATTTATTATATTATTTAGTTTAGAAAGATTACAGTTCAATATATTAGAACATCAATATGTACCTAAACATGTTATTTTAAATGAAGATGAAAAGAAAGAGATGATTAAAAGGTATAATATTTTAGATGTAAAGAACTTACCAGATATTTCTCGGTTTGACCCGGTTGCCCAAGCAATTGGTATGAGACCGGGAGAAATTTGTCGAATTGAAAGACCGAGCAAAACTTCTGTTATTTCATATTATTACAGGTACTGTACTCAAACAATGTTATAATAATACACTATATACTATATACTATATACTATATACTAGATACTACATAGTTGTATACTATATTTGAGTTATAATTATTTTTAATCACTATATATAGAAGTTTATGATTATGTGTTTATGATTTTTAAAATTTATTTTTATAAAATAATATTTTATTATGATATTATAGATATTGTATATTATAAATATGTCTGAAATAATAAAATATTATTCTAATTATCTTAATAATTTAAATAAGAAGTATGACGAATACACAAAAAATTACGTAAAAGAATTTGTAGAATTCAAAGTACCAGTATTTAACTGTAGTTTAACAAGAAATGATTTAAATTCTATTGACTGTGTTAATAACATTTCTATAAATAGCAAATTTGTTACCACAAAACAAAACTTAGATTATTTGAACACGGAATATTTAAACGTAACAAAACAGTTAAAAGATTTATTTATAGAACAATCAAAATATGTAGATAGTTTTCAAAAAAAAATAGACGAATTAAATGATGAATATAAAGAATTATTAAGTAAGGCAACTAACATAAAAGATATAAGTGCAACATCTGAACCTTTTTTTCATAATGAAAGACTATTATATTACCATTCTTTAATTTATATTATATCAATTATTATTGGTATTATTTTTATTTTATACATGTTACAGTCTACACCATTTATAGAAGTTGTATCAAGTGTTGCTACGAATACTAAAAATCTCGCTGAAAATGCTGCAAAAGGGGCAAAAGGATTGGTGGAAAATGCAGAAGGAACAGAACCAAATAATATGCTTAGAAATATTATTATTTTTGTACTGATAAGCGCTGTTATAGTATCCGTATTTTTATTTATAGTCTATATACTAAGAAAAGTAAACCCTCCTATAGAAAAAACGGAAACAGAAAAAGAAATAAAGAGGATTGCTGATAAATGCTTAAAAGATAATAGCGATTCATGGTTTAATACGCAACTAGAAAAACTTAAAACATTCTTAACAAATAAAAAAACGGAATCTCGATAATTTTAAAAAAATATTAGTAATATTTGATAATATTATTAATATTTGGTTAATATTTGGTTAATAATGATAATATCGACATTATAAAAATACATTTTCTATTTATATGTTATAAATAATTATTTTACTATGGATTTATTAAACATGTTTAGCGATTTAGCACCTATTTCTAATAATGGATACAGACAACAATTAAATACAGACCCAGGTATTTTACAAGGCGTGGAATTTCTACAAAATGAAAATAAAGTAAAGAGAGAAGTAGCAGAAAATTTGGATTTAAATTTAATATCTGATTCACATGGAATGGAAAGTGCGACTGTTCATTCAGCCGGATTATTAAATGATGAAGATACATTAGTAAATATAGAAGGGTTTAAAGAAAATATGGATGGACCAACTACAAAATATTATAATGACCTTAGGGATCAGTATAAAACAGCATTATATAAGTTTAATGCTTTAGTTAGTTCATCAAAAGTATCATTAGCAATAAGTGGTCCTATTGTTACAGGAATTGCAACACAGTATAACAGCGTAGGAAGAGGAGCAAGTAGTAGTGGAATATACTATAGTTCATGGTGTTCACAAACCACAAATAACATATGTAATGCCGAGTATAGAGTTATTTTTTCTAATGGTGTTATTTCTGATATGACTATACAGTCTATGTCTCCGAGTGGATTAACTAATCCTTCATTATTATTTGCTGTAACTAATATTCCTAGTAGTGATGTGACCGCAACTCTACAAGGTAAAAATATCGCGTCAAGTAGTAACGATAATAAATGGTATGATGTAGATATTCCTACACAAAAATTAACGCCTTCGCAAACTAGTATTTTATTTAGTGGGAATACAGGAGTATTTAAGTCTACTAGTAGTGCTGGTAACGTTCCGGATGCTGTAAAAACAACAAACCAAGAGTTAAAAAAAAAATTAGATGCTCTTTCAGCCGAAATGGCGAATATTTCATCACTTATGATGTCAAATGTAAAAGATAATACAACAAACGACTTTACATCATACAATAAAATGCAGAAAGATATAGACAATGTTCAGAAACGAATTATTCAGGTGGATGGAATAATGAAAAAAAATTCAACCAAACAAATATATGACATAGATACTTCTCTTGCTAAAGAAGAAGAGACTGCATTGCTTAGTAAACAGAGATATTACGTTTACGTTATATGGTTTGTAATATTAGTTATTATTTTGTATATAACAATATCTAACTTAGTTAATCCCGATTCATCATTTAGTGTTTTACTTGTAACTCTTATTTTGTTAATATTATTATTTTTATTTTTCATGTACAATAAGTGGAATGCCGAGTGGTATGACTTAAAACTTAACCTTAAAAATTTAAGCTTTAGTCTTCCAGATATTCCAAAAATAAATTTTAACCCATTAGTATCTATCAAATATACATCATAATATATTTACTAATATAATATTCATTATCTATCCATTATAATAAATATTTTTATCTGAGTATAATTATATTTAAGAAAATATAATTATAAATAAAATAAATGTATAATAGTGAAAGTATAAATGATGGGCTACAATTTATAAGTCAATCAAGTACGCGAACATCTAAAACTTGTAATAAGTTAAAAAATAATAAATATAAAAACAAAAATAATAAAAATTTTATACTAGACAATGATGAAGAACTTATTGAAAATTTTACAGTAAATGATGTTGACTTATTAGAAAAAAATAAAAAGGAAACAAATACGATGAATAGTAATATTGTTGGATATAATTCTTCTATTTCTGACTTAAATAATGTTCAAAATAATATTACAAAACAAGCAAAAATATTTTTAGACATTAATAAAAAAAGTGATGATTCATCATTAAGAAATAAAGACGTACAAATTTCCGACGGTAAATTTGCTCGTGTAAATAATGCCGGTTTACTTAAACTATATCCACCTGGAGCTGCTAAATGTGGTATTCCTGTTGTACCCAAGTCGGTAGGATTTGAATTATCAGGTAAGTCATCTAACGACTATTCGGTATTAGAGGACACTAACGGGAATCTCGCGTTATATGGAACCGATATGGTAACAGGACCTAGCGGATCATATGCATGTAGTGATTATTCGGGAACAAATATATATGTATCTAAGCCTGTAAGTTTTAATTATGATACAAACATGGTATATGTAGGTGTATACAACCAAGATTCGGCTAATCAGGCATCTGCGGCTGGTCAACTAATTCAGCAACCCGACTTGAGTAACTCTACAGTTAAACAATGTGTTACTAGAGCAATGGATGAAGGAAAATATTTTGCATCTCTTTCAAATTATAATTCTACAACCAAAACAGGTCAATGTTATATTGGAAATAATATTCTTGCTTCTTCTTCTAATGCATTTAGAACTATCGAGAGAGCAGTTATTTTTACTTTTACTAATACGTCACATGACGCATTTACTTTTGCCGCCGATGGTGGTTTATATTCAGGAACATCGGGAAATGATGGTAACCCTTTTACAACCCCGGTTATAAGTGCAATCGGAGGAACAAAAGTACCTGTAGCCGCATTAAGTCCAAAATATGGAGGAACGATCAGTTATGTTACTGCTAGTTATGCATTTGAACAAGGGTGGGGTAACTGGGATAACTTAAAAAGGTTTAATGATAGGTTTAATGATAGTCTTATTGGAACAATTGGTGGAAGCTTAGATACGTTTAAACGGTATAGTTACTGGCATCCTATTTTGAGAACTTATAGTTATCAATGGAGTGGTACAACATATTCATATCAGCAATGGGACTGGGAAATACGTACTTACGACTCTACAGTTACGTGGCCATCAACGGGTCTAATATATATTCACTACAAATGCGGAAATGAGAGCAAAGAACCTATATATAAACAAGTAAATTTGGGTTCTGGGTTTAATATAGGATGTCAAGAGTTATATAATAAGTATCCATCATTTTCACTGAGGTTATCCGATGATGGTCTTATTACGATTGTAAATAACGCGAAATATGATGAAATATTATATACAAACTCGAATGAAATATCAAATCAACAAGCGACGCAACCAGTATCAATAGCTGGAGCAAATAAGACAATGATGCCTTGGGCTGATAGACCCGACTGGGTATCTGGTAGTATTAACAGGGGTGGGTTACTTACTTCATTTTCGAATGGTTCGAAGACGCTAACAAATGGTCAATATATTTCATCACCTTCCGGTAAATGTAGATTAATTTTTAACAAGTCGGGTGGTAACGCCGGAACAGTAACATTGGAATATTCTGTTTATAATGTTGCGTTAACACAAGATGCTACAGCACAAGGTGCGGATAAAGATAATAACTTAATTGGAAATGGGAACAACTATTCGCAATATTATTTAAATAAAGTAGACAACCCAGGTGTAAAAAGTAAACTTGCTTATATTAATATAAATAACGGGTTACATGAATATCCAAATGAAATGACTGAATTTGATAAAGACTATATAGAAATGAAAAACTTCACGCCAAACCCCTCAAATGGAACTACTGTTCCAAATATTAGAGAAGATGGGTGTAAAGTAGCGTGTAATAATGACCAGGCATGTGCAGGATATACGTATAATGATTCCATATGTAAAAAATATAGAGATACGGAAATATACCCTAAAGGTGTTAGGATTTATCAGGAGAATAAAAATACTTATATTAGAAAGAAGATGATAAGTTCTACGAATAGTAATCATTATTCTTGCAACAAAGTTGTAAATGACGTAGATAGCACCGTTTATACATCCTATCCTACATCTAGTACTATGACTACAAACCAGAAATGTGCATTAGCATTAATACTAGAGCCGCGAATGGGGGTATTAGAAACAAAAAATACTGCTGCTGTTACAAAAGGAAATGAAATAAAAGGATTTATAAATAGTATTTATACAAATCATAATAATTTAAAAGATACAATTAACGTAAAATCGGTGGATATAGAGAAAGGAATTGCAGACCAAGGAGAAATTAAAAAGAAAATAGATAAATATGAAGAGTCAAATATTACAAATACGGCAACAGTTTCTGACACAGAGATGCTTCTTGTTAGCGATAACTATAAATATGCGCTTTGGAGTATAGTAACGGTTGTAGCGGGTGTTGTTGCAATAAAAACATTTAGAAGTGCATCATTGTAAGTAATAATGTTGGTAGTTTTATATTATAAATAAAAAAATATATATTTAAGTTTAATAACAAAATAACAAAATAATATTAATAAAAATATATAACTAATATTATTTAATTATTTTATTGTAATATTGTATATTGTATATACATGTCATCACCAGCCACAGACCCATTAGTTACATATCAAGACGATTTTACAAAAAATTTAAATGAACAGTTTGATAATATTACAAATTTACAAAATATTCAAAAAAAGTTATTTACTGATTTAGAAAAATTAGCTGGTTCTCCGGATATAGCATTACCTTCGATTCAGACGCAAATTATGGATAAATTTGACCAAATCGATAACTTAACGAAACTACGAACTAATATTTTTGAAACAATTAAGGCAAATTATGGTATTACACAATCTAGTTATAATATTCAGCGAAAATCATATGCACAGCAACTTGTTGCGCTTAATATTATTGAAAATGACTTAAATAATACATCTAGTCAGTTAAAAAAATCATTAACGATTCGCGACAATGCTGAAAGAATGGTGGGTGTTAATAACTACTATACCAGAAGATATGAAGCACACGCGGATATTATGAAAAATATTATTTTTTACTGTGCTATTATAATTTTTGCATTATTTTTAATGAAAATGGGAGTAGTCACCGATGAAATAGTAAGTTTGATTATTATAATCGCTTTATCTATTGGTATTATAATTGTCGGTAAGAAGGTATATGACTTATCTAGACGAAATAATATTGACTACGATAAATATAACTTTCCATTCGATACCGATGATATACCGGAAAATACGAGAAATGTTATTAGCAAGGAAACAAATAGAACTTTTGGACAGGGAGCATTGCTAGATGTATGTAAGGATATCAACAAACGAGAAACATTTGTACCATTTGAACTAAAAAATCCTAGATGTAAGATAGTAAATATTGAAGATGGAACATCACCTGTACCATCGACAGATACATTATATAACTGTAACTCGTCATATAGCACTTTATAAGGTAATGTAGTAATGTAGTAATGTGGTAGTGTAGTAATGTAGTAATGTAATAAATGAAATAGTATTTTATTTTGTAAAATAAGTAAAATACTATTTATATAATAATATAACAATAATATAACAATAATATAACAGTAGTATAAAATATAATAATGTCAAAGAAAGGTGGTCCTACTAAAGAAGAAGCTAGAAAGTTAGATAGCGATGTTAGTAAAACAACCAATGAAAATGCTTCAGAGCTTAAAGGGGCGATGGGTGGCGGTGGATGTTCTCCCGAACTAACAAAACAAGCAACAAGTACAATGGCTTCTGTTGTAAGTGTAGCCGAGAAAGTAAATAAAGCTTTAACAGCGCCGGGTGCTAGTGGAATATTTAGTGATGATAGTTTAAAAAAAATATATGAAAGTACGAAAAATACAAATGACAATGCTTTACTAAACGAATACATCGCTGAAAAAAACTATACTATAAATAAATATGGAACAAGTATTGATAATATAACAAGGGGTTCAAATGAATATAATGACTTATTACTTAAACGGTATGATGCCCAAGGGAAGAAAGATTTAGAAAACTTAAATAATAAATATATTGAGGTGAATAACTTAATAATGGATTTAATAAAAGTAACACAGCAACAGAATATTGCTGTTGAAAACATGAAAAAAGTTATGGAAGATTTAGATGAAAAAAACAAAGAGTTATTAAGTATAATAAATGGTGGAAAAAGCGACCTTTACACATTTAATCGTAAGTCGATGTATGAAAGCAAATTAAAAGATAGTGTTGAAAACTGGACATTAATTCCCGTAATAGTTTACTGGACACTACTTATTTTGTGGGTAGGTATTGTGATGTTGTATTTAAAAAATGTTACGCTTATATCGGTAAGTATTTTAATTGTATTAATTTTATATCCATATTTTTCTACTCCTGTATTTTTATGGATACTAGAAAAAATACAATGGGTATGGAATTTCATATTTATAGCCGTTCACAATAGGATTACTGCGTAAATATATTTTCCCAGTAAAAAATAAAAATATTTAGATGTTTTACATTTAAATATTTATATTTATTCAACTATCTACTTGTTAAATTTGTATTAATTCTCTTCTTCTACTTCGTCGTGGTTGTAAATAATAGATATATTCTTCCATCCTTTGGTGGTATATTTTCCATATTTCTTATCAAATACTTCATAAATTTCATTACCACGAGGCACGTTTCTATCATAATGTTCGATATACCAAACTTTAAATGACTCGTACATTTCGGTTTTCTTGACATAGTGTCCTTCAACTTTGCGTATTTTGTCACGAACGAATTCATTGATATAATCTTGGCTATTACGATAACTTTCACTGCTAGCCAGAACACCTGGAGTATCTTTGACCATGCCGCCAGTTTGAAATGCTTTTTCGACAAGCATAGCCAAGAATACGGGCGCCCATGTTTTAAACTTCTCATCAAGGCGCTTGTCAATCAAGTACTGGTAAGGTTTGTCGGGGTCATCGTCGCGCGGAGTTTCGCAAAAGATTGCTTTGTGGTCTACTTTACGAATACGTCTCCAAGTACCTTCATCGTTTGCCTTGATATCGAATAACGTATTTGTACAAACTACCAACTTGAACTGAGGTTGAAAAGTAATCATATTTTTAAATAGTGCACGACCTTGAATCGGGTCACCACCAGTAATTTCTTTCATCGGACCTTCCTCGAGACGCATTCCTTTGGACGGTTCTTGCATAACAGCATATCGAATACCGACCAGCTGCGCAATTTCGGAAGAAGTACCACCGATAGATGCGCGTTTGCTTGTAATAAGTGAGATAGGAACAACTGCTTTATATTCGCCTAAAGTTACGGACATTAGTTCAACAAGTTTTGACTTTCCGTTGCTGCCGCAGCCGGTGTAAATATTAAATGTTTGAGGGTAGTTGATACCGATCATACACGAAGCCAAATGTTCCCACATGTAGTTTCGGATATCTTCTTCGGGGTATAACTTAGTAATAAAGTCATTAATCTCGGCCATGACTTTTCCATGTTTTTTCTGGTCAAGAGGGAAATAGTCAACATTTGTGCTTTTTGTAATATAGTCATCCGGTTGTCCTTGTCTTGCTCGTTTTTCTTTGAAATCAATTACGCAGTTGTTGCAGCATAGAAGGTGTGTTTTAGTATCAATACTTTGTGAGAACTTCTTGTCATAAAACAATTCTTGAGCTTCCTTCATAATATTGGACTTGATTCCTGTTTGTTTTAGTTTAATACAAATGTCGGATATTCTGTGTTGGAATTGATTTGGTTTTCCTGATTCGTCAGTAGAAGCAGCACCGGATTGCGGTGAGGAAGCGGCGGCTGCAGCAAGAATTTGCTTATTTGCTTTTTTCGAATTTCCTGTTCCGGATGCACCACCCGTCGAACCGATGCGACCGATATAAACGTTGTACATTTCATTTGAAATCATTTGTTTAAGAGCAATACCAGAGTCACATTCAACCCATCTATTATTTTCAAATTCATACCATGTATTGTCGCCAAAGTTAGCGCATACGAACTGATTTTTAAACATATTATATAAAACGACGGCCAAGTCTACCATAGTTGTTTCTGGTTTTCCACTGATATTGACGAGATCGTTTGATAGCGTGATGTCGACATAGTAGTCGATTGTTTTCTTGTACACTTCATTGTATCTATCTTTTGCATCATGTTGTGCCCAGTATATAATCGAACGACGTGTAAGACCGTCTTCATTTTCCATTGAGAATGTCAACCACTTTTCGTAAAACTCTCGCATTTTATCATAGCTGAATTTTTCGGACTGAGAGCTGAATAAAATCCATGAAAGGAATAATTTATCGCTAGTATTTCTGAGCGCCCATCCGACGCGTATCCACAGGTTATATTGGTTGTAGTATTTTTCTGGAAGACACATAGCATAGTCGCTAGTTTCTTTGATGTAATGTTCGCGTGGTTCGAGGCTACCAAACAGTCTGTCAATTTCGTCGGTAAGTTGTTCGCGATTTGTGATTTCAAATATGTCACTATTGCTCATATTATTTGTTCTGCGTCTCACAACTCCTGACTTGTTCAATGATGGTTTTCTTACCTTGTTGCTTTTAATTGCATCATATTCGCGTTGTATTGACTCGCGATTTTCAAAACGAGGATGGCCGTCAAACTGTGCGGACAGAAGGCAAAAGTTTTTCGTGTAGTCAAAGAATGACACATTTTTTGGTTGATACTCCCAAATATAGTCTGATTTTTTGTTAACTTCATCATCGTCGTTTTCACTGTCTCCGTTACTATCACCGTCACCGTCACCGTCACAGTCTTGGTCATTATCGTATTCTTCATTATTTTCATTTTTTACATATACAAAATTAAATTGCGATTTAAGTTCGTAAGCTTCGTGGCCGGGTTTTCTGGAGCCGTACAACTGCCATCCTACAGGATTTTGAATACGGGATATATTGTCGTCGAGGACATCATCCCATGAATTTTTCAAAGGCAAGTGTTTTAACACCTCGGGGATTTTTGCAAGAACAGAATTTCGAAGCATGTGCTGAATAATTCTATCGGCATGTATACCAATAATTAAATGAATTCCATCTTTGGTATACTTTTCATCGTCGGTATTTACACTCGGTTTTTCAAATACGAAAACGCTGATTTCTTTTTTCTCACCATCTTCAATATTTAACATTTTAGAAATTTCATTCATGTATAGTCCAATAATATTTTCAATATCGTCTTTGGTATGTTGACGCGAATCAATATGAGGTCCATACCTAAAATCCAAATCAACCAAAATCGGTCCACCATTTTGTAACTGTTTTTCGGTTAAATATTCATGACGTCTATTTGTAATCACATGTTTCGAGTATTTTGCCCAGAATTCTTGTAATTTTTCGTGTGGAATACAGAATGTTCCACCTACTACACCGTGTTCGGAGCTTGGGATTCGAGTATGTGTAAATGATAATCCCGCGGAAGAGGGGTCATTTTTTTTTATATAAAACTGTTTCATATACTGGTCATATTCATTTGCACTAGATGATACTGTTGACATTTTTGATGATTGTGATTTATTTCGTGTTGAATTGTTCGCTTGTTCCATTTGTATATTATAGACGGAGATATTTTTATATCAATTTTTTATGTTTAAAAATATCCCTAAAAATAGAGAACTTTGAAAATACGAAAAGTAATATATGTATAAAAACAACATAAAAATGAAATGCGTATACTATATATTGTTGAAGTATAGACTGATCGGTACCTAATAATTTAAAAATGGAGAAAAAGGCAAATGTAGATATAAGTAAAAAGACAGAGTTTCATATATCAGAAGATGAAGTAGAGGAAGAAGGACAAATTGTAAACAAAATTATAAGCAATGCTCCGGCGAGTGATAAAACATCATCATCATCGTCATCGGAAGATGTTTCTAGTGTACATATTCCTAAAGAGACAATAGAGCGACTATTAAAAGATATAAAAGATATATTTACATCGTCACTTGAAAAAGAGGGTATTTACTATAAACATTCTGATACGAATATATTGAAAGCATACGTAATGATAGTTGGACAACCGGATACATTGTACTTTGGTGGATATTATTTTTTCCAAGTTAATATTCCCGCCGACTATCCACATTCTCCTCCCGTTATTGAATATTTAACGAATGATGGAAATACAAGATTTCATCCTAATTTTTATAAGTCAAAAAGAGTATGTTTATCAATGTTGAATACATGGAGAGGTGAACAATGGACAAGTTGTTTAACTATTAAGTCTGTTTTATTGACACTTTTATCTATAATGGATAACCGGCCAATGTTACATGAGCCGGGTATTACTGAAAAACATCAAGATTATCAGAACTATCATAATATGATTTTGTATAAAAACATTGACTTTTCTTGTATTCGTCTTATAAATGAATTTATATGTACAACTATTATTCCTTTTGAAATGGAATATAAGGAATATTTTTATACTTTTATGATAGAATTATTTAAAAAAAATGCAGAAAAGTTAAAACAAGTTATTGATACATCTATGAAAGTAAAAAACTATAACAAGTATTATACAATATCAGGGTTATATAATATGTCATTTCATGTTAACTATGACGAACTGTTAGATAAACTAAAAAAGACGGCGAAAAAATATGACATTGTATTAGAGTAATAAATATTGTTATTGTTACCTACAAAAATTTGTATGTTTGTCTATATATTATTGAGTTTATTGAATTTAAATAATTGCATAAAATTGAAATAAACAAATAATACTATAATATAATATACGAACAGTCAATCAAAACAACTATGCACTTTTGTATAAATTGTAGCAACATGTATTATATTCGACTATCCGAAGAGGATCCCAATTCGATTGTATACTATTGTCGAAACTGTGGCCATGAAAACAAAAATATATCGCTAGATAGTGTTACGATTTCAAAAACAAGCTTCAAACATAACAGGCAAAAATACAACTCAATTATTAATAAATATACAAAAATGGATCCAACTTTGCCTCGTATTAATACGATAAAATGTCCAAACCAAGCCTGTACGAGCAATGAAGCAGGAAAAGAAAATGAAAGAGAAATTATTTATCTTCGTTATGATGATGTAAATATGAATTTCGCTTATATGTGTTCTACGTGTGATACCGTTTGGAATACCGAACAGTCAATGTCGTAATTTACATTACTATTGTATTTTAAAAATAGTATAATATTTAGAAATGATATTATACTATAGTATTTTTTATGTTTTTGAGTTATATTGGGTTTAATATTATTAATATAAAATTGAAATAAAATCAACGCAATATATTATATATAAGAGACATATAAACGAGACAATGCAAAAATCTGATGAACCCATATCGGGAGATGAGGAAGGAGAAATAAGTGATAACCAGAGTGAAGAAGGAACTCCTAGAAATGTGAAAAGCAAGATTATAGGGAATGCGGATGTTGACGAAGATGTTTCAGATGAGACCGCCTCAGTATCTGGTTCTGAAACCGAAACAGCTACAGAAGGAGATGATACCGAAGACGAAGGTGAAGGCGAAGGCGAAGGCAAAGACATTGAGGAGGGAGATGAAACGGAAGACAAACCAAGTTTCAAAAGTGGATTCTCAAAATTATTAGGAAGTTTAAAAAAAGCAGTTAGTGCTATAGGAAGCGATACTGGATCTGCAGCAGCTGAAGTTGAAGAAACAAATGTTGGAAAGCCAAGTAGACGCAAGGGAAAATCTGTTACTTCGGTGGGAGCATCTTCCAGGAAAAAAAAATCACTGGGGATTCAACCAACAGAGGAAGAGTTAGCTTATAATAGTGACGAAGAAGGTGATGGCGATGAAAATATGGACGATGATGACGACGATGACTCGAAATTGAAAAAATTTGACAAAGAGTTAAGGGAAGATTATTTAGTGAATTTTCATCCCGAAAGTCTTATACAAAACTATGATGAGATTTATAATTTGGCTCGCGTTGTTCGAAATGATAATGGTGTAATTATAGATAGCTTACATAGAACACTGCCCATGATGACAAAGTACGAGAAAACAAGAATTTTAGGACAGCGAGCAAAACAAATAAACGATGGTGCTTCCCCATTCGTAAAAGTACCAGAAGGTGTTATTGATGGATACCTTATTGCATTAAAAGAATTGGAAGAGAAAAAAATACCATTTATAATAAGGCGACCATTACCTAACCGTGGTTCCGAATATTGGATGGTCGAGGATTTGGAAGTTGTTATTTAACACTTCCAGCGTTTTCCACAATCAAGACATGAAACAAATGTAGTCATCGGTTCATCAGCAGACCTTGTTTGAAGTTGATAATAAGTACATTTTTTTGAGTAACATTTGCGACATGTAAACTTGTCAGTAGACGCTTCCAGTTTAGGCTCATACTTATTTTGGTCGCGAATTTTCTTATCTTCAATTAATTTTTCCCACTTTTCCGGGCTCATTTCTTGGTGAGTCATGAATGCTAACTTATGTGCCTGGAATTCTGGATTCTTTATCATATTTAGTATTCTTTCATTTTTTAAATTTACGTATATTGTACGAAGAAGGTCTAAATAAATTGCAACGAAATATATATTGTCCCACTTTTTAACAATACATTTTTCTTTTGCTTTTCCTAAAGAACTATTGAAAATACCTTTTTCGAGATTTGTCGAAATATCTAAATCTTTAATAATGTTGCATAATTTTGCACGAATATTTTCGCGAAATTGTGTAGGATTTGTTATTTGGCGCATTTTGTTTTAACTTAACTGTATTTACAAATGATTGTTATTAAGCAAGTGTCTTTTATATTAATAACAATCGAATTATCTTTATTCAATTTTCCTATATATATAAAAATATGGAAGTCATATAAATACTAAATTAAGGAAGGTTGAGTGTATTTGATACAGAACCGGTTACGTTAAAAAATATTTTCTTAAGAGTTTCGATTATGTATACAAAAAAGGCAAGGAACATAAGAACCCAAGGAAGAAGAATCAAAAACCACGAGAGGTTGCTAAATCCCTTTCTGCATAAATATGATAAAACCCATGTCCACAAAACAATAAATACAGCTTGAACTATATATGATGTTTTCGTATCTTTTTGGTACGTAAAGTTAAGACTCTGTAAAAATGAATTGTTTGTTTGATTCAAAGTAATCTGTTGTGATATCGCATGCAATCCAAAATAAGAAAGTACCATTAAAATAAATGAAACAATTAGATAAATTTGAGCGGGAGTGCAAAGCTTGTCGAACATCTTTAACTTATACTATATATAATAATTGATAAAAAATATTTATCAATTATTATAAATAAATGTTTTATAATTAATAATATTTTATTATTTTCTATTTTACCTACTATACGAGTACTCTTCTTCGCTTAGCTCACTTGACTCATCCGTTTTCCACCCCGCATTGTCGTCATCATCATCTTTAAATTCATGTTTATCATTATCCCCAACGATATTTCTATTTTTTGATTTCGGTTTAACTATCTTATTCTTACTTAAATCAATTCTACTTTTTTTAAAATACACACCTTGTGTGTCACCACCATCACCACCATCACCATCTACTTCGCCGTCATTGCTACCATTTTCAGAAGACTTGTCACTATCTGTATCACTGTCGTCATCATCATCATCGCTATCATTTTCATCGGCATTTCCGCCTACATCAGAATCACAACCGGCGCCAGTATCTACTACGAATCCATCTTTTAAATAACCATCGCGTGTTTTTCTACTTTTAGGAATTGAATCTAACTCATCTTCCTCTTCGTCATCATCTTCATTTGCAACCAATGACTCAAAACCTCCAAATAAATATTCATAAATTTTATTCCATTTATCTTTTGTCAAGTTTACATAATTATTTTTATTGTCACGCGCAACCAAAGCACATGCACCAAAAAATAGATCAGAATCAACTGGTGGAGGGAATTCGTACTTGTTTTCATGATTTGCGACCCCATCGTCTTTTGCCCATAGTTCTACTATTATTTTAGTCGTCAAATTTTCTTCTTCATTTTTTGAAGAGTAACTCCACGCAGTTCTTTTAATAAATCCGTCAACTTTTTTGAACTTACATTTTTTTGATAACTCTTCGGCGCAAATTAACTCCTCTTTGATATCAGCAACCTTTAAACTTCCATTTTTTTCAACAATAATAAATGTAATACTATTATCTTTACTTTTCACTTTTTTATTTTGAACTTCACCATTTTCACCAACAACACTCTTATTAAGTTTTACATTTACTTTTTCTTGTTTAATATTTTCAGATTTGACATTTCTTGAATTTGATTTTTTTTCCATCTTTGCAAAATAAGTGTTCGAATATATCATTTGAATGCAATCGGTTTAAATAGTTTCTCATATAATATATAAAGTTCAACTTAAAGAGATATAAATAATAGTTATTATACCTTATATACAGCATATACAGTATAAATGGAAACTTTACGTGATAAAAGTAAACATTCTATTATTAAAAAAAATATTAAAATAGACAAAAAAATAAACCATACTAATAGACCAACGCCAATAAAAATCTATTTCCCAAATATTTCAATAAATAAAATAAATGACATTATAAATCCAAATAAAAAATTAGGAAATAAGGTAAATAAAACTAATAATATTGATATATCAAAATATTTAGTAGATGAAAGTAGTAAAATTTTAGTTTATAGTTCTACAGGAATATTTGAAATGATAAATAATAATTTATTTCAGTTATACCCGATAGATAAAAATATTAAGGAATTAACTATTAATAGTAATTTAAATTTATTACTAGATAGTTCTTATATGAAACGTTATGACACACCTTCATATCAAATACCTTATCATCATAATATAAAATGTAAAACAATTAGAACATATAAGAATGATATTAACTCAAATATAAAGTTTGTTATAGAGATGGAAAATGAATATGTATATGATTTTTATGTACTGATTACGTCTATAGAAGTGACCTATAATGAAAATAAAAAAATAGAATTAAATAAATTTGTAAAAGATGAAATACTGTCGTTTTTATCGAGGTTAAACTTATATAGGTAATTATATACGATATTTAAAATGTGGATGTGGATAATAAAAGTTACTATGATTTCATTATTATTAATATTTTTACTTCATTATTTGTATTCATTTTTTAAGACAACATTGACTTCTCCTAAGTTAAAAGATTTAGTAAATAAACCTCAGGAAAAATACAACACAATTTATAACTCACTTAAAAGTGCTGGAGATGGAGGGGTACAAAATTTAGGAGAAGACAGTAATAACCCTAACTCTAACTCTATGTCTATCTCTAACCCACCAAGTATGAAAGATGAACTAAAAAAATATTTGAAAGAGTTGAATTTTTCTAGTAATAGTGGTAATACTAATACTAATACTAATACTAATACTAATACTAATACTAATACCGAAAATATAAATACAGTAAATCCTCAAAATGAGTCTTTTGACAGTGTATACTCTCCTACTAATATTACGTCTAACGTAGGTGCAAATGGTATATCTACAAGGGTAAATAATATACCAAATTATATGCCTAATATAAATAGTAATAGTTCGAGTGTTGCACCCGACTATGGTACACCTTCCATGTCATCATCATATGCATCCGCATATTCATCATATTAACGTTACTGGTTTTGTATTTTATGAGGTATATAATATATGTAAACATAGTTAAAGATATTTTAATATCATACTACATTACGGTAGTCTTACACTCGAAACTTATGTCAAATACTTATAACAATAAAAAACCATATAGTAAAAGAGAGTCATCAGACTTATCTACATTATCTTTTGATGAACAGAATGAAATATTGCGAAACTTTCCCTCAACCGTTAAATTTTCTTATGAAAAAAGTACTCATAAGAAAGTTTTATCAGATCTTTATGTAATTATCCCAAAGGGTAAAAAATACTTTGTATGGTTTACACATAGAAATAGAAAAAATATTTGTATTTTTCTTGAAATAGGATATCAGAATAAAATAATGAATATATTTTATCGTCATGTTTCATTTGACGATGTATTATCGTATGGAACAGTATTTTATGGAACATTATTTAGAACAAAACCGGAAACTAGTGATAAAAAAAATATATGTGACAATGAAATTTTTTCTGTAGAAGATATTTCTTATTATAAAGGTAATGACATATCCGAACATACTTACCAAGATAAATTAAAAGTAATTAAGAATATTTTTGATACAAAGTTGCAGTATAATATGGCTTTTTGTAGTAATGGTATTATTTTTGGTTTACCTATTATTACTACCGACTTTACCGAAGCTTATGATAAAGCTATGCAGTTACCTTATTCTGTTTACTCTATCCAATATAAATATTTTGAAGATAAAAAATCATCTCATTCTATTACGGAATTTTATCATTTAGGTAATAGTATTTCTAGTAATACTGCAAATATAGCAAATACTGTAAATACTGCAAATACTACAAATATAGCAAATATAGCAAATATAGCAAATACGGTAAATAGTATAAGTAGTTCAAATAAATACAATGAAAAATCTTCGGTGTACATTGAACCGATAAAACAAAAAACAACATCAAATGAAATATATAAAGTATTCTTTATAAAGCCTGATTTACAAAATGATATTTACTATTTATATCATATCACTACTACAAATTTTGATATTATTTCAAAAGAGACAGCACATATACCAGACTATAAAACAAGTGTTTTAATGAATAAACTTTTCAGAAATATTAAAGAAAATAGCAATCTAGATAGTTTAGAAGAAAGCGACGAAGAGGAAGAATTTGAAAATATACAAATTGATAAATTTGTTGATTTAAATAAAATAATAAAAATGCGTTGTATTTTTAACTATAAGTTTAAAAAATGGGTTCCTATTTCTATCGTATAAAGATACTTTAAATAAATTTTAAACAATGTATGTCTTTATTTATTATTATTCATTATTATTCATTATTATTCATTATTATTATGTTTGAACCTATATCTAAAATAAAATATTTTATAAATATATATATTATTTTTGTATAGTCATGTCATTAGCTCCAACAGAATATTTGAATAAATTAAATGTCCACGGTGGATCCTTTACAACTGACCAAAGAGGCGGTGTTGTGAATTCAGGAAATATGCAGTACGGTGCAGTTGGTGGAAGTGCTGATGGTTTAAAAGGCGCCGGCGTCTACTCCATAAGTGGTGGTAATGGAAGTCCTAGTGCTACTCAGACACCTTTGAGTAGTTCTTATGGTATGATGAAAGGAGGCGGAAAACGTCGCAAACACAGTGGAAAACGTAGCAGAAAGCATAAACGCTCTCGATCGTCAAAAAAGTATGCACGTAAACGTAGTACTAAATACCGAATTAAGCATAGACGTTCGCGAAGACGCTCCCATTCCAAAAAAGTAAGATCAGGAAAAAGAGCACAAGCCGGTGGATATCACCAATATATGGGAAATACACCATTTACACTAGGATATAGAACTCCTGGTTTTACTTTACCATCTAATATGAGTTCTCTCGCAAATCCTGCCCCTTTTATGCCCTATAATACTTTGACCGGTGGTAGTGATACGATTTAATATTTATTACACAATAAAAATATTCAAAGTTTAGTCCGTTATTTAGCTAACCTAACTGAAAATGACTTTCTAGTTAAATAACGCTGACACATCCAATAAACATCCTTTGTCTGATAATCCTGATTTACCCTTTCCTTTTTTACGTTTATCCTCATGTTTTTCTTCTTCCTTATCGAATTCGTCATACTCTTCGCAGTCGTTATTACTTTTATTACTGTTATTTTTTGGTATCGAAATGGTTAAATTCAACTGTTCAGCTATACTTTTTTTACCCGAAGACGGCATTGCTTGTGTCTTTTTTGATACACTACTTTTTGGCTCCCAAGATACTTTCCACTTTGACACATCTTTACTATGTCCGTCGTTGTATTCATGATTATCACATACCA
>Ga0209358_10001301_pt1 | contig 20087 bp, 17 predicted proteins | sample LauGreFa1BDMLBSN_2_FD_187574 | JGI IMG/M metagenome (GOLD analysis project Ga0209358, IMG submission 187574) | Freshwater lake microbial communities from Lake Michigan, USA - Fa13.BD.MLB.SN (SPAdes) (version 2) | ecosystem: Environmental > Aquatic > Freshwater > Lake | place: Lake Michigan, USA...
AAAACTGTTTTAGATGATGTGAACAGCGAAGAGGTAAGTGGAAACGTCAATACTTTTGAACAAGAAGTAAATACTGCAGATGAAAAAGTAGAAAATATTTTTACAAAAGCTTTTGGAGGAGATACTTGGAATAAAGTTCAAAAAGAAGTTGAAATTAACTTGTTTTTCCAAGAGTGTCTAAAATCTGGACCAATTAGTGAAGCTAAACTTCTTACAAAAGAAAAATTTGATCTCCCAGACGATTATACAATGAAAGTTCAATTTGAAGTTGATTTTCTGACTCTTTAATTTGATCAAATGTACAGTTCTCCCCTTTCTATTTTTGTATTGACTTTTGTAACTTCCCAAGGGTTTGCGTTTTGTTTGATTTTGCTAAAACTTTCTTGATTGACACTTTGAAGGTTTTTAAACTTTAAATTTGTCGTCTCAAGAGCAAAAATATCCATATTTTCAGGATCATTTGCAATATCCTCAACTTCTTTTTTTGTTCTTATTTCAGCTTGAGGTCCGTTATGGTTCGTATCGTAAATAATAAAGTAAACTTTTTTCATACTCAATCCTATCAACACTTTAAAATGCTCGATAAGTTTTCAGTTTTACATTTTTGGTCAAGACCAAAAATTAAAATTTAATGCCAAGCTCCATCCTTTGCTTTAGCAGCGCAGTTTGAATCATATGTACACATAGAACATTCAGAGTTTATATGATCTTTGCAAACAAACCATTCATCGTGCTCTTCACATTTGGACTCTGTTAGTATTCCTTCAGAGCAGTCATCGCAAAGAAAATCAAAATTTTCACCATTATTGTGGCACTCATAACAAGTCATCATGCAGTAGCTACAACCAATTTTCTTACAAATCTTACATTGATTTGTACAGTGAAACAACCAATCTTTCAAATGCAACGTATTTCCTTTTTTTGTACACATCTTACAAATGTAATTTTCACATATTTCGCATTTGTATTTCGTCTCTTCATTTAGCTATTTTTTACAGCAAGCGCATTCTGCCATTTCTAAACTACAAATCAAAATAAGTAGTAATTATGAATCCAAAAAGGATTTCAGTATTTTAAAATTTAATACCTAAATACTTTAAAGGTATTAAAATACTTTAACAAATGAATAAAGAGGAGCTTTTTCAAGCTCTATCTTTTTTAAACGTGGAACATAACAGTTTAATGTCATTAGAAAAGTTGAACGAAATTTACGAAAATGAAAAATCTCGAATTCAAAATGCTGATAATTATAAAGCTGAAAGAGAAAAACTAATATTAGCCATGCTTGGTCTCGAACATCTTGGAATGTTAGCTCCAGGAGAAACTGGAAAACACACATATAACAATGCAACCAATGTTGAATTAAAAAATATTGTGGTTTCCATTATTCGTAACCAACAAGCCTATTTCCAGAATCAGTTAAAACATGAGGTTTAATAGGAGTTATTTCAGGCATTTTCATACCCGGATACAATCTAGGCTTCACCGCAAATAATATAGGTTTATGAGGCCAGTGAGAAGTTGTTCTCAAGGCTTCAAACGCTTTGATTTTCTTTCTAATATCAGCATCAGATGCTAATTCTCTTGGCGTATAACAAAGATACACAACGCATCTGAAATTTTGCATTTCGCGTTCCAATAGACTTTCTTGTCCCGCATGCATTACTCTACTATCCCAGAAAACCATAGAACCAGCAGGGCACATTATGCAGACTCTTTTGCACTTTAACTTTTTTATAAAATAGTCATATTGTTCTTGTTTTGTCAATTTAAACCAATTTCTCTTTTCTTTTGAGTTGTATTTTGCGGCGAGTTGATCGTGATATTTATGAGAGCTTTCTAAAAATGCTAATGTAGCATCCCCTGGATTTACATCTAAAGCTGTGACCCAAGACTGAACACATTCGAACCCTGATCTTAAAGGAGATTGATCTGTGTGCATCCAAACGTTTCCTTTGAAATTTCCCTTTTTTGTAATTTCTGGAGGCATGTGAAAACTCGCTCCGTCGAAAGAAACAAGGAGATCGTCAGCCGGAACGCACCATAACTCTGAAAATATGTCTATAATTTTTTGATTTTGCCTAATGTCCCAAATAAACTGCGCTTGTCCTATACCGTGGTGTTGCAAAAGCATTGAATGCATTGGAAGAAGGCTACTAAATCCAGACCAAGATTTTGGATTATTTTTTTCAATTGGAACTTTCCAAGTTTGGCTAATGTGGGAAAGAAACCCCCAAAACCCATTTAACATCGTTTTGCACTCTTTATTGTCAAGAACATTATCAATAATAGCAACCCCGTATTTATCTAAAGTATGAACAAGGTTTTCAACTGTCGTGACATATTTGTCATGCTCATAGTCTTCTAAAGTCGGGCTTGGTAAATGAGGTTTTTCCATTATTACAAAATGGAAAATATCTAACTATAATTTTCAGTATTTGTTACAATTTAACTTTTTATTTTTCAAATAAAAAGTTCCCCAAAACAAATTCTTTTTAATTGTACATTTTATATCGTTGAGATTCTGCTTCTCTAATTACATTTAGAGTCGGATCTTCAATAACTTGAATTGATTCAGGTGTTTTTCTTATTGCTGCTAGTTGAATCTTTTCTGAAGGATTTTTAATGTATTGAATTAGATCACCATTATGCATTACCGCAACTAATTGAACATTTTCAGTTGGATTTTCAATATAACTAATAGAATAGGGGTTATTTGTTACAGCTAAAAGTTGAATCTTTTCTGAAGGATTTTTAATATATTCAATCATTTCTCCATCCCAACCCACTGATTGAATTTGAGCTTCTATCGTCGGTTCATCAATATATTTTATTGCAATTGGACAATAACTGACAGCTTCAAGTTGAACATCCCCATCAGGATTTTCAATATGCTCAATAGCGCACGCGTCATATCTTACCGCTGTCATTTGCATTTCTTTGGTCGGATTCACAATAAATTCTAAAATAGGAGGATATTGTTGTATGGCTGCTATATAAACATCGTCGTAAGGATCTTTAATATATAAAAGAGCTTCCACATTTTGTCTCACAGCTGCAAGCTGAATTTCTTTGGCAGGATTTTGAATAGATTCTATGTTTTCCCCAGCTTTTTTGACTTTAAGCAGTTGTGTTTGCGCAATGCTAATTTTTTCTTTTTTTAAGTTTCTAGTTTGGTCGTTATGCCTACCGTATGTCAAAATTTTATTTAAGTGTTTTGAAACTAAACACATATTGAAATATTCGTCAAAACTACAAAACTCAAGTATTTTCAATAAAATATTAGGGGACAATATAAAAAAATCCATTAGTAAGTTTTTGTTAACAATTTAACAAAAAGAAATAAATTTCAGTTTTGCACAATCAATTCTCTATTTTATGAGAAAAAGTTCCGTTTAAATAGTTTTGATAGAGAGTTCTAGCATATTCAGACTTTTCTTTTGCTATATTTTGAGCGACTTCTATCTCTTTTAATATTTTTTTAGAATGAAAGCTGCAAAATGTTGAATTATTTGAAGATTTTCGTTTGCAAAACCCACCTTTTTTTGTTCTGACTTGACACATATTAAATTGTTATTTTTAAAATAAACATTTTAAAATCAAAGATCTTTTCAGAAAATGAGAAACCCTGCCATATACATATTATTCGAAAATTGTGAGTTTGAATTAACATGTCTTAACATTGTTTCAAGTTCTTTTTTTATTAAACAAACAATTGATATTTTTGATACATTAGAATGTATTTTTCTCAAAAGTGATGTTAGTTTGAGTGAAGAAGCGCAAGAAATTATGGAAAATCTATTGTGTTATGATTTTGCAGATATATGTCTTACTAAAATTATTGATAGTGAGACAGGAACGGAAATGAGTGTAACTTATGTATTTAACGAATCAGGTGTAGAGTATATCGAAGCTAATTTAACTCCTGACCTCGAAAAGGAAATACTTTTGTTGTTGGACTGTCTTGATATTAAAGCTTACTTAGTAGCGCTACTAAGTTATTTGACAAAGAGAGAAAGAAATTACGAAGAATTATTAAATAGTATTAGAAAAGATAGATATGAAATGCCAATACTTTATACTAAAGAGAGAACTTGAAACTACGAAGCTGATTGATTTTTCAAAACTTCCATTGTCATAAATGTCCCTGCGTGTAAAGGAATTGCCCTCATCAATGCAAAATGAAAACCTTTATAAAATCTTTTTAATCCCCCTTCCCGATAAACATCTCTAATTGCTGTAACAAATGTTTTACGTGTATCAGAAGATTGCATTCTCGTTTTAATGCAGTCTTGAGGATAGATGAAAACCCATGCTAACCCACCTGCCGTTCCTCCAAATAAAAAAGAACTCCAAACTGGAATTTTAGTTTCGGAGTAAAATTTGTGTTTCAAACCCTCATAAACATTGAAATAAATTGCAAATCCAGGCGTTTCTCTTGTTAAAGTAGCACTAAACCCCCTAAACAAATATTTAGAATTAATTTGTGTTATCTTAGTATTATTTTGCAATAAAATCTTAATTCTTTCAACTGGTGTAACAACTAAACTCGCGCTTAAGCCTGCCAAACCTCCAGCTAATGTATTTTTAGAGATTTCATTGGTATTAAAAAGATTCAAATAATTATAAGCATTCGTATAAACACCAAAAACAATTGCTTTTTCGAACCCAACCCCTAAAAGAGGCGGTGTTAATCCTTTATAAAGCGATGAAATATTTTTAGGTACGACTTTATTATTTTGAATATATGTTTTGATTGTATCGAAGGGATGACTTATTAAAATACCAACACTGCCACTTACAAAACCATCTAAAAAACTTCTAATCTTTGGGCGGTCCATTTTCAAAAATTTTTAAGTTTAATTTAAAAAAATCAGTTTTACATTTTTGGTCTTGACCAAAAATCATTTTTTGTAAAATACCTTAAATACGATATCGTCTATAAAAATGGAACCAAGTCCTTTCAGATATTATTTTGGAAAAGTCTATGAAGTGCAAGGCGGGGCTTGTCTAGTCTGCAAAGAGTTATCAGTTTGCTCAGAGTATGAAGCTATAGGAAAATGTCAGATTTGCAAAAAACAACTCAGAACTAGCAAACAAGCCATTCCTCAGACTCTATACTATATAAAATTGTTTAAAAGAGCAAATAATATAAGCGATCTGCCTTTTGCGACTGAAGGATGGTTTTATGATAATATTTTGCCAGAATTGTATTTTACTGAAAATGATGCCATTACTTTTGCAAAAACTCTTGATCTGCCTTTGAATAAAATTTATAAAATTATTCCCTTTTTGAAACCTGAACTTTAAGTTTCGTGAAAATGACTGGTTAAACTTTTTTATTTATAAATAACCTTAAAATTTTTAAAAAAATGGACAAAATATGTTCGAATAATGATGTTAGAATATTAATCCTAAAGAATTACCTTTCCAATGTTGATATAGTTTCAAGGCATTCGCATTTGGTGCAGCGATAAAAAGATATGTTATTTTTGTCGTCATGAAAAGTAATAAAATAGGGTTTAGCGCTCGAATTTATACATTTCAAGCACAAAATAAAATCACAAATATTACAACGCTTGCTAAAGTCGCCCAATTCCAAATTCTTATTACAGCCATCGCAAATCCATTCCATTTTTATGATAATTAAACATTTAATTTATTTATTTCACTTTTTTTAACTTCATTTGCAAACAGGTACTTTTACTCCAAGACTTTTAAGTTTAACAGCGTCAGCGATAATTTTAACCATCAAAGGGTCTTTTAATGCCTCATTTCTATTTGCATTTCCATATTTAGATTTGAGTTGATTTTCAAGTTTGCATATTTCTTTTATAATTTCATCAATTTTTTCTTTTTTAGTCTGTGGTTCGCCTTCGCCTTTACCTTTGCCATTGTTAGTGTTACCTCCAAGAGGACTGAACCAAGATCGACATTCGTCAGCTACATCTTTTAGTTGGCTTGCGGTAAATCCGTTTTCGGTTTTCAAGCTTTGGCATTGAGCAAATCTATCGCAACCCTGCCAAAAAACAGGTTTAGTACAATAAGGTAGTTTAACGTCTTGATCATAAATGTTTAGATCAACCAACATATTTGGAACACAATGTCCTGACGTTACACAATTTCCTGGAGTTCCATCCATCATTTGACATTGTTGGCCGTCTTGAAGTTGCAGACATTCCTCATTTAGTTCAGCAATAGCCCCTCCTTGTTTTAAATTATACATTCCACCCAGAAATTTATAATTTTCAGATTTACTATATACAACTAACCAAAGAAATAATACAACAAATGCGATGAGTATTAAAGTTAATGGTTTCATTAATAATAATGTCGAAAGTATTTTTAAGAATTTCTCTTAAAAAAGTTTAACACTTGTTATGCGTTTCCCATACATATTTCTGAATCATATTACTCAAATCTCTCATGGTATTCGTTCGTTTTACTAAAGCTCTAGACAAAGCAATTTTTGCATTATAACAGTCACTAAGACTTTCCACATATAAAAACGCCCATTTAGGTACATTACAGAATCGTTGTGCTTCTTTGATTGAATATCCCTCTAAGATGAGTGTTTTTGCAAGGTTAATATTATCGCAGGAAAATGCCTCCACCAGAGGTTGTCTTACACTTGAAACTGAAACATAATATCCAATAGCAACCCCGGCGCAAGTTGAGATTGTTGATGCTCCAATAGCAACTGACATAACTAGAAATCCAACTTTATTTTCATTTATAAAAATGATTTTCAATTTTTATAAATGAAACCTAAATAAAATTTCAAGTTTTAATTTAAAAATCCAAAATTTTAATATATTAAAATGGATGTTTATCTAGGTACTGCAGGCTTTGCTTTTGACAAGTGGAAAGATGAAGGAATGTTCTATCCTCCTGACGTAAAAACATCAGACGAAAAACTGTTCTATTATTCCGGGGTTTTTAATTCGCTGACACTATCTATGACTTTTTCACATAATCCTCCATTTTCTTTATTCACAAGTTGGGTAAATATTTGTCGGCATAATCCAAAGTTTCTATTTAATGTATACGCTCCACATAATTTCACAGATTCAAAATCGATTAATAGTTCGATGCAAGAATGGAATTCTTTTTGGAATGGTAACAATAATGAATTCGATGAAAAAATAGGAGGCTGTCGTTATTTATATGAAAAAAAAGTGTTGGGATGTTTGATATTAAGGTTTTGCCCCGGTTTTGATAACACAAATAAAAATATAAATAAAATTCTCAAAATAACAAAAAATATCCCATCTGATGTTAGGGTTGCTTTTATTTTTTTACATTCTTCATGGTTTACAAACTCCACGAGAGAGCTTTTCAAAAAAAAAGGGAATTGGTGCCTCGCAACATCTTTTGTCACAAATAATTTAATAGATGCAGGATCTCTTGGAAATCTTAAAAGTACAAAAACTACCCAAACTCCTGTAATAGAAACTGCAACTTCAAATTTTGCTTATATATCTCTTAATGGTAGTTACGGTCCCGAAATTGGTCCTTATGATAAAGATGGTTTTCTGGAAAAGTTAAAAAAGGAAATTAAAACAAGTAAAACAAAAGAGATATTTTGTTCTTTTGATAATACAGCCGAAACAACCTATAAATATCCTTTACCAGGAGTATTTATTTCTAATTTTTATGTTTGCCCTCAAATATTAGAGTTGCCTCCTGATTGTGATGGTTTAGATAGACATTGTTGTCTTCATGATATTTTAAAAATGAAGAAATTAATGGAAACTTATGTCGTTGATAGTGATGGTTATTTGAAAATAAAATTTGTTAAAACAACATAACTTCTAATGTTGTTTTAACTCTTATGTGCAAAGGTCATAAACTTCTTTTTTAAAATCTTTTTTCTTATTTAAGAAAAATGTTTTTGGTTTTGCTTTACAGCTTGCTATTCTTATTTTGCCTTTTTACAAAGCGAGAACATTTTTCGCCAATGCAAGATTGTACAATACAATGTAGAGTTCAAAATGGAGCTTTAGAAAATGCGCAGGGATGCTGCGAATGTCGTACGAGCGGAGGATTTATAACTGGACCTTCAAACGCTTTTAATAATGCTTTCCGAAGTTGTATGTGTAGTTTAGGAACAGGTTATGAAAGTTACTGTATGAAATTGAAGACGAATTTTTTACTTTCTCAATAAATTATTTGGAAATAATCCATTTGCAGCATAAATATTTAAAGTATTTGGTACTAAATTTCCTTCTATTGAACTCATTATATATTTAATTATCCTTCTGTTTCTAAATATTGGAAGCAAATATCTACTGCTACAGTATTAAGACTATTTGTAGTACTTGTCCAAACTTGTGGAGATAAAAGTGCCCCAAGACCACTTGATGCTGGTAAATTTGTAGAAGTAGACCCCTCATATCCATAGCCACCCGCCCCCAATATATAAAGTGAGTAATATACAGTAGAACCATTAGGCGGACAGTATATACGATATTCGAACATATTCGTTGCTATATCACGCGGAGGAAACGTACTATATATAGATACAGGTGAGGCTGGAGAACCGAAAAATTGCTGATTATTTATTGTATATGCTTGTATACCGCCTAGAAGATTTCCCGTTCCTGTAATAAAAGTTGGTTGAATTATTCCATTACCGTAAATATATTGATTTGCCGCTATAGTTCCGCTAACAGTTGGTACAAATAAAAGTGATGCTCCAGTAATAGAAGTAAACGATGAAATAGTAATAGCCTGATTTAAGACAAACGACGTTCCTGTCTGTGCGACTCCAACAGTACCCATTATATAAGTGTTACCTGGTATTCCTGTGCCGGTAATTGTTTGTCCTCCATAATATGTTACACTAAATGGATATGTCAGTGTAGTACTTGCTGATACAGAATTATTTGAAGTATAACTAACTGATGGTATACAATATCCACTGAAATTAGCTGCTGGCAAAATATCTTTTGACGCTCCAGCTGCTGAAATAGTTGTAGATGCTACTGTTTGAGATTGATTAACTATATAAGTTCCAGCACCGCCAGTTCCTGTACCAAGTGCGACTATATTGGTACGTGGCGTTATACCAGTACCATTCAATACTTGTCCAATAGAAAAAGTTCCCTTTATAGTACCACCCGCCGTGAAAGTACCACCTGATGCAGTTATTGTTGTAGATGGGACCGCTACCGTATTATAGCTGACAGTATACGTACCTATACCGCCTAACCCACTTGTGGTGCCACTTACTTGCGATGTGATATAAATTCCAGCCGATACACCCGATCCAGAAATAAACATTCCTGGATATATAATACCGGATGATATAGCTGAAACAATCATAATTGCCGGATTTGCGGTTGATACTTGTGCAGTAAATACCGCGGTTAAGGGTGCGATTGATCCCGCAGTTGTACTCGTAATCGGACCTCCTAAAATAGTTGTAGATGCAACTGTTTGTGAAGGTGTTACAATATATGTTCCGATACCACCCGTTCCTGTTAATGCATGTGTAATAAATGTACCGTTTGTTACACCAGTTCCAGAAATAGCTTGTCCAATCACAAGACTACCGGAACTGATTGCTGTAATTGTTAAAGTGCCAGATGTTGCAGTGAAATTACCCGAAACCGCACTTGCTCCAGTATTAAAAACTAAATAATTTCCTAACCCACCTGTAGTTCCGGACAATTGCGATATGATATAAGCACCGACAGGCCAGCCCCCGGGACCCGAAAGTATCATTCCGGGATAAAATGTGCCAGAAGTTACAACAGTAATTGATAACACATTTTGAGTAATTGATCCGTTTCCAGCTGCTGTTGTGGTTGGAGCGATACTCCCTGTGCATTGCAAATCTATACCCCCATGCATAAATGATATAGAATTATCTAGATAATTAAGACCAAATCCTAAAACGCCCTGTGCAATCGATGGCTCAATACTCCCTGCAAATAGTGATGTTTGGGCACTTAATCCTACAAAACTCCTTTGAGTTGTTGATGCGATAATATTTGCAAGACCACATTTTACAATATAATGAAAACCACCTAATCCAGCTGCATTACCTCTCTGGAATTGTAACAATCCATGTGTAGTGCCAACAGCATTATTAAGTGCGTTTGCTGAAGTATACCCTATTCGGCGCTGACTTTGAAAATAATTAGTATTACTTACAGCTCTGCTCAATGGTGCTCCAGCTGTTGTATTAGCAAATCCTATAAGACTTACGGTTGTAGAATTTCCTTGTGCAGTCCAGTAAATGAAAGCATTGGTTCCAAATGAAGGTTGAAACTGATATTCTTTACCTAATGGTCCTATCTGACCTAACATATTTCTACCACTTCGCAACTTTGAGTAAACTTTAGATCCGGCTGAAGGTGCTGTTGGAGCGTTACCTTGAATTGATCCAAAAACGGGATTTGAGTCACTATCTATTATCAAATTTGCTGTTCCATCAAAAGACCCTGCATTGTTAAACTGCACTTGTGTTGTCAAACCGCCTGGCGCTCCGCCTCCTCCGCCTCCGCTTGCATTAACAGTAGTGCCTCCGTTGCCATAAGTGACGGTTGTATTGGTGCCAGCGATAATTGGCGGATTTACGGAATACCATTGTGTTGGGGAAGATGCTCCTAAACTAATAGTTGCATTTACTGGTAGTGTGATAGCAGCATTGGCTGCGGCTGCGTCAATAGCTGCCCCAGAATCAGGATATATGTTCAACAAATTAGCGCCTTTATTGACAATATTAATGTTGTAACCCACATTAGTTGATGTTATGGATGGCAATCTAACACCCGTTCCTGCTGCAACTGTGGTTACAACATTGTATGATGTTGTTAAACCCGTTGCCGTTCCTTGGGTAGCGCCAGCCGCAGATACGGCTGCGGTAGTTGAATAGAGCATACCACTTGTATCTTGGATGGTTCCTGGGGCTACGAATTGTGATGGTGTCGAAACTACAACAGCACCTGTCGTTGGAGATGCTGTGACTTGATTTGCTGTTCCAGTCACTGATGTGACTCCTGTGTTGGCGATGGTAATGACGTTTGAGGCTGGAGCTGAGACAGAAATCCCCGAACCGGCATTCAAACTATTGAATTGGAGTGTGGCCCCTGATTTGGCGCTGAAAATAGTTCCAGTTCCAAGTCCGACGTTTGCTCCAGTCAGCGTATTGTCGATGGTGATGGTTGTTGCATTCTGCGTTACGGTGAGTCCGTTTATTGTCCCCAAAAGAGTTCGAAAAACTGCGCTTGTTGCAGTCGAGTTTGTTGCATCATAGACTTGTGCACCTGCTCCCTCATTGGATACGGTGTTAATGACACCAGTTGTAGCAACGGTTGTTCCACCATTTCCATATGTGACTGCAATATTTGATCCTGCAATGACAGGTGGATTGATTGAATACCATTGTATGGTGGAGGATGCTTCTAAACTAATTGTTGCATTTACTGGTAGGGTGATAGCAGTATTGGCAGCTGCACCGTCAATTGCTGCGCCCGTCGCAGGATATATGTTTAGCACGTTTGCACCTCTGTTCACTATATTGGCAACGAATCCGACATTTGTTGCTGTTATGGATGGCAATCTGACGCCTGTGCCCGCTGCAACTGTCGTCACAACGCTGTACGATGTAGTTAATTCGGTAGCTGTTGCTTGTATTGCTCCTGCAGCGATAACGGCTGCGGTAGTTGAATAGAGCGTACCACTAGTATCTTGGATGGTTCCTGGGGCTACGAATGTATTTGGAATCGATAAGACGGTTGATCCTGTCGACGAGCTAGAAGTTATTTGATTCGTGGTTCCTGTAATATTTGACACTCCTTCGTGAACATGGTCAGATCTTGCAAACGCAGCAGCAACGCCAAGAGCATTAACACTACCAATAGAAACAGGTGTTTGGGTTGTTAAAGCGTCTGGGCCTCCAGGTAAATGTCTAGAACCGTGCGATGTTATATCTACTCCATTTAACAAATTTCCTCCAGTTCCAAAAATATTATTTCCAACTAAATTAATATTTCCAGTCATTGATGCGGTACCGTCCACTCTAAAATATTGAGGATGGGCATTGCCAACTGTAAGATTTAAAAGAGAGTTATGATCGGAAGTTGTTGTTATACTGCTTCCTGTGAAGGATAAAGTTGGTCTTATATCTATAAATCTGTTAAGATTCCAGTTTGCAGGTCCTGGAACATCAGCCCCGTTAACGATCAACCCCGCAACTGGAAGCATATTTCCGATAAAACTAATAGGAGCAATAGGTATGGGCCCTGTCTGGGCTTGAATTAAACTTGCGAATATTTGTTGCGAATAAACCATGTAAAAACTTTGAGTTAGCCCGTCAAGAGAAGACAACATGTAAAGAGAATGTTTTGCCCAATCACCTGCACCCAAGGCAGTCAGAACACCTGCGTTATCGTATTGTAAAGGAACACTTGTAAAAGGACCTGTCGTTAAATGTCCGCTATTATAATATCCCAACATTGAGATATTATTAGCTCCAAAAGGAGAATATATGCTAACGGATAAAGCATAAAGCCCTGAAGAAACTTGTACTGCAAATTGAGATATATTGGATCCAGGAGATGCTATGCATCCAGACTTTACAATAGGTCCGAAAATATTGCGTAGCACATTATCAATGTTTGTGGCTAAATTATCAAATTTATGCCCTATTTGTTGAATATATATTACATTACCTGAATAAGTTCTAACTGTTCCGAGTATAATAGTCGTAATATAATTTGGTTCTGTTGTAGAAGAAATTATAGTTCCTAGTTGGTCTACATATATCCAATTTACAGTATATGGAGGATTGGCATTATCTGCTAAAGTTAAAGATGCAACTGAAGACCATGTTACATATTTTAAATAGTTTGAAGGCGTCGATGTTACCATTAAATATCCGTTACCTCCTGAAACAGATACATTAAGACCTCCAACCGATGTTATTATCGGAGTTGTTGCCAAATACCCAATGCTCGCAGCATTTTGAAGTTGCGTCGAAATATTTGTAACTTTATCCCATGAAGACCCTTGGTAAAGGGGGCCTCCTAATGCTATTGAACCAGAAGGGTCATTTATTGTTACTCCAAACGATGCACTTGGATTTACTAATACTTTTGATAGAGAGGCATTAGTACTAATGCTTCCCAGTGCAGTTGCACTTATAATATTTACATCAACAGTGTTATTGCTCAAAGTAGAACTAGATAAAATTAAAATTGTTGACACAGCACTAGGTAAAATTTGAATTGCTGTATTATATCCTCCTCCCAAAAAAGTTTCAATAACTGCGTAGACACCTCCCTGAATAGAAAATCCAACACCTGCAGGGCCCAAAATATTGCTTCCAACGCTTGTATTTGTTATGATTGCAAAAATATTTGTGCTGGGAGCAGAAGATGTAATATTAAAAACGTCTACAAGCGCAGAAATACCAGTCGAATCAGGACCCCAAATTAAATTATCTATCATAAATGTAATTGGGTAATTCGGAAAAACGGAATCTTCGACGATAAAACAATTTATAATAGGGGAAGACATACGTAGTAAAATATTTAGCCCTATAAAAATATTAGGCCCGTTCGAAGAGCCAACGTGAACCAAATTTGCAGAAGAATCCAAAATAAGATCGTCCATTCGAAAATAATTACCAGAAGGATCTCCTAAAGATTCTATTAGATATGAAGGAGGCGTGGCATAAGAAGAAGTAGTAATAGTTAGTTTATTTATTGATGAATTACCTACGCAAGATATAAAAGGTAGCCCTGCAACAGAAGGATCTGATTGAACTACACATTGAGCTTGAAAAGACCCGACGATTGAAACGTAACTTTTTAAAATAAGTTGAGGTTCTGTATAGACTCCTGGGCCGACAAAGATAATATATCTAACGGTTGAAGAATTATCTGTTATCGCGGCAAGAGCTGCAGCAATACTCGTAAAATTTGCTCCTTTTGAAGCTACTGTTATTATTTGCTGATCTGTATTGGTTATAAAAAAAGGAGCAGTTCTTGGAACTAAAGTTTTTAAATATGCAGTGTAACCGTCAGCCTGTCCGGTTGTCAAAGCATTTGGCATATTAATATTTATATTGTTGTTTTCGTATGTTATACCTGCTGTAATAATAAGAGGGACTTGACCGTCATTGTCTACAAGAAACCCATTGGTATAATTACTTATAGCCATTCCTCTGATATTTACTGTACTTCCGTTTTTGATTCTTATACAATTTCCAGTCCCATCGCCTGATAATTCAGTCGCGTGACTCAAAAGCCTAGTATTTAATCCGTCGACGATAATACAATCGTTGTTATGACCGAAACTGAAAAAATTTTCAATATTTACAATACTACCAAATCCTCCGAGTATATTAGTATCCTGACAAAGCAATGTATATATTGTTGAATCAGTTGTATCAACATATTCTAAAAATACAGATGAATTATCTGTTGCCAAATTATCAGTAATACATGCGAGAAAACGATCGCATACATTTTTTACCGTTATTTTATGCAAAATAGCAAAATTTCCACAATTATAACAATAAAAAGCAGGAAAATTGGGATCTGTATTATTAACAGCGAGAAAAGCCACCCCTGTTAATAAATTAAGAGTAAATAAAGGATACCCCATTGCAGAAGGTTGGACAACAACACTATTCATATCCATTCCTACAATATAAACATAGCTTGGGACAATAATGGCCGGCTCGCTATATATTCCAACATAAATATAAACGATATACGTATTTGTTGAAGTTGGCGCTTCTGGTCCTACAGTAGGAATAGATGCTATTGCTGCAGCAATAGAACTAAATTCGTTCGGACCTGGATTCTGCCTAACATAAATTGTATTTTTAGCATGAACATCGTAAAAAACGTTTGTTATTCCGCTAGACACAATAGTTTGCGCGTTTCCAGTTGGAGCAAGAGCTGGAAATTTAAAATTATATGTGGCTGCCAACGCTGGATCCGCTGACAAATTTACTGTATTTATACCGGTTTTCAGATTTAATTGTGGAGTTTGGGAAGCTCCGGCAGGGTTGGGTATGCTATCAGGTAAAAGTTCGAGAACAGCAGCTGATGCGATATTATTAGTTCCTAGAATTAAATTATCTGTTGCATCAGTTTGTATATTCCAAATAATAGCTCCAGGGCTCGAAGTATTTGTTAGACTGACATTAACAGGCCCTTGATTTGAAATTTCAACAGGCGAGCTTAAAGGATAAGACATTCAAAAATATACTTTAATAAAGCGTATTTTTTTAATATATTTTTAAAAAATATCATAATTCAAAAAAGTTAAAATTTTAAGAAATATTATTTTTAGTAAGTATAAGAGATGGAAAATTCTTCAGAATATTCTTCAGAAAAATCAGAAGAAAACTCGGAAGAAATCATTGAAATTCCAGTAGGTATTTTTACCGATAGAAAAAAAGCTCCGACTGCTAAACAATCGCGATGGAAACTTTTAGAGCAAACAAAAAGACCCCCAAAGAAAGAAAAATCTGAAGAATCTTCTGAAGAAAAATCAGAAGAAGAACCATCCTCCTCTAAAGATGAAGAATCTTCTGAAAAAAGCGAACAAGAAGAGCCGCGAACACCCCAACGTGTACGTGGAAAATTAGAGCCTGGAGAAAAATACGAAGCAGGAGAAGAATTTGTTAGAGCACAAGTAAAAGTTCCAAGAATTGAAGAACTTGATATTTTTGGACGCGATGTAGCTGCAGATCTCGGAATTCCAGAGCTTTGGGCTCAAAAACTTGTTCCCCGAAAATATGCCAAAAGAGTCGTAAAAGATACTGAATTCGGTTACACAGGAACAGCAAGAATGTTGAAAAGGAAAATTAGTGTTGTCCCTAATAAAAACAATCCTCTTTTTCCTAAAGGAACAACAGTGAAATTCGAAGACGAAGAGGGAGATACACGTATCGGCGTTGTTATAAAATTTGGCAAACTAAATATGAGAGTAATGACGGAACGCAGAACTTATGTTGTCCCTTATGAAAATGCGGAAGTTGTTAAAGAGGCTCCAAAATATGAACTTGTCCAACCTAAAAGAAAAGAAGTCGAATCTCCTTTAATACTCGGAGAAGTGCGGCCTATTTACGAAAGTGTACCTGAAGAAGAAATACTTGATGAAGAAGCTCGATATATTAAAAAATATAAAGCGGAATATGGAAGATCTCCTGACGTCTTACCTAGTTTTCCACGAAGAAGAGTCGTTGATTATAAAAAAAGCAAAATTATAGAAAAGCGCGAAGCTCTTCCATACTACCAAAAATCTCCCCCTGAAAAAGTAGAACATCGAGGAGGGAAACGTAATCCTTTTAATAAAAAATTTCCAGAGTTTACGCGTGTAAAATTTGAAATTGATGGAAAAACTCAAAAAGGACTCGTTACTGATTTTACGGAATATGGCGTTATTGTCATGGTTGGAAAAACAGAGTTCAAAATCAAATATGAAAACCCCACTTTAAAACGTATTAGTAAGCCGAAAAAAGAAGAAAAATCTGGTTTTGAGTTGGAAAATCTTTTGAGAGGAGAAGTTACTGATAGTATTAGAGAACGCGTTAGAGAAGTTTATAAAGAACTTTTGAGAGAAATTATTAAAGTTGACAAACCTGCTGCTGAAAGTCCGAGCGCTAAAACAAAAGATTTTGGTTTAGCAAAAGTATTGCCGTGGGATAAATATTATGAAGAGAATTTTTTGATGTGGAGAAATGAGTCATTTTCTAGAGGAATTTATGAGACTTTAGATCATGAAAAGTTGAAAGAAACAGCACAAGAAATGACAAAACGGTCAAGAGACGCAGATATGCTTTTTGAAGAACTTGAAGAAATCGTACCTATAACGACTGAAACTACTTCAATAGATATTATTGCGGCTTTTAATCGGGCTGAAAATTTAACAGTTTTCCAAAGCAGATTTATTGTACTTTTCAAAGAGCTCGAATCTCACGCTCGTGTCGCAGAACAATCAAAAGCGGGTCCCGGTACTTATTTCCCTCAAGAAGAAGCTTACGCTTATATTGAACGACAAAAAAGAATCAAAGAACGTCAGAAAAAAGGCTTAAAGATGCTTCGATCTGACATGCCTCCTAGACCTAAAATTCAGGCTGATCTTCCTCCAGAAATCAAACCTATTAAAGGAATAGACCTAGCTAAAATTATAGCTGAAATTATCAGATTTTATTCCACGACTGTTTCTGAAGTTCAATATGAAGATCTGGTTAAACTTGAAATAAATAGACAATTAGAAGAATTTGACCAAGACGAACTTAGACGTCGTTTTGACGAAGAATTTCTTGAAAAACTTGAAAAGCTTCATTCCGAAGCAAAGAAAAAGTACGAACAAGAATACGCGATTTATTTGGAAAAACTAGAATTAGTTAAAAATATCCGAGAAGTCGATAGAAATGATATTGACGCTGAAGTAAATAAATTCGAAGAAACCATTTTTCAAACCTACGGAAAACGAACTATACACGGCTATCTCAGACGAGTGTTAATACCTTATTTATTTATGCACGGCCCTCTTGCGGTTCGCGCCAATTTCTTTAGAGCAAAACTTTCTAATGGAAGTTATAAATTTTCTGCATTGGTAGGTGCTAATATCGCTCATTATTTACCTGAATTTGTAATGGGTGTTGAAAGTCGAAAAAATATCGAAATAAACAAACTTTTCAATGAAACTGACCCTTGGCAGATTTTAGGTCAGACAATAGTTGATTTATTAGATATCGTTATTGAACATTTCATGGACTCTTACGCTGCAGTTATGCAGCCAACACGTCAAAGGAAACATAAGAATGTTCTGGAACAGGCAGGTTGGTTAGCACGAAATTTAGATATCTATCTTGTTTCCCCAGCTAAAAAATGCATGGAACAAACTGGAACAGGACGCCGTCCTTTAATTGAAAATGGAAAATATGTTTACAGAATGGAAGGGGGTCGAAAAGTAAAAGTATACGAAGAGATTCCAGACGGCGATCTTGTTGTTTGTTACGATGACGAAAAATTCAGTTGCCATAGTGTATCAGAAATTATGAATGCAATTGCTTTGGCTGGTGCTGGCGAGCCAATCAATGAAATGACAGGAAAACCATACCCTGAATCTTTTATTAAAAAGTTCATCGAACGTTATGGCAAAGGTGAAAAAGTAACGGCTTATATGGATGTTGCCGATGTTCGACCAGGATTGAGGCGCTCGCCGCTGAAAAACGTCGGGTCAGGATCACCGAGAAAATCTTCGCCAAAACGAAAGTCTTCACCTAAACGAAAGTCTTCACCTAAACAAAAGTCTTCAAGAAAAGTTAAAAGCATTAAAATTAAAACGCGTACTGCTCGCGACGAAAAGTAAACGTTGTTGACAAAAGAAATATTTTTTCTAAAAATGTTGATTATATTTGGTTAGGATGCGGATCTTACAACGATGTTAACGATATGTCTTATCCTTATTTTACTGGCAATACTGCTTTATTAGTACAAAATGAATTATGTACATCTTTAGCTAGTGATATAAGGCAATTCCGACTTGCTAAAAATGAAGAGGTTATTAATTATGTAAGCACTGTTGGAAATTCTTCAGTTCCTTATGGATGGATAGAACGACAAGAGGATATTATGCTTTTGATTCTTTTAATTGTATGGACGGATTTATTGAACATTCTGCTTTTGATAAAAATCCCACAGCGAATGAATTAGTATGTTGGGATGATAAAATAAAAAAGGTAAATGTTGAAAAAATAAACTCTTTGTTATGATTAATGGAAAAATGTGGTAAGAAATGTTCCAGTGGAAAAAGTTGTTCTAAAAAAATATTGCATTTAGAAAATGGAGGAATCATCAGGAAGCGATGATGAAAACGAAACAATTGTGAAAGAGGTATTCAAACAATATTCAACACATGGAGCGATGTCTTTGAATCAATTTTCAAATGTTATTTCTAATCTTGCCTTGCACATAAAAGAACTCAAAGGGGTTAAAAAAGAAAGCATTGTTTTTGTATTTTATTACTTTTTACTTGAAAAAAGTAAAATGGATATTGAAAACTTCAAGAACTGGTGGGCGCATCCCAACAAATTTTCACTTTTCTTCTCAAAAAATTTGGCAAAATCATATAAATTATATATGAAATATTCATCAATAAACAAAAAAGGAGAGTCGTTTAACATTCGTAAAATGGACATTAAAGAATTTACAAAGCTTCTAGAAGATATTGGAGCCACTGAAAAGGACGATGAACTACAAGAAGAAGAATTTGATTTAGTTGATGTTGACGGCGACGGTATTTTAAATTTTAGAGAATTTTGTGACTGGTTGCACTGGTTTTAGGTTGTTGGTTCGAAAAACTGAAAAAATTTCTAATTTTCAAAAACTTTTTGAAAATGTCTGAAATCTCTTAAACGGCAGTCGAAAAAGATGCAGAGAAGATCGCGACCGCTCGTCGCATTGTCTCTGACGAAGCCTTTCAATATGTCATGTGTTCTCTAGACTCCGAGCGACTCTACGATAGCTTTTTCGACAGTATTATCAATGAAACAGAAATGAGGTCGACAATTCCCTATTATATAGTCTCCTGTTTTGACACTGGCACAAATGCGATGACAGAACTAATGCGCGTCGGCTTTGCCTGTACGGAAGACATTGATCCAGAATATTTTCGTGAGTCTGTCAACGCTTTGCTCGAAATTACAAAATTTGAAACATTGTATGGCAAGGAGATTCGAATTTTGTCAGAGAACTTCGAGTGTTTGTTGAATATGACAGAGGAGGAACTTCAAGTTGCAAAAGAAACTGGAGAAGGTCTGATGGAGTACATTGCAAAGGGAACATCTGTAAAACTCTGAAATATTTTTGATTGAGATCGACGCAAAAATGCTCGAAATCTAAAACTCTTTTTGTTAACTAGTTTCTGTTGCATGTTTCAATAATTGTCGGCTTCATAAACATTATTTAGGAAAATGTCGATGATCATACTCAAATTTGAGATTGCAAGTCCCACAGTATCTATGTGTTATTGTTTTTATGTATCGGATTTGTCCTTTTTTGTTTGGAATGTTTATTATTTCATTTGTATCATAAAGATTTTTTTTT
>Ga0209358_10001304_pt1 | contig 20070 bp, 16 predicted proteins | sample LauGreFa1BDMLBSN_2_FD_187574 | JGI IMG/M metagenome (GOLD analysis project Ga0209358, IMG submission 187574) | Freshwater lake microbial communities from Lake Michigan, USA - Fa13.BD.MLB.SN (SPAdes) (version 2) | ecosystem: Environmental > Aquatic > Freshwater > Lake | place: Lake Michigan, USA...
TATCAATTATACTTTCATAATTTTCAACTAATTTGTTAATAAATACTTGTTATATATTTATTACAAAATAATAATTTTGAATAAATTGTATAAATGATAGTCGATGATTTATTTAGAAAACTTGAGAGAAAAACAGAGTCAGATTTGCTTAATAGAACTACTCAAACAGCTTTCGGTGCTCAAAATAAAGCTATAAGTGGAATTCTAAGTCCGAAGAAAGGGGCGTTTAATCCGGTTGTGATAGCCAGAGAATTTTTATGGTTTTTTGTATCTGTTGCCATTGGATTTATTTTAGGTTTTTTGTTTTACGAACTTTTTTCTTTTTTACTTTTGGATGTAAAAAATGAATTAATAAATTTATTTTTTATGAGTCAATCTAACTTTATTTATTTTTTAAGCGCCATTTGTTTTTTTGGGGTGTACATAGTAAGACTAACAATTTGGGCCTTAAAATTAGTTAAGTTATGATAGACGTTGTATTACAAACTGTTGCGAAAGAGTTAAATGAATTTTTTAAATTAAAATTTGGGATTATTGATGAACGAGTTGTAATATCCAATATTATAAATCAAGACGGTTCGATAGCGGTAAAAGAAGAAAATAAAATTATATTATCATTAGTTTTGATTCAGGAAGAAAAATTGGGGGCATATAAAACTTCAGTTCCAATTTCTCCAGGAGGCGTAAAACCAATTGCAATAAATTTGTTCCTTTTATTTTCAGCTTCGTTTAATGAAAAGTTAAATATAGACGCGCTAAAATTTATTTCCGCTGTAATTGCGTTTTTCCAAAGTAAACCTGTCTTTATCGAACAAAACACTTCGGGTTTAGAAAGCGGCATGGAAAAATTAAGTTTTGAGATTTTTAATCTAAGTATTCAAGAACAGAGTAATTTATGGAGTACAATTGGTGGTAAATATTTGCCTTCAATATTATATCGAGTAAGAGTAATAAAAGTAGACGAGGGTTCTTTAATGCCTACTTCAACCGAGATTTCTGGTCTTGATGGAAATTATATGGACAAAAAAAATGGGTAAGTATTATAAAATTCTTGCTCATATTAATATTAATCATGAGTTCTTTGTTGGAGGCATCTATCCTTCAGTGACACTTTTTCCTTTGCCACAAACTTTGCTTTTTTTAAAGAATCACCGGATAATACTAAAACAAAAAAAAGAAGGGTTTTTTTTATTACAAGAAGCGTCTGATGAAACAAATGAGGTTACAATTTCTTTCGATGAGTTTATTATGTTTTTCGGAATCAAACTTAATGACCCTTATTTTCAAATAAGATCTGGTTTTAATTATAATCTTCGAAAAGAAAGAATTATTATTCAAGCGGGACAAAGTGAAATTGTAAACATAGATGTGAGAAATATACTTCCTGTAATATATTCATCCTCTGAAGTTGATTTTTCGATCTCTCAAGTTGTTGTAAATAGGCATAAAATCGTTGTTTTCGATTCTGAAATTGACAATCAAAACAAATTTAATCTTTTAGATAATGGAGTTTATGAATTAAATAAAAACAAAATCTTAAAATACGATTCGAATTTAAATTTCGATATTATTTTAATTTATACATTAAAAGCTCATGACGAGAATAAAATTTGCACAATTAATATTCCATCAGGAAGTTATAAATTTAGATATCATATTTTAAAAAAGTATCATTCTGCAAAAAAAATAAAACTCGTTGATGAGAATGAAATCATATTTTTCGAAGAATTTCAATCAAAAGAAAATAATAAATTTATTTTTGTTTCTACCCTACCTGTTAAATTATCTCAAACATTAAGTTCAATAATATCAGTTTATGAAAATGATACAGTAGTTAAAAAATATTTACCAATACCTGAAATTCAAAACGCGCGGTTTTTTGATGAGAACGATAAATCTTTAGTATTAGAGGCATACGTTACTATATGAAAATTTATAAGAGGGTTTGATTTTAAATTTAAGAACAGTAGCAATCAGTTATTAACAATTTTTTTAAATAGTTGGTAATTTGTTAGAAAATCTTGTTTTTTGAATTTTTTATTTCTCATCACTCAATTAACTTTAAAAAATTCTAAATTTAGAAAAAATAAAATAACAAAAATATGGCAAATTACAAAACTCCTGGCGTGTATGTTGAAGAGATCTCTACATTACCTCCTTCCGTAGGCCAAGTTCCTACAGCTGTTCCTGCTTTTATTGGATATTCTGAAAAAGCAATAAGGAATGGCAAAAGTATTATTAATGTGCCTACCCACATTACTTCTTTGTTAGATTATCATATCATGTTTGGATATGCAGCTGATTTTGGCAAAATAAATGTCTCATTAAATGCTGATTCTAGTGTAGGAACTATTGATTTTGAAAAAAGATTTTATTTGTATGATAGTGTTAGAATGTTTTTTGCTAATGGAGGCGGTCAATGTTACATCGTTGCTGTTGGAACTTATTCTGATGATGTCATAATGGATAAATTGTTAGGCGGATTATCTGCACTTGAAAAAGAAGATCATCCAACGATTTTGTTATGCGCCGATGCAATGCTTTTAAAGAAAAAAGATCAGGCATACACTATACAACAAGCTATGTTGATGCAATGCAATAAATTACAAGATCGAGTTGCTGTTCTTGATGTGTTTAATGGTTTTATAGATCGTTCTAATGAAGATGTCATTCTTGATTTTAGAAATGGTATTGGCGTTAATAATTTGAAATATGGTGCAACATATTATCCTTGGATTCAAACAACTTTGTCTAATAATTTTGGTTTTGAGCATATAAATTTAAAAGATAAAGATGGTAAAGATATAAATATTGAAGACTTAGTAGATGACCCTTCCGCTATTAAGAATTTGAAACAAGCTATTGCTGACTTAAAGACAATAAGTAATTTCGTTTTAGATCCATTGGCAAATAATAAATCATTAAATGATACATTTTTCAAAATAGAAGAGAAAATACGAGGAAAAAAAGAAGAGTTAGTTTATTATGCTAATATTATTAAGTCTTTAATAAAAAGTATTTTTGATTTAAAAACAAAAGGTTTATCAAATATTTTAATAGATAATGAGTTATCTCAAAAATTAACGTATAGCTCTGCAATAGCTTCAGTTGCAAGAGCATTAACAGCAATTAGTAATGATGCTGATTTAAAAGTTATAGACCCAAAGAAAGATTTTTTAGAATTTGATTTGCAGGGCGTTGAACCTGGATCTGCATACAAGGATCTTAAGGATGTTGACTTAGTAAATAAAGGAAAAGGTGCTTTAAAGTCAATTTATGAATCGATGTTAGACATACTAATTTCTATTCGCTCTGATACTCGATCAATTAAAGATAATTATGACAAGTCCGTTTATGATACTAATGTATTATATAAAAGTATAGTTAATGAAGTTCAGAAAAAAGCATCGTTATTGCCTCCAAGTGGCGCAATGGCTGGTATTTATGCACAAGTAGATGGTAATCGGGGTGTCTGGAAAGCACCTGCAAACGTTAGCTTAACAGCCGTTTCTGCTCCATGGCTGAAAATTGATAATGATCAACAAGAAGATTTAAATGTTGATGTAAACGCCGGCAAATCAGTTAATGCAATTAGAGCATTTACTGGAAAAGGGACATTAGTATGGGGAGCTAGGACTTTAGCAGGAAATGATAACGAGTGGAGATATATTTCAGTTCGACGTTTTTTTAATATGGTTGAGAAATCAGTTAGGTTAAGCACTAATTGGGCTGTGTTTGAACCTAATGATGCAACTACATGGATTCGCGTTAAAGCGATGATAGAAAATTTCTTGACTAATTTATGGCAAGCTGGGGCTTTAGCAGGCGCAACACCTGATGGGGCATTCTTTGTAAAAATAGGCCTGGGGACTACGATGTCAGCAATTGATATTCTAGAAGGAAGAATGAATATTGAGATTGGAATGGCAGCAGTTAGGCCAGCAGAATTTATAATTTTAAAATTTTCTCATAAATTACAAGAATCTTAATATTTAATTAATCATAAAAAATAAAAATAAAATTATATGGCTGAACTAGCTTATCCTCAACCTTCGTTCCACTTTTCAGTGGATTTAGGGGGAACTATTATCAATTGTTCTGCAGTTGATGGTTTAAATATTGAACTAGATGTAATTGAGTATCGAGACGGAAATAGTCAGGTATTTTCTAAACAAAAAATGTCAGGGTTGAAAAAAGCTAACGATGTTTCTATTAAGAAGGGAGTATTTAAAGATGATAAACAATTTTACACATGGTTTAATGCTGTTTCAATGAATATTCCTGAAAGAAAAGACGTGACAATTAGCCTGTTAGATGAGGCACACGCTCCAGTAATGACATGGAAATTATTAAATGCTTGGCCAAAAAAGATAACGAGCCCTAATATGAAATCTGACGGAAGCGAAGTTGCAATTGAGCAAATAGATATAGTTTGTGAAGGTTGTACTATTGAATAGTTTTTGACTATTTATATTTTTCATTTATTTTTTAATTTAATCTAATATTTTTTATGGGGTCACCAATTCTTGGATTTCGATTTAGGGTTGATTTTGGAATTGATGGCTTTTTTATTACAGATAATGGGTTTAGTAAAATAAGTGGTATTACGATGTCAATTAATGAAGAAATTAAATCAGTAGGATCATCAGCTACCAATAAAGTAAATGTAATTAAGTCGATCGATTACGGCGACCTTGTAATGGAAAGGGCAAGTTCAAATAGTTCTGAATTAATAAATTGGATAAGTGCTCAATGTATGGCAAGAAGAAAGGCTAAAATTCCTATAGTAGTCAGTATCCTTGATGATAAAGGATCTCCAGTTTTTTGCTACACCTTTTTTAATGCTTATCCGGTTAAGTGGGAAACTATTAATATTGATTCACAAGCAACTGGTTCCGGGGCAATACTTTCTGAAAAAATAACATTTAAATACGATTATTACACTCAATTGACTTAAATTTTATTATGCCTATAGAAATCAAAGAATTGGTTATAAAAACTATTTTGGATAGAAGTACACAAAATAATAATTTTTCTTCACAAGAAATTCAAATAGAAATTAAAAGACAACTTGAACTATATAAATCTCAAATAATAGATAATTGTATTGAAATAATAAGTGAAGCATCTAAAAAGCAAAACGAAAGATAAGTTTATAATTTATAATGGGTTCTCTACAATATAAAAAGATAAGTTTTACAAGAACCGCTGACAGCGAATCGCTTGACGCTAAACATAATCCAAATCAGCTTTCTTATAACACAAGTCCAATGGTTGTGGGACAGGATACAGATGATATCTCTATTACGACCCCTGAAAATAAAGCAGCTAAGAAGCCAAGCGTTAAACCAGCCCCAGGAACATGGAGTTTTAATTTATTTTACGATGAATCTATTCTAGACCTTGCTCCATTTATGGAGGGAACCCCTGCCTTATATGAGAAAGTTGTTGATAAAATTAATAAATTAAAATCGCATTTACTCGATGTAGTGGCAAGTGAACATGAAAGCGCTGAGATAAAAGTAAAGTTTGGCTCAATAGAATTTCTTGGACATTGCACAAGTTTTAAGGTAGATTATATAGATTTTGATTTAACTGGTGAGCCTTTATCGGCAGAAGTTAGTTTAAGTTTTCAAGAAGAACCTGATGCTGCAGATGTGCAGTCTCCAGATATTACCCATTTAATTACAATTAAAGAGGGAGATCATATGTCAAATATTGTAAAAAAAATATATGGATCCCCGATATATGTTACCGATGTTGCTAGAGCAAACAATTTAACTTCTTTTAGAGGAATTGAATCAGGATCTAAGCTTTATTTCCCCCCACTCCAATAATGTTAAAATGACTGAAACTGATAAGGCGGGTTATGAATCATATAAAATAACTATTGGATCAAAAAGTTTTGAGCCAACCAGTGCAGAGCGCATTTCATCAATTAATGTTAGTTATAAAGCAAATAAAATACCATATGCCGTAATAAATTTTATAGATGGGGATCCGTCTAAAGAAACTTTCATTTTAAGTTCTTCAAAAGATATAGAGCCTGGTGCAATTGTTACTATTGAAATGGGTTATCAAGGTATTAATGTGAAAGTATTTAAAGGTGTAATAGTTAAACACTCTGTAAAACTTATGGCAAATAAAACCTATACTTATATTGAGTGCAAGGATCCTATTTTTAAAATGACTGTTGCGAAGAAGAATAGAGTTTTTGGAGACGGCTCAGCTGCAGTGGCAGAAGATGCAAATTTTACAACTATTTTTACCGATTATTCTTTAAATAGCAGGCTTGAAATGAAGGGTACGCCTTATATTGCTCAAAATTCAATTACCCAGTTTTATTCTTCAGATTGGGATTTTGTTTTAAGTAGGGCCGAAGTGAATGGGAAAATGATATTAATTAAGAAACCTGACAGCGATTATGGAAAAATATCCATCGATAATCCATTATCAACAGGAACAGCTGTGAGTACCTATTCATTCGGAAATAATCTTCTTGATTTTGATATAGAATCAAATGCTACATCTCAAATAAAAGAAGCCGAAGTTTCAACATGGAAAGAAGATACGCAAGAAGTTTTGAAATCTGCCAAGGCAACGTCTTCAACTTTTAAGCAATTAGAAAAAACAGGGATTAAATTCGACGACTTAAAAACTATTACATCGCCATCAACTCTTGAACTTTTCCATGGAGGATCTCTGGTAAAAGCTGAAATAGATGGATGGAGTAAGGCAATAATTGAAAAATCCGCACATAGTAAAGTAAAAGGAACCTTTAAAGTAAGAGGAGATAATAGTATTAGTTTAGGCGATATAATTGAACTAAAAGGTTTAGGAACAAAGTTTTCGGGAAACATTGTTGCAACAGGAGTAAAACAACAATTTACTTCAGGCGGATGGTTTACTATTGTAAATTTTGGAATAGACGCTAGTTGGCATCATGAAAATTATAGTATAAGCGCACCTCCAGCTGCTGGTTTGCTACCTGGCGTAAGTGGATTACAAATAGGGAAAGTATTAGCTTATGCTGATGACCCTGCCGGCCAACACCGGGTTAAGATTAAGCTGCCTATGTTTAAAACAACAGAGGTTTTTTGGGCTAGAATGTTATTCGAATATGTAGGAAAAGCAAGCGGTAATTTTTTCTGGCCGGAGGTAGACGATGAAGTATTAGTTGGTTTTTTGAATGATGACCCAAGAAACCCTATAATTTTAGGTTCGATGTGCAGTAAAGCTCAGGCTCCGGTTATCTTGAGGCCTGACTCTGATAAAGATATTAAAGCGATTATAACTAAAAAAAATTTGAGGATAGAATTAGATGATATTAAAAAAATTATAACGATTAAAACACCAGGTGCTAATAGTATAATTTTAAATGACGAGGCTAAATCAATAACGATTAAAACACCAGGTGCTAATAGTATAATTTTAAATGACGATGGTAAATCTATCGAAATTGTTGATCTGAATAGTAATTCAATAAAAATGACTTCTGATGGGATAAACTTTCAGAGTGCTAAAGATATTATTATTAAAGCAAAAGGTGGCATCACTTTAGATGCAACTGGAGCTCTGAATATTAGTTCCAAAGCCGATTTAGTAATGAAAGGAATGAATATAAACAGTACCGCGCAGGTTGGATTTACAGCTAAGGGAACAGCAACTGCTGAAGTTTCAGCATCTGGTCAAACAACTATAAAGGGAGCAATGGTAATGATTAATTAAAAAAAATGGGTGCACCAGCAGCAAGAATTACAGATATGCACACTTGTCCTATGTTCACAGGGCCAATTCCACATGTTGGGGGGCCTATTGTTGGTCCTGGAAGTCCTACTGTATTGATTGGAAAATTGCCAGCAGCAGTTTTGGGAGACAATTGTGTTTGCGTTGGCCCACCAGACTCAATAGTTAAGGGATCTTCAACTGTAATGTTTGGAGGAAAGCCTGCTGCCAGAATGGGAGATACTACTGCGCATGGAGGCACTATTGTTTTAGGTATTCCAACAGTAATGATAGGAGGATAATGAGTTTAGATTCAAATAGCAGTAAGTTTCAATTTGTAGGTCAGGGATGGTCGTTCCCTCCTAAGTTTAACAAAACATCAAAGGGGGTTGAAGTTAGAGAAGGTAATAGTGATATAATTGAAAGCCTTGAAATTCTTCTTTCAACTCTGCCAGGTGAAAGGATTTATCATCCTGAATATGGATGTGATTTAACGCCATTACTTTTCGAGTCTTTAACAAATTCATTGTCAACATTACTAACAAATAGAATTAAAGAATCAATTATTAATTTTGAAAGAAGAATTATTTTTAATTCTGCAGTTTTTAATTTATCTCCAGAAGATGGGGTGGTTTACATATCAATTCAATATTCAATTAAAACAGATAATAGTAGATATAATATGGTATATCCCTATTACTTGAGAGAAGGAACAGAATTATAATAAATAAGATGAATTTTTGTTCGGATAGAAATATCAAATCAGATAAGAAATGGGTTAGTCGGACTTCTAGACTAAGAAAGAAATTGCTGCCAACTTATTTTAAAATTGACGATAAAACTTTACAAGATTTTTCGTATTTCGCTATGAATTATGGCAAATCAATTTCTTATTTTAATGAAAATAACCGGCCAGATGGTGATTGGGCAGTTTTTTATAGAAATGATTCAACTATTTCTTTGTTTTTTTTACAGTCTTTAGAAACGGATAATTGGCTAAATAAAACTACCGTTTTGTTACAGCAATATGATAAAGCAAAATCTTTAGATACAAAAGTTATTGTCTTACAAGATATAGTAAAGCTTTCATCCCAGATTTTTTTAGAGTTAGAGCAGTCTATTATTAATTTAAGTGAATACACTGATTTTTATAATTTATTAATTAAGCAAATAGCTAACAAGTATTCGCGTTTTTTCGCCGTTGTTTCAACTGCTTCTAAAATACTCAATCAAAAAAATGGCTGGATAAATCCACGTGTGAGAAATTTTGAAAATTCTTTTAATTACTATTGGAAAAGGCAGGAGAAAAATATTGTAGCTGAAGATGACAAAGATTGGTTAGTTGATTTATTTAGGCTGTTAAGTAGAGGTTTACCAAGAATAATTCAGCATGCTGAAGCACTAAAACTTGAGGCAAGTAATTTTCTAAATAAAGAGGTCTTGAATTCCGGTAATGTAAAACCTCATATTGCTTTGTTTATTGCTTTTTATGATTTATATCAAAATGCCCAACTAAAACTAAATAATATTACGGAAAGACACTTGAATTACTATTTCAATGAAGTCCTTAATTTAACCCAAAATAATGGAACTTCGGATTCTGTTTATCTGACAGTTAATTTAACAAAGGGTGCTAATACAATTCAATTAAATAAAGGAACAAGATTTAATTATAAAAGTAAATTTAAAAATGAACCCGAAGACTTCGTGTTAGATTATGCCTCAGAAATCCACGAAGGAAGCATCATAAAAGTGATAGGTCTTAATGTTTCAGAACAAAGTTGGATAGGTTCTTTCATGAATGAGGCTCAGGTTGAAACATCTATATTTGATTTGAAAGATAAAACCGCTTCAAATTTTGGCTTTGAGATTTCCTCAGAATTTTTAATTTTGGAAGAAGGTGAAAGACGAATCACTTTTGATTTTTCAATGAGCAATCAAGAAATGCTTAGGTTTAAGCAAAATGTTGAAAATAAATATTTTCCGTTCGAAATTAGTAAAGTCAATAAATTAATAGCAGATAGTTGGTCAATTTCTTATAGCAATATAGATGGTTGGCAAAAAATTGAAGATAATTCAATTAATATTTATTTTCATGGTGGTACTGAAAATGAAATATTAAAACTTCGATTTGATATTATAATTCGTAAACATGAATTGCCATGTATTCCTTTAATAGAAAACTCAGAAATTAATGAATCTTCATTACTTTTTTTGTTAAATGAAAATGGAGCTAATCTTTACACATTTTTCCGCGATATTAATTTTTCGAAAGCAGATTTAAGTATAGCTGTAATTGGCGTTAAGGAATTAATTTTAAGTAATGATTATGGTTCTTTATCGAATGAAAAGCCCATGGAGCCATTTGGGCCTCAACCAAAAGTAGGGGCGTCTTTATATATTGGACATAAAAATTTATTTTTAAAACCTCTATCTGAATTAATTATAAATTTAGAATGGATTAATTTGCCATTAAATCCAACGGGATTTAAAGGTCATTATAAGAATTACGAGGGGATTGAAGATAATTCTTCTTTTAAAGCGAAACTTTCATTTTTAAAAGATAAAAATTGGATTCCATCAGAAAATAAACAAGTTGTTGATTTGTTCACAAGTATTCAGTCTCAATCAAATAGTGACCTCGACCAAATCTCAGTTGTAAGAAGAATAAACGAACTAGATATTATTCCTTTAGGTTTAACAAATGAAGCGAGAATATCTGGACCTTTAACCGAATTAAATAGTACTGTAACAGATGGATTTATTAAGATGGAATTTTGTTATCCATTTGTAGGTTTTGGTCATGAACAATATGTTGATTTAGTAAAAAAAGCTGCTTACAAATCAGTAAGAATTAAGTCAGAGCCAGAAACTATAAATGAGCCATATTCGCCAACTATTAAATCTATATTCCTTGAGTATAAATCTAAAATGAATATAGAGGAATGGGGCAAAAAAATAAAATTTAGGCGAATAAATCCTTTTGGTCATGAAACTATTAATAGCCATGATTTTGGGACTCTACTTTCTGTAATACCTGATGAGGGTTCTTTTTTGATTGGGCTAGATCCACTATTAAATAATAAAGAAATTTCGCTGTTATTTAAAATTGGAAATAAAAGTGCAAATAATTCATCTAAAGGGGTTCCTAAATATAAAATTTCTTATTTAGAAAAGGATACTTGGATAGAATTGCCATCTGAGAAAATAACGTTTGATTCTACCCGGAAATTACAAAGCACTGGAATATTTAAACTAAAATTGCCAGAAATAAACGCAATAAACAATTCTATAGATAAAAAAAATATTTGGTTACGATTTGATTTAATATCAAAAAACATTGGACCTTACATTCAAAATTTGCACTTAAACCCAATTCTTATAATTAGAGAAAAACCACTTGAATCTGATTCAGAATTTGTGGAGAAATACACAATTAATTCGATGAAACATGAAATGGTTCAGGTCGATAAAATTGAGCAGCCCTATAAATCATTTAATGGTAAATTACCTGAAAAGAATGGCGATTTTAGATTAAGAGTAAGTGAAAGGATTCAAAATCGCTCGCGGGCAATTTCAAATAAAGATATTGAACAAATTATTTTAAATGAATTTGATGATGTTCAAAGTTTAAAATGTTTGAATCATATGGATTCAAATTTTAATTTTAAGCCTGGGTCAGTTTTAGTATCAGTAGTACCTTTCGACAAAGAAAATCTTAATAAAACTGAGCGTTATTTCTCAAATCAGGACTTGTTTATCATGCAAGATTATCTGAAAAGTAAATTAATAACAGGCATGAATGTTTCTATAGTAAATCCTGTTTATGAAAGAATCAGAATTAAGTTTAATGTTAAATTTAAGAGTGGATATAACGAGAATTCTTCACTTAATCGATTACATGATAGAATTAATACTTTTTTAAATCCTTGGACTAGTGACAAAATAATAAGTTATGGTGGATTAATCCCTTCATCAGTTATTTTAAATGAAATTGAACTTGATGATTCAGTAGATTTTGTGACAAATTTCTCAGCATTTCATATTGTAAATAATGAAATTATTAATCTCAATACCGCCAATAGTAAGGATTTAGTAATAATTGCAAACTCGCCAATATCAGTAATTATACCTGATTTAAATCATAAATTTTTGTCTTTTAATGATAAGATTTCTTCAGATAAACATGGAATTAATGATATGATGATTGGTAATGATTTTTTAATTAAAACAACAATAGATAGAGCAGATAGAGGTTTAGGATTTGACGCATTAGAAAAAAATTTTAGACTTCCATCAAAAGCTAAGGATTTTTCGGCAGAAAAACATACTTTTACATTTTATCTAAAATAATAGGATGGCACAAAAGACGCGAGCAAATCTAAAAAATTATTTTTTGAAAGGGAATATTCCTTCAGAAAAGGATTTTCATGATTTTATCGATTCATGTGTTAATAAAATTGATGATGGAATAATAAAAGTTAAAGGTGAAGGTATAAAAATTCTTGCCGATGGCCCTAATAAAGAGTTATTTAACTTTTTTGATAATATAGACGATCTTAATCCTACTTGGGTCATTAATCAAAAGACTGAAGATGGCAATGAAGGTTTAAATATTAGTGAGCCTAATGGTGGGAGCAGATTTTTTATTGAAAAAGGTGGGAATATAGGTATTGGTTCAACTAAACCAAGTACTAAACTTGAAGTTGCTGGATTGGTTGGAATGGAAGGTAGAATAGGGAATTTTTCATTTGGAGAGATTCCTGCAAATGGAGAATGGCATGATGTAATTTCAGACTTAAACGAATATCAGGCATTTGAAATTGTAGCTTCAGTTGGTAAAAAAGGCGCCCACTCTATTCTTCATGCAATTGCTGTTAGTACTTACGGAAAATCGAAGAGTAAAATATCAAAAACTTGCGGACATTATGGCTGGTCAAGGAATAAACTAGATGTCAGATGGTTTGGTTCTTATTTTAGTTATCAACTTCAGATTCGAACTAAAAGTAATTACGGCGAAGGAATAATGATTAAATATAATATTGCAAAATTATACTAATTTATGGCTTTAAAGAAATCTGATAAAGATATATTGCTTCAATTAAATACTGATGAGATAAATAAAGTTATTGAAGCTTTGGCAAAACAACCTTTTATGGATGTTTATAAACTTATTGAAAAAATTCACCTTCAGGTTAAGGACAATGGCCAAATAAATTCTAAAAAATAGTAAATGAATGAGTCGCCAGTAATAAACAAGGATATTGTTGCCGATCATTCAATCGATTTTATAGCATTAAAAGAGCAAGGTGTAAAAAAACTTCAAACTCTTTCTGGTAATAATTGGACAGATTATAATTTACACGATCCTGGAATTACTATTCTTGAAACCTTATGTTACTCTCTGGCTGATTTATCTTATAGAGCTGGGTTTGATATTAATGATATTTTATATTCATCTGCAAAGTTTAAGTTAGAAAATTCACTTTATCCTCCCCATGAAGTATTAACTACATCGCCTCTATCTCCCATTGATTTTAAAGGATTAATTTTAGATATTGAAGGAATAAAAAATTGTGAAATAATCCCATCTTCAAATAATAATGTGATTCCTGGTTCATTTGACATTAAATTAGAAATCCATCCTGAATTTGACGATAAAGATACAAAGAAAGGAATTAAAGAAATTGTTTTTGAAATTTTAAATTCAAATCGTCCAATCGGAATTATTTTTGATAAAATTGAATTTTTGAAATTTGATTTAATTGGTTTGAATATTGATATTGAATTAACAGAAGAGATAGATGCTAGAAAAATATTTAGTTCTATACTTCGAGAAATTCAGAATTATCTTTCGCCAGAGTTAAAATTCAATAGTCTTGATGAATTAATTGATAAAAAAATCCCAATGGATACAATTTTTTCAGGTCCACTGCTCAAAAATGGCTTTCTTCTGGACCAGGAAATTAAGGATCATTTTCTAAGAAAAAAAATTTACGCCTCGGATATTATAAGCTTGTTAATGAAATTAAATGGTGTATCCTATGTGAAGGATTTAAAGATTATTGGAAGCGATAACATTGATTATAATTGGATATATAAAGTTAGTAAGGGAAAAGTACCACGAATTGACCCATCCAAAACTAAATTTATATGCCGATATAAAAATATGATAGTTTTTGAAAGCAGCGCTAAATCAATAGAATTGTTGAATCACACGAAGTTAAATTATCATTCTTCACATACAAGAAATAGACTAAAAAAAATTATTGGTGTAGAAAAAAACCTAAGCAAATATTATTCTATACAGAACGATTTTCCCTCAGCTTATGGTATAGGCGATAAAGGACCTGCTGCAGGATCAAATTCAAATAAACTTGCTGCTATCAAACAATTAAAAGGCTATTTAATGATTTACGATCAAATAATGGCTAATTTCTTGTCGCAACTTAATCATGTGAAATATCTATTCTCTACAGAAGATATTGAAAGTAGCTATGCTGTGCAATTAATTGATGATATTCCTGGCGTTGAGTTTTTATATAAGCAGTTTGTTGAGAATTATTATATCAACTATAATAACTTTGATAATAAAATCAACATTAGACGAGAGTGGATAAATTTTTTAGAAACCAATCGTGAAAAATTAAAAAATGAAATTCATGAATCTTTCGAGACAAAAGAAGAGTTTTTTAAAAGAAGAAATAAAGTTCTTGATCATTTACTTGCAAGATTTGGAATAGACACATTAAATCTCGAGGTTTTATCTGAAATGGAGTCTAAAGAAGCAATCAAGTATAAATTAGACTTGTTAAGAAATTTTCCAAAATTGGCTTATGAAAAGTATTCTATGGGGGAATCTTCTTTAATAGAAAACGAAACCGGTTTAATGGCTTGGTTAAAAAAGAACGCAAACATTAGAGGTATTGGAAATCAAAAAATATCAGAAATAAATCAAAAAATTTCTATATCTAATACAGAACATAATTTAGAACTTGAGATATATTCAACTAAAAACCCTATAAATAAATTACTTAAACTTGGATCAGAAATAGAAAATTATGTTGTTTCTGGTAATAATGAAGTTTCAATTTTAGACAATACACATGAAGTAATTTCAAGGATATTTTTTTTGGATAATAAAGAAAATGATTTGCTTAAAGCGGCATTCGAAAAAATAAATGAATTAGATGTTAATTCTGAGAATTTTCTTTTAATTGACCACATCACATTAAAACCTAAAGATGATTTAAATTGTTTTGGTTTCGATGTTTTATTTAATCAAAAAACATTTTTCAGCTCTGAAAGAAATTTCTCACTCAAACTATGTAAAAAATTCAGTAAAGAATTTTCAAAATTATGTAAGCAAAAAGAAAATTATAGAGTCATAGAAACGTCAATGAAGGAATTCAAAATAGAATTTTTATGCAATTTTGGCAAACTTATTACAAGAGAGTATTATTCGTCTTTTCAGGAAGCTAACGAATATTTGAACTTGTTTTTATCTACTAATGTAATTAATAAAGAACAATTTAGCTTTTATACTAAATTCGAAAATTCTTACATAAATATTTCTAACCCTTTTTCCTTCATTGTATCTATTATTATACCTACTTGGCCTTCCAAATTTCAAAAAGTTGGATTTAAGAAGTATCTAGAAGATTATTTTATTCAAGAACTTCCTGCTCATATTGTTGTGAATATAAAATGGTTTGATTTTGATAAAATGAAGGATTTTGAAAATGATTGGGATAATTATAAATCTTCTCTTAATTCAAATGACTCTGAATTCAGATTAAATTCTTTAGAAAAAATTTTGGCAGCTTTAATAACTTAAAAATGATTTCATCTGGTCTTAAAATACAGAAGTTAATTATAGAAATTACTAATACTGACCAAGAGAATTATAAAAAAGACGAAATTGAAATTTCAAATTTAATCAAATCAGCACTTTTTAAAGCAATCGAAAGTCTCTTTTATAAAAAAGATTCTAGTAAAATAAGTATTAAAATTCCGCAAATAGAAGTTGATCTTGGAGTATTAGTAAATCCATTTAATGAGGAGCTGTTAGTTGCTCAATTTATTTCTAAAATCACTCCCTTTATTGAAAAAGAACTTACAAATTATGACATTACTAAAAATAATTTAGAGGGTTCTCAGAATAAATCCCAAGAAAAGGAAATCGATCGCAATGAAATTGATGTATTATTATACTTTTAGAGTTCGGGTATTTACCATGGTATGCTAATAAGTTACCGCCTGGAAGTATATTGAATGATAATAATCTTATTGTCAGGGTAAGCAATTTTTTTTCAACTAAAGGCGGCGAAACGTCTATTATTAGATTTTTAAATCATTACGAATATACAGATATAATTAGATTCTCATCAGCATTGGTTGCTCCTAATTTTAAAAATGAATTAGATAGATTTAATAATTTTATTTTTAATCTTCTTAAATCCCAAAGTTCAATTTCGTTAAAGATCGCAACGGAATTGAAACAACAAACTTTAATTGATTTAATTAAAAATTCCGGCCAAATAAAACCTATAAAAGAACTAATAAAGAGCTATTTTGAGAAAAGCAATGAATTTAAAAACATTGCAGATATTACTATGTTAAGTAATATTCAAAACGCTAGCACTGATGATATTTCAAAAATAATCGAAAAAGCCTTAGAATCTTACGAAAAGAGAAATTTAAATATCGAAGAAAGTAAATCTTCTAAAATATCTGAAACTGAAATTAAACAAATTATTTTATACTACCTTTTAAACGCCTCAGTCAAAAATAACCTAACTAGCATAAATGAAATTGATTTTTTTAAATATTTAAAAGAATTTATAATTAAATACCCAGACGAAATATATTCTGTTTATAAACTGGGTAAGGATAAACAAAATTTATTATTAGAAATCCTAATTGGATTGTCCGATGAACATTTAAAATCTATTTTTAATTATTATGTTAAGATAAGAAATGAAAATGATATTGAAACTAACGAGTTTATTACACTTATTAATAGGGACTCTCTTTTTACTCAACAAAATAAGGTACTCACTTCTATTTTTATTCTTGATAATATTGCCAAAAAAAATAACAACTTAAATAAAGTTCTTGAGGAATCTATAAAGTTTTTAAACAAGAAAGCTGACGTTAAATTTAATAACTTGTCATCCAATTCTGAATATGATTCTAACATTACTAATAAGGAAATAGTTGAAAATGAATTAAATTTAAGTGAGAACTATTTCAATGATTTATTAAAGTTTTTTTTTGAAAATGAAACATGGCCCTGGTGGAGCTATAATTATGCAAGGGTTTACGGAAGTTTTAATTTAAATGATAATAATTTAAGTTTACTTTCATTAATAAATAACTACCAATTATTATATCCAAATAAATTCAATGATTTTATAATTAATTTATTTAAAAAAACTGATCAAAGCCCAAAATTTTTATTGAATTTAACTTGGCCAATTGTAAAAATAATTACAGATAAATCTTTACCTGGCATAAAAAACACTTTTACTAAAACTGTAGAAGGCATTCTGAAACTTTTTAAAAATGAAATGGGATTGACTATTTCAACTGAATTATCTACTCAGCAATTTGCATATAAAATTTTGAGAGATAAAAATCTTTATTCCTTAGGTTTTAATGAGCTAATTAATCTATTAATTCTTGAAGTTGCTAAAAATTTAGCTCTTCCTTTATGGAAAGCATATTCTATAATATTTAAAAAACACCAGGAATTAGAATTGCCAAATCCTATCAGCAAAGATGAAGTGGAATCGATTTTAATTTATAATAAAGAGAGAGAGGATCAATTTGTTAATTTAAAGGAATCAATTAAGTTTAATATTGAAATAAATGATGATAGTTACAATTATCTTGAATTTATTTCAGATAAGCATGAGGAAATTATTTTAAGATATTTAGAAGGTGAAAATATTAATTTAAACATATTCCCTTCTCCCTTTGCCTTTAAGCAATTTATTTTGGATAGACTTCTTAATTCTGATTTATTTTCCTCTAGATTATCTGGTATTATTTTATCGCAAAAAAATAAAGCATTAATTAGAATGTTTGAATTAGAGCGAATTATAAATCAAGATTTAATATTTTTAATTTTGAAAAAAGAAGAGAATATAGACATTCTCAATAATTTCAAACTACTTTTAAGTGAATTATATCCAGAAAATTTGAAAATTTTAACGGATAATTTGCGAATAGTATTAATAAATGAAAATGTTTGGAAAGGAAATACTTTATCCCTTGATTTATTTAAGCGTTTATTAAATAGATTTTCGATTAATTTATCTATAAAAAAAGATATTTTAGAAGTAGCGGTTTTAAATCAATTAAGTAAGATTGATCAAGGAAATGAAGCTATAAAAAGCATTTTAAATATCGATAATTATCAACCATCATTTACGATCGTCAACGATAGCATAAAAGAGTTTAATAAAATCCGATATGAAAGTGAACTTTTATTTGAATTATTCAATTTTTTTAAAGATATCAATGATGAAAAAGGAATGCAAGAATTATCTATTGTTATTAATAAACTTAGCAATAAAAATAATTTAAAAGAATGGCTTAATAACATTAGTAATAAAGAATTAAGGGATAAAGTATTATTATATGTTGAGGATATAAATAAAATTGATTTTAATTATTTAATTGAAAACATTAAACTTACCTTTTATCAGGTTGGTAACAATACGAGTGAAAAAGAAAATTTAAAGGACTCAAACCTAAAGTTATTAGTATTGGATTTTTTAGAAGTAGCGGTTTTAAATCAATTAAGTAAGATTGATCAAGGTAATGAAGCTATAAAAAGGTTTTTTAATATTACCAATTATCCATCATCATCTTCGAATGTTAACGAGAGCATAAAATATTTTAATAAAATTCGATACGAGAGAGAACTTTTATTTGAATTATTCAATTTTTTTAAAGATATCAATGATGAAAGAGGAATGCAAGAATTATCTATTGTTATTAATAAACTTAGCAATAAAAATAATTTAAAAGAATGGCTTAATAACATTAGTAATCAAGCATTAAGGGATAGAGTATTATTATATGTTGAGGGTGTAAGTAAAATCGATTTTAATTATTTAATCGAAAATATTAAAAAGACATTTTATCGGTTTGTCAACAACACAAATGAAAAAGAAAATTCAACTACCTCAGACCTAAATTTATTAGTATTGGATTTCATTAAATTGCAAAAAGATTCAATAGATTTTAGTAAACTCCAAGAAATTTTAAATAACGATGGTTTGCATTGGATTGAAGAATTTGCCAAAAAAATTAGTGGTTTGGATGATATAGAATTGGCAAAAATTCTTAAAGATATTGTAGAAAGAAAAACATCTTCTTTTGATCTTAAAAGATTAGTAAAAACTGAGAAGCTAACTAATTTCATTTCTAATTTGGAGTTTTGGCAGAATAAATTAGAGTTTAAGAGTTCATTAATTGACAATAAAATCAAAGCCTTAACTCAAACAAATAAAGAAAGTGATAGCACTTTTAAATCACAAAATATAAATGAAGATCTAAAATTGATAAATCAATCAAATTTAAGTCAAGCTAACAATCATACAACAGATTCAGAATTACCTAAATCAAAAGTATTTGAAGACAAAAAAATAGAACATGAAAGACCACTTTTATCATTTATAAAGGAAAAAAATAATATTGTTGCCCACACCAAAGAGCCTATAGAAGATGAGTTTAGAGAGATTAGCATTTTAAATAAATCTGATATCAATACAAAACAGGATACATTTTATAACCCAGAAGCAATTGCAGATATATTAACTTTTTTTCTTAAAAACCTTGAATTGCCATGGTGGTCTCCAATAAAAGATATTAAAGAACTTGAAAAAATTACACGAGAACTTTCTGTTTCTGAAAATAAGTTATTTAGGCAAAGGATTTCCAAATATGCTTTACACTATTCTGAATTATTTGGTAAAATTATTAAAGAATTAGATAATGCACCGTCTATAGATTTTAATTCTACTGAATCGAAGATAAAATTAGAAAATGAATTAAGGGGTCATTTAGATTTTCTTACTAACTTTATTAATAAACTTGATGATAAAGATAAGTTAATGCAATACATTAACCTTATTGTTTCTGATTTTCAAATTGATGAGGATTCTAAAATAAGGGATCAATTTTTAAAAATAGTTCTTACTTCTATAATGGTAATTAATCCTAAAATAATAGAACAGCTCGACAACTATGATTTTGGAATGGATTCTGAATACTTTATTGAATTTTCAAATAAAAGCAAGGAATTAAATCTATTTTATGAAATAAAAAATA
>Ga0209358_10001305_pt1 | contig 20068 bp, 16 predicted proteins | sample LauGreFa1BDMLBSN_2_FD_187574 | JGI IMG/M metagenome (GOLD analysis project Ga0209358, IMG submission 187574) | Freshwater lake microbial communities from Lake Michigan, USA - Fa13.BD.MLB.SN (SPAdes) (version 2) | ecosystem: Environmental > Aquatic > Freshwater > Lake | place: Lake Michigan, USA...
GGAAAGTTGCTTCTAAAATATCGCCACGATGTGCACGAATAGAGCCTCCTCCAATTTCGTAACCATTTAAAATGATATCGTATTGTTGCGCGATAATTTCTCCTATGTTTTCTGCTTTCATGTGTTGCTCTAAACATTCTGGTTTAGGCATTGAGAATGGATTGTGTGAGAATGTCCAACCACCATCTTCTTTTTCTTCAAATTGAGGAAAATCAATTATCCACCCAGGCTGTAAAACATTTGGATTTATCAAATTCAACATTCTTCCCAATTCTTGCCTAACTGCATCTAAAGCTTTGTTTGCAATTTTTTCGGTTGCTGCCGAGAAAAATACAATATCCCCAACTTTAGCACCCATTTTTTGGATTATTTTATGTCCAACTTCCTCGCTTAAATATTTAATAATAGGCGACTGTAATTCATTCTCATTTACAATAATATAAGCCAATCCACCTAAACCATTACTTTGAGCTATACTGGTTAGTTTTTCAATCTGTCCTTTCGATAATCGAACTGGCATTAATTCACTATCAATTTTAATACATTTTACAACACCTCCTGCTTCAATCGGATTTCTAAACACTTGGAAAGGAGTATCTTTTACTTCATTTGTAATAGTTTTCATTTCCAAACCAAAACGTAAATCCGGACGATCAGAACCATATTTTTCCATTGCCTCAGCATAGGTTAAAGTTATAAATGGTTTTAAAATCCATTTAGATTTACCATATATTTTTTGCACCACTTCAACAAATAATTCGCTGTTTAAACGAATAATTTCATCCATACTTACAAAGGACATTTCTAAGTCCATTTGGGTAAATTCAGGCTGACGATCCCCTCTAGAATCTTCATCTCTAAAACATCTAGCTATTTGGAAATATCTCTCAAATCCACCCACCATCAACATTTGTTTAAATTGTTGAGGTGCTTGTGGTAAAGTATAAAATTTACCATGATGTACTCTACTAGGTACTATAAACTCCCTTGCACCTTCATCTGTTCCTGCAGATAATATTGGAGTTTCTACTTCTATAAAGTTTTTACTATCCAACACATCTCTAATCAACTTTATAACTTTATGACGGTTTACAATAGCTTTTTTAGTAACAGCATTTCTATGGTCTAAAAATTTGTATTCCATTCTAACAGATTCACTTGTTTTATCTGCTCTTTTAATCTCAAATGGTAAGTTTTTAGCAACATTAATTACATCTATATGATTCGCTTCTAATTCTATAGAACCACATCTTATATTTGGATTCACATCATCTTCAGCTCTTGAAATTACAATACCTTTTACAGCAATTACCGATTCATCTTTTAATTTAGCATAATCATCTAAATCATTTGGGAAAAACTCACGTGTTAATTTCACTTGAAACACTTCGTTACTCGCATCTCTTAAATCAATAAATACTAATTCACCATGATCTCGTATACTTGCTATCCAACCTCCTAAAGTAATTTCTTTACCTAAATCTTCCTTACTTACCTCTGGAATTCGGTGCGTTCGGTAAACATCTTTAACAATTCTTACATTAGCAAATTTGCTTTCCACCTCCTCTTCTTCTTTATTTTTTTTAATTCCAATTGATGCAGAAGAATTAGATTTATCATTCAACCGATTAGATTCAATCAATTGATTATCAGTAATTTTTTGCAACAACTTTTCTCTTACAACTTTACCAGAAACACCTTTACCTGTAATTTGAATTACATTAGGAATTAACTTCCCTACTTCACCAATTTTACCACTTTGTATAGATAAGACAATTTCAATATTCGCATTTACAACTGTTTCAACAGCATCATTTATTAAAGAATCATCAACTATGTTTGCTTTTAAAAATGCTTTATAATCAAAATTAACATCTTTAAACATAGAAGTAAAACCTTCTTTTACAATTCCTACCGGAATAACTTCAATCTTAAACTCCTGAAGTATAGAAATATAAGGGTCTAAATTTTGCATCAAAATATAATCCTCAGGCTTACAATTATTCATTAAAACCGTAGCAACAAATTTAATATCGTTAAAGGTTTTATTCATTTCTACCACCACTCTAGAACGCTCCACATCTCCAGAGAAAAACTTTGCATCTTGAGGACGAACACCTCCTCTAATTAATAATTCCTCAACTCTTGTAGGCAGCAATTCGTAATTAATATCCAAAACTTTAGCTACATCAGAAATATCCAACCAAGGAATATCAGGCTCTTGAGCATATCTATAATCTTCAGCATCTTCTTTAGAACGAATAACCCTTGTAGATTGAGTCTCCTCATCCCACATGGCAGTTACCTGATCGGGTAAAGGCGCATTATTTTGCTCGTAATAACTTAATTGTTTATTTACAACTTGCTCCAGAGCCTTTGTAATAAAAGCAAAAGAGTTTAAGTTTTTAATTTCTGTTCGCGGATTTAAATCTTGTGTACCTTTTTTACGCAATGAAACAGAAATATCCGAACGCATCTGCCCTTTTTCCATATTTGCATCCGATGCACCAACATATCTTGCAATTTTTTGGATATATCTGGAATAAATTTCAGCATCTTTAATCTGATGAATTACAGGATTGGTTACCACCTCCACCAATGGAGTTCCACATCTATTGTAATCAACTAAGGAATATTTATCTGTATGCACCAACTTACCTGCATCTTCTTCTAAATGAGCATGATGCAATGCAACAGTAAAATCTGTTCCATCATCTCTAAAACATTTCACATTACCTCCTAAAATAATAGGATTTTCCAACTGTGTTAACTGAAAATTTTTAGGTAAATCGGGATATTGATAATGTTTTCGATCCCAAGAAACCAAATTATTAATTTCAGAATCTAAGGCTTTTCCTAATAAAATTGTTTTTTCAACAGCAGCCTGATTTAATTCTGGTAAAGTTCCCATCTGTCCAGTACAAATAGAGCAAATATGCTCGTTAGGTACAACCGTTTCTTCGTTAGAACAAGAACAAAAAAGCTTAGTTTTGGTATTCAACTGGACATGTGTTTCTATGCCAATCACCACTTCATAACCTAAATAACTTATTTTTTTATCTAAATCCATTTTTTATTTTTTATTATTTTGCTCTAAAGCAAAAGCTAATTTTAAAATTTGTTCGTCGGCCCCTTTTTTTGCAGTTATTTGAACGTTATGTGCTAAATTAAATGGTGCACTTAAAGTTGGTAAACCACCTAAACTAAAGCCTACTGTATAAATATCCGAAGCATACATTGCTAAAGGATCTTGTAAGGAATCTCCAATTTTTGGAGGAGTAATTGGTGCAATTGGAGAAATAATAAAATCTACTTTTTCAAAATCATCCGAAAACTTTTTTTCTATGGATTTTCTAACTTTTAAAGCTTTTTTATAAATTTCATCCGAGTAACCAACAGATAACACCTGATTTCCTGCTACGATTCTTTTTTTAGTTTCTTCACTAAATCCTTCTCCTCTTGTTGCTAAATATGTTTCCTTTAATGTAGCTTTGCTCTCTACTCTTCTACCGTAAGCTATGCCATCGATTCGTGATAAATTAGAGGCCGTTTCGGCTAACGCAATAATATAATAAGTTGCCGTTAAAGTTTCACCTGGAAAAAAATCAAGATAATCTACCTTAACTCCTAAATTTTGTAAGGTTTGAATGAATTGATTAAAAGATTGTTTAATTTCTGGTACTAAGGATGGGTGATTTATAAAAGTTGAATAAACACCAACTTTTAATTTTTTAAAATCAATTCCTTCATTTAATTTATCAATATTAATTTTAACCGACTGAAAAGTTGTTTGATCTTTTGAATCTAAACCACTCATTTGATTTAACACAATTGCAACATCTGTAACAGTTTGAGCAATTGGTCCTACACAATCCGATGAGGATGTGTAAGCCATTAAACCATAACGAGATACTTTTCCATAAGTAGGCTTTAAACCATAAACTTTGTTGTATCCTGCTGGCTGACGGATTGAACCACCTGTATCTCCTCCTATGGAAAAAATCGTATTATTTTTTGCAACATTTACCGCACTACCACCACTAGAACCGCCAGAAACCTTTGTTTCATCTAAAGCATTTTTTGGAGCTCCAAAAACTGAGTTTTCGTTAGTACTACCATGCCCAAAAGCATCACAATTTTCCTTAACAACAGGAATTGCACCTACATCAATCAGTTTTTGAATTGCAGATGCTGTGTAAGGAGATAAATAATTTTTTAATATATTTGAACTAGCCGTTGAAATTGTGTTTTGCAACAAAAACACATCTTTCACACCAAATGGAACACCTTCAAGCACACCTAACTTTTCTCCTCTAGCAATTTTGGCATCAATCAATTTCGCTTTTTCGAAAGCTTCCTGTTCTAAAACTAAATTACTTGCATTGTCATTAGCTTGTTTTAAAGCATTTATTTTGTTTTGAACTAACTTAACACAAGTTATTTCCTTATTATTTAATTTTTGTTGAATATCTAATATAACAGATTGTATCATAATACTATATAACTTTAGGAACCACTAAATATCTACCTTGGATTTGAGGGAAATTTTTTAAAATCAAATCTTTTTCCTCTTCTGTGGCACCTTTCACCTCGTCTTTTCTTAAATTTTCGGTTTTTAAAGTAAAATTTGAAACTATAATTTCATCGGAAACTTCTACAGATTTTATTGTATCAAAAAAATCCGAAATATTTTTTATATCCAAATTTTGGGTTTCAATATTGGATAACTGCTCTAATTTACTCATGATATAAGATTAAATGTAAACAAATAAAAAGATTTTTCAATAAGAAAAGAATCCTTACTAAACGTGCAAATTTAATTTAATAAAACAGAGTAAACAAATGCTTTTTATGTAGTTTTTAAAAAACTATTCACATTTATATCAACAAATCAAAAACAATCAACAATTAGAAATAGTACAAACAAAAAAAAGCCTAACTTTTAAAAAGTTAAGCTTTTTTCGTCGGGGTGGCAGGATTCGAACCTACGACCTCCACATCCCAAATGTGGCGCGATACCGGGCTACGCTACACCCCGAGTCTGTTATTTCTCAAACAGGTGTGCAAATATACTACACTAATTTAATTCAACAAAAAAAATCAATTAAAAAAAACAGTAATTTTATAATTAGTTAAAAATCAATTAGTTTTTTATTAGTTTAAATGCACATATTTTTATTTAGCATAACCTACAGCACGTAACTCTCTAATAACAGTAACTTTCACTTGACCAGGATAAGTCATATCTGTTTGAATTTTTTGAGAAATATCAAAAGCTAAAGTTTCCGCTTCTTTATCACCTACTTTATCGCTTTCAACAATTACTCTTAATTCTCTACCCGCCTGAATTGCATATGTTTTTACCACTCCAGGATAAGCCAAAGCCAATTCTTCTAATTCCTTGATACGTTTTACATACGATTCCAAAATCTCACGTCGAGCACCTGGTCGAGCACCTGATATAGCATCACAAACTTGAATAATTGGCGCAATCATGGTTGTCATTTCTACTTCGTCGTGGTGCGCCCCAATTGCATTACAAACTTCAGGTTTTTCCTTAAACTTTTTAGCCAAGTTCATACCTAAAATTGCGTGCGGTAATTCTGGTTCATCATCTGGAACCTTACCAATATCATGTAATAAACCAGCACGTTTAGCCATTTTAACATCTAAACCTAACTCTGCTGCCATGATAGCACATAAATTTGCTACCTCACGTGAGTGTTGTAATAAATTTTGTCCATATGAAGAACGATATTTCATACGACCTACCATACGAATTAATTCTGGATGTAATCCATGAATCCCTAATTCAATTGTAGTACGTTTTCCTGTTTCAACAATTTCCTCTTCCAAATGTTTTTTAGTTTTAGCAACCACTTCTTCGATTCGAGCAGGATGAATTCTTCCATCAGAAACCAATTGATGTAAAGCTAAACGAGCAATTTCTCTTCGTATAGGATCAAAACAAGATAAAATAATAGCTTCTGGTGTATCATCCACAATAACTTCCACTCCAGTTGCTGCTTCAATTGCACGAATATTCCTACCCTCTCTACCTATAATTCTACCTTTTATCTCATCCGATTCGATATGAAAAATAGATACTGCATTTTCAATAGCTGCCTCTGTAGCAACTCTTTGAATAGATTGAATAACGATCTTTTTAGCTTCTTTATTCGCACTCATTTTTGCCTCCTCAATAGTATCTTGAATATGAGCCATCGCTTCAGTTTTAGCTTCAGCTTTTAAAGCATCAACTAATTGTTTTTTTGCTTCCTCAGCAGTAATTCCAGCAATAGCCTCTAATTGCTCCACATGGCGACGTTGCATTTTTTCTAAATCTTGCTCTTTTTTTACAATCAACTCCATTTTAGATTCGTAATTAGCCTTTGCATCTTCTGCATCTTTAGTTTTTTTGGCTAATTCTTGAGATTTAGTATTGATAGATTGCTCACGATGTTTCATCTTATTTTCAGCAGCCAATAATCTTTGATCTTTTGCTAAAATTTCCTTTTCATGCTCTAATTTTAACTGAAAAAACTTTTCTTTAGCTTGAAAAATCTTGTCTTTTTTAATTTGCTCCGCCTCTTTTTCTGCGTCACTAATTAATTTTTCTGTTTCTTTTTTGGTAGAATTTTTAAGCACAAAAAATGCACCACCAAATCCTCCTAAAAGTCCTGCTATTAAAGCAATTACTGTACCCATAATTTAATTTGTTAATGTTAATACTACACAACAAATTGGTTTTGAAAATTAATTACTTTTTAAATAATTAGAAATATAGGACTCTAAATCGGTTAATTTATCAAAGACTGCTTTATCTGGAACACTTCCATTTTGTGCAATTTTTTGATTTTTTTCCACCATTAATTTAAGTAAAGTCATGGATAAAACATTTATAGTATCCCTAACGTTATAAAACGACTTTAACTCATTTATTTTTTCCGCAATTTCTTTTTCGGACAAACGAACTACATCAACATCTTCAGCCGAAACCTTTAAAGGAATATCCTTATCTGCAATTTTAACTAAAATCGAAACTTTGTCCATTTATCAACTATTTACTAAAGCAATACATTTATCAATCTCCTTTACCAACTCGTTGATTTTTAATTTTAAATCTGTTGATTTTTCCGTTCCAACATCCAACGTTTTTGCCAATTTAAGGATTTTAATTTTTTCTTCCAAAGTAGATATCTCCACCTTTCTTTCGGATAAAGTTTTTCTCAATAAAAAATTATCCTCTTTTAATTGTTTTAATTCTTCTTTAGTTTTTTTGTGTTCAATCACTAGTTTCTCAACTTTTGATTGCAAACTTGAAACCAATAAAACCATATCAGAATTACTATCAATCATATTTACAAATGTAATCTTGTTATTTTAATATTACAAATATATTAATGTAATTAAAATATCAATCAATTTAAGTAAACAAATTTATTTAAACCAATAGAATTCTTTCGAACCATCTGAATATATAGAATATTTAAGATTATTAAGTATATAAATAACTAATTAAACTACACATTTTTAACTTCCTAATGTTCATTTTATTTTAAATTTAATTTTAACCCTAACTCAATACATTAAACCTAAAAGAAAAATAAAAAAAAGTCCGACTTAAACCGCCGAACTTTTATTAGATACTTTAATAAAATTTACAAATCACATTATGCTAACAAATCCGCATGTGCTTTTTTAAGTATCGCAATTGCTGATTCACTTGAAATATCCTCGCAATAAGTTCTTAAAACAGGTTCCGTTCCAGAAGGTCTAACCATTAACCAACCTCCACCTTCGAAATGGAATTTATAACCATCCATATCCTCTATTTTAACTACTTTTCTACCTCCTAAAGTTGCTAAATTAGGGTTGGAACATCTTTCCATTGCTGTTTTTTTCTGACTTTCCTCCAGATGCAAATCAATCCTTTCAAATGAAAACTGACCAACCTGATTGTATATTTCTTGAATCAACTCCTCGATAGTACAACCACTTTTTGCCATATATTCCCAAATTGTTAAACCAATCCAAACACCGTCTCTTTCTGGAATATGTCCTTTAATAGCCATCCCGCCAGATTCTTCACCACCCAAAAGGAAATCTTTAGATATTAAATGTTCACAAACATATTTAAACCCAATTTTTGTTGTAGTTGATTTTAAACCTAAAACCTTACACAATTGTTCAACCTTTCCTGTACATGAAAACGCAGTAATAACCTCACCATCAAAGTTTTTAACTTCTTTAAGATACTTAATCAATAATAAAATCACATGATGTGCATCAATAAAATTGCCTTGAGAATCAAATACTCCAATTCTATCTGCATCACCATCAACAGCAATTGCACAATCGATATTTTCCGACAATTTTATTACATCACACAATTCTGTTAAATTGCGTAAAATAGGTTCTGGAGCAACACCTTCAAATCCTGGGTTTTCATCGGTATGTAAATAAGTTATATCTGGTAATAATTTTCGCATTATAGATCTACCAGCACCATACATTGCATCAAAAGCAAAATTTAAACCTGAATTTTTGATTAAATCCAAATCAAAGCTAGCTCTAACATGCTCTTCATACATCCCTTCTAAATCTGTATAAACCAATAAATCAGGATAATTTTCTAACTTAATACTTTCTAAATTTAAACCATGTTCAGTAGGTATAATTGCTTCAATTTCATCTACTTGATCACTCAACATTGGCCCACCATAAGAACCTTTTAATTTATAACCATTATATTCTGGTGGATTATGAGAAGCCGTGATAACAACCCCAACATTAGCCTTTAATTTTTTTACACCCAAAGAAACCATAGGTGTACTTGCAAAATCATTAGATAAATAAACTTTAACACCAAAGTGTAAAAATACCTTAACAGCAGTTTCTGCGAACATTTTACCTCCAAATCTACAATCGTAACCAATCACCAAACTTGGATTTGGGAATTTAGCTTTTAACCAATTTGCTGTAGCAACAGCAACTCTTGCAACATTATCAGTGGTATATTCTTTAGCAATAATTGCTCTCCAACCATCTGTACCAAACTTAATACTTTTCATAGCTTACATTTTATTTTACTAAGATAGAAAAAAGGAAAAAATTAAAATGAATTTTTCTTAATAATTTCTTTACGACACATTTAAAATAATGTTTTAAAAAACTAAATCAAAAACCAATTCTTTTTCAAAACCTTTACTAATGAGGAAATTAGCAATTTTTTGATTTTTCACATATGCATTTGATTCTTTTATCTCTGCATCCTTTTTTTCGTACCATTCAATACACTTTTGTTTATATTCTTCTTTTGAAAACTGTTTAAATGCTTTTTTAACACAGTACTCACTAACTTTTTTTTGTTGAAGATGATATGAAATTTTAACCTTACCCCAACCTTTTAAATTAAATTTTCCTCTAGCGTATAATTGAGCAAATCTTTCTTCATTTATGAAATTATCTTCAATTAAATCGCTAATAATTCGATCTCTTTCCTCAGGTGTTAAATCAAAAGAATACAATTTATTCCTAACCTCTAACTGACATCTTTCCTGGTAAGCGCAAAACTTCATCATTTTAGCTAAAACATCTTTATAAGTCATATCTTATCAAAAATAAAAAAGCGGAAAGTTAAACTTTCCGCTAAATATTAATTTAAATGAATTTCTTGTCCGTTTTTATCATAAAAATGATACTCTAACAAATCATAATCATACATAGGTAATAATTTAATTTTTTTACCAATATTTCTACCCCACTTCCATTTTAGTGTAAAAATACCTTTACTTAAATATGCAGCTATATATGGATGTAAACCAATTGTTATTGTTTTACCCTCAGCGTAATCCTTAACCAAATTTAATTGACCTTCAATTTTATTGAGAACATTTATCGATGAATCTACTTTACCAGAACCCCCACAAGTTGGACAAACCTCAGTAGTAACGATATCAGCTACTGGACGAACTCTTTGGCGAGTAATTTCAATTAAACCAAATTTACTAGGAGGAGTAACGCTATGTTTAGCTCTGTCATCCTTCATAGCATCGCGCATTCTTTGATATAATAATTTACGATTATTTTGAGATTTCATATCAATAAAATCCACAACTATAATCCCACCCATATCTCTCAATCTCAATTGTCGAGCAATTTCATCTGCAGCTTCCAAATTTACAGCTAAAGCATTTTCTTCTTGATTGCTTTCCACTTTTGCTCCACGATTACCACTATTTACATCTATTACATGGCATGCTTCTGTGTGTTCAATAATTAAATAAACTCCACTAGGCAAAGTAACAGTAGTACCAAATGAACTTTTAATTTGTTTAGAAATCTTTAAATGCTCAAAAATTGGTAATGAATCTTTGTACAACTCCGTAATTTTAGTTTTATCAGGAGCTTTTTCTTCTAAATATTCTTGTATTTCATCAAACAATAAAGGGTCATCCACTGTGATTTTCTCATAAGAACTATTAATCACATCTCTAATAATCGCAGAAGTTCTACTTAATTCTCCTAAAATTCTATCCAAAGTTTTAGCAGTAGGTAAATTTGTAAATAGAGTTTCAAATTTCTTTAATAAGTCTTTTAAATCCGCTTCTAATTCTGATAACTTTTTATCTCGAGAATTGGTTCTAACAATTACACCAAAATTTTTAGGTTTTATACCTTCTATGATATTTTTTAGCCTATCTTTTTCTTTGTTTTGTTTGATTTTTTGAGAAACCGAAACCCTATCCGAAAAAGGAACTAATACTAAATATCTTCCAGGAATAGATAATTCTGTGCTTAACCTAGGACCTTTACTGGAAATAGGTTCCTTTGCAATTTGCACAACAATTTCTTGTCCAGGTTGTAAAACCTGATCTATAGTACCATTTTTTTCAATCTCAGCCTCATTTTTAAAATAAAGCAGATTACTTGTTTTTTCTAAGCCCGTCCGCGTTCTATCAACAAATTTATTTAAAGATAAAACTCTAGGTCCTAAGTCGAAATAGTGTAAAAAACCATCCTTTTCATAGCCTACATCCACAAATGCAGCATTTAAAGCAGGTACAACTTTTCTAACTTTTCCTAAATAAACATCCCCCACTGCATAAACCGTATTTTTTGGTTCTTTATGGAGTTCAACTAGTTTTTTATCTTGTAAAATTGCAATTACAACATCGGTAGGCGTTGAGTTTATAGCTAATTCGTACACACCACCACAATTTAAGTTAAAACTAATACAAGCTTATATAACAATAGCTTTTAGCAAAAGCTAAAAGCTTGTATTAATTAATTAAAAACAATAAAAACAGTGGTTACAAGAAATGTAACCACTTAAATTAAATAACAGATTATTTTTTCTTATGTCTGTTTTTTCTTAATCTTTTTTTACGTTTGTGCGTAGCCATTTTATGTCTTTTTCTTTTCTTTCCGCTTGGCATAATTTTGTAATTTAGTGATTATTAATTTTATTTTAATTCGTTTATTTTCTGTTCGATTTCTTTAATTCTAGCTTCATCTTTTGTGTAAAGAACACAATTTTTATAAGCAATTACCGCATTAGCTTTATCCTTATTTAATTCATAAGCTTGAGCCAACAAAAACCAAAATTTACTATTTTCGGGTTGAACTTTAACTAAACTTTCAAAACGAGAAATAGCTTTTTCGAACTGACCAGTTTTTAAAGAAAAATCGCCCAAATAGTATAAAGCTTCAACATTATTAGGATCTTCATTTAAAACTTCTAATAACAATTGTATGCCTTCCATTGGAGCGCCTCCACCTTGAATTATTCTTAAAGCAGAAGCAATTTTCTCTGATACAGAAGTATTTCCAGAAACAGTTTCCTTATTTGAGTTATACTCAACGGTACGATATTTAGAATTAGGTGATGGTAAGATATACAAAACAACAACTAATACTAAGGCAAATACTATAATGGTAACATGTTTCCAGTTCATTTATCTATTGTTTAACTTTACTTTTAACTCTTTCGGTAAAAGTTTTAGCAGGCTTAAATGAAGGTATAAAATGCTCGGGGATAATTACAGTAGTATTTTTAGAGATATTACGACCTGTTTTTTTAGCTCTTTTTTTCACTATAAAACTACCAAAACCTCTTAAATAAACATTTTGCCCTTCGGACAAAGAATTTTTGATTGATTTCATAAATGCTTCAACTGTTGCTTGAACAGCGATTTTCTCCACTCCAGTTTTCTCCGAAATTTCGTTAACTATGTCTGCCTTTGTCATATTTAAAAATAATTAATTTACTATTTTATTAAATTGGGTTGCAAAAATAATACATAAATTTGGATACTGAAAAGGTTTTTGTGTTTTTTTTATGCTAAGTCATTAAATTTCAGATTTATTAATGTTAAAATTATCATCTTTACTAATCGATTGGTATAAAATCAATCAAAGAGACCTACCTTGGCGAAATACCAAGAACCCATATCCTATTTGGCTATCGGAAATAATTTTACAACAAACCCGAGTTCAACAAGGTTTACCCTATTATGAAAAATTTATACATCAATATCCAACAATAGAAAGTTTAGCTAATGCAACTCAGGATGAAGTTTTAGCTTTATGGCAAGGATTAGGATATTATAGTAGAGGAAGAAATTTGCTAAAAGCTGCACTTCAAATTGTTACAGATTACAATGGTAAGTTTCCAAATAATTATAAGGAATTAAAAAAAATAATTGGAATTGGCGATTACACAGCCGCTGCAATAGCAAGTTTTGCATTTAACGAAAAAATTGCTGTAGTTGATGGAAATGTTTACAGGGTATTAAGTAGATTATTTGGTGTGAAAACTCCCATAGATACTCCTGAAGGAAAAAAAACTTTTTTCGAACTAGCCCAAGCATTTTTACATCCTACACAACATTCAACAGCTAATCAGGCAATAATGGAATTTGGCGCTTTACAATGTACACCAAAAAAGCCCAACTGTTTAGCTTGTCCCTTTATAAATGTTTGCGAAGCTTACAACCAAAATACAATTGAATATCTACCTGTGAAATCGAAAAAAATAATTAAAAAGGATAGATACATTATATTTTGGATAAACGAAAAAAATGGTAAAATTGAAATAATTAAAAGAGACGAAAATGATATTTGGGCTGGAATGTATCAATTTCCTTCAACCGAAAAAAATAGTTTAGAAGAATTAAAAAAAGAACTTAAAGAAGAAAATTTAAGTGCTTTTAATTTTAAAAAACATGAATTAACACACTTAAATATATACTATTGTTTTAAAAAAATAAACATAGAAATTAACAAACCCAAAACAACATTTGAAGATCCTAATGAAATATTAAATTGGGGAATTCCTAAAATAATTAAAGATTATCTAATTACTAAAATGAAAATTTAACACCTGCTAAAAAGTTAATTCCATAATTAGGATATTGGTTCCATCTTTGGTGATTTTGACTTAATATGTTGTTTACTAAAATAAAAGCACCAAATGTTTTAGAATAAGCATAATTTAAATTTAAGTTAAAATCTAAAATAGGTTTCAACTCTTTTGTTGCAACATTTTGAAACGGATCATCTGTTATTGCCTCAGCAGCAGCTAATTGTTTTCCAAAATAATACATATCTAAACCCACATCCAACTTATTTTGAAATTTATAATTTGCTCCAAATTGTGCATATGTTGCTGGTTTATGAAATGCAACATGCTGAAAAGTACTGTATGAATTGTATTGAAACAATGCTCTTGAACGTATTTTTTTCCATTCGTAATTCACCTCACCAAACAACAAACTGTGCGTCATATCTGTTTGAAAAATCGTAAATTTTCTGGCACCTACAGAACTGAAATCGTTTACAAAAAGTATTGCATCTTTAAATTCAGACTGTTGAAAACCTACATTAAAGCTTGCATGTTTATTAATTACACCTTTCACACCGCCTTTAATATTATATAAATTATTTACATTATACTGAGGCAAAACAGAATTTATAAATGGATTTGCTTGATAATAAGTAAGATTGTGATGACGTATAAAACCTCCATCAAATTTTGTGTAAATGATTAAATAATCCTTTACCAAATTAAATGTTCCATCAAAAAATCCATAATTATAAAAGCCTCTTTCATCTTCGGTTAAATAATTAATATTAAACCCAGCAGTAATATCAAAATCTTTATTTTTCACATTGTAAGTAGGCATTAATTGAAATAAATTGGATTGCATACCTCCAATACTGTTTTTACTATTTAAGTAGGAAGATGAAAAATTTACACGCCAGAAACCATCTAATAATCCGTTTAAAAATTGCCATTTTGCAAATTTACCAACATTAGCTTTAACGTTTAATAAATGCTCATTAATTTCATTTGTAGCTGCAAACAAATTATATTGCGCATTTACACCATAATCAAGTTCATCTAAGTTACTTTTATTTTTTTTCAAATCAAAATTACTTTGCCAATTGGTGAAATTTAACTTATTGGAATCCGATGAAATATTAAACAATTCAGGATTATAACCATACCATCTAAAAGTATTGTAATCCACATTAGTTTTTGCAGAAAGTGTAATTTTTTCTCCAATCTTTTTTCCGTAAACACCTAAATTATTTTCTGAAAATCTACTATCTTTTAAATCCTGAACATTCATTCCTGAAGAAAAATGTCTACCATAAACACCTGCATTGTATTTTTTATTTCGAGTTAAGCCATATGAAAAATCCAAATATGGCAAGGATACAAAATCATTCGCTCCTAAAAAAACATGACCATTATACAACCTATCCAAAGGCTCCAAAACAGCAATTTTTGGTGGTTTAATCACACTTGGTTCGTAAGCACCCGGCACTTTTTTATCTTTCACTTTGTACGAAAAAGTTTCAGTAATTTTTACTGTATCTTTAAAAACAGGATCTAACGGAATTTTTTTACCTTTTTCGTAAGAAATATCACCCTTACCTGTTACCACAATAATTTCTTTTTTATCATCCAACTGTGCTTTTGAAGAAAACACAACCATAAAAACAAAAAGTAACGATAATAAAACACTTAATTTAAAATTTTCAAAGCTTTTCATAACACTAAATCAATTATAATTTTATCTATTAATTTGTTCGTTTAATTTTTTAGTCTCCTCATCCTCCTCACCAATTTGCCAATTTTCTTCTTTTACTTCAGCTTTTTTTAACTGTGCTTTTTCCAACTCATCAATTGCCAACAACTTATCCTGAGCCAACTTATTTAATTCGGCATTTTTATTATTATCTAAAACCATCTTTAAGATATATTTTGCTTGGAAATAATCGTTTTGTTTAACCAAATTATCACTAATTAAAATAAAACCCTTTGTTACCCAATAAGGGAAATTTTGATATTGTTTGATATAAACATAAACAGCATCAGTTGATTCTTTATAACGCTCTTGCAAATAATCAATATAAGCTAAATTGTAATTTGCTTCAGCACCAATTTCTCTTTGTAAATCGGCAATTTTACCAAATGCCATTTTAGCATTATCAAACTCAAATAAATTTAAGTAAGCCAATCCCATAATAGAATATGCCTTGTGCACCATATTGGTTTCTACACCTTTTAAATTAACAGTTTTTTTGGCATAATCAACCGTGTTTTTATAATCTGTTTCAGCATAATAAGCATTCATCAAACCTACATTTGCATCATTTTTATAGTTGTCAAAATTGGAAATCTCCTCTAAAGCTTTATATCTTGTAATTGCTTTAGAATACGATTTTTGTTTGATATAAATTTGAGCAGTATTAAATAAGGCATTTTCGGTAAATTCACCTTGGGGTTGAGCAATCAACAATTCATAATTAATAATTGCATTTAAAGTATCTTTTAACTGCAAATATGAATCTGCTAAAAAGTAATAAGCCGATGTTTTAAATAATGGATTATTAAAATCGTTTAGATATATAGAAAAAGATTTAGCGGCTTGCTTAAAATCATTTTCGAAATAATGTTTTTTAGCAGCATTATAAAAAGTAGAATCTTTTTCGGAAACACTTAATGATGGCAATCCTGCTTTTTGTCGGAAACTCAAATGTTTTTCAGGATTTCCAACATAATTCTCACAAGTTTCTTTGTGCGCAATAATACCTTCTCTAGCCTCTTTAGATTGCGTATTTAAAAAAACTGCTTTTTCGAATGCATCCAATGCTTTTTCGTAGTCTTTTTGTAAGCGATAAGCAAATCCAGCATTTATTAAAGCTTTTTGATGCAAAAGGATATTATTAGCATTTTTAGTAATTAACTCATTAAAATAACGTAAAGCAACATTATAATCTCTAATGTGTTTTAAATAAGTTTCTCCAATATTTAACCTAGCTTCTCCAGCATATTTTGAGTTTGGAAATTTTGTTATTAATTCTTCCAAAGCATCTACTTGCTGAGGATATTCATTTAACAATCTATATGCTTGTGATTTTTGAAAATAAGCATAATCTACATTACCCTGATTTGCTTGAATCACTTGTTGATAATGGTCTATAGCCAACTTCAAATCTGCTTCCGAATTTCTTAAAATTAAAAAACCATCTGCAATTCTTATCCTTGCATCAATCGTTTTAGGATGAATAGTTTTATCTGCTAAAATATAGTTTCTAAAAGCTCGAATTGCTGGTCCGTACTCTAATTTACTCAAATGAGCATAAGCCAAACTATATTCTACATTTTTAAATTCGGGTAATAAAATTGCAGTTCGTGCATTTTTAAAACGATTATAATAACTAATTGCCAAATCAAAATTATCTAATCTAAAATTAGATTCTGCTATCCAAAATAAACACAAAGCCGAAATTTGATCATCCACAGGATATTTAGCCGAATTTTCGAACATTTTAATGGCCTTTTTAAAATTTTCACCATCCGTTTTTCCGTAACTAATCTTTTGATTATTAAATAATTCAACACCACGATAATAACTAATTTTTTGATAAGCGTATTGTAGCTCTAAATTTTTATTGCTTATTCCTTCTAAAGCTGTTAAAGCTTTTTCGTAGTTTTTAGTATTTAAATAAACATTTAACAAATACTTTTTAGCCTCATCTACTCTTAAAGATTGTGGGAATTTTTTAATATAAGTTTCCATTGCGATAATAGATTCATGATATGGATCTATATCCAATTCGTAACTTAATTTTGCATAATTAAACAATGCATCTTCCATAATTAAAATATCATAATCCATTTTTGATGAAAAACGATATGCATTTCGAGCAGATTTTTTATTCCCTTCCTTTAAGTAAATATCTCCTAAGTAATATAAGGACATCATTCCAATTAAAGATTCAATATCCGCTGTTTTTTGAAACTGTATTTTTGCCGATGAATAATCACCTGATTTCCATAAAGCATAAGCATATTGATAACGCGATTGATCATCTACAGTTTTAGTATTATCTACAAAATATTTTAAATGAATAGCGGCATTTTTAAAATCATTTTTTTCGTAATACGCTTCTCCTAACATGCGTGAAATTTCGTCGGCTTTTCTGGCAGAACCAGATTCTAATAATCCTGGAGCATAGGCAATTAAATCGTCGTATTTTTTTTGCAAATAATAAATCTGCGCAATGTAATATGGAGCAACCGATTCAAAATCTGGATGTTTTACTAATTTTTTAAAGCTATTTAATGCGGGTTCTAATTTATTGTTTTCATATTGTATGTGCGCATAATAAAATAATGCTGGAGCGCCATAAACACTAGCTGTATCTTTTTGTGCCTCAAAAAACAAACCCTCTGCCTTCTCTGCATCGTTTTGTTTTAAATTGGCATAACCATACTTAAAATAATATTCAGATAATTCATAACTTTCTAAATCACTTACTTCAACCTGACTTAACCATTCTGTAGTTTTTTCCCAATTATTTAATCGGTAATTATATCTTCCCAATTGGAATCTAGCTTTTCGAATTTTAGGATTTTGAGGGTGATTTTTAATAAAATCTAAAAACATTTGCTCTGCATCATCATTAAAAAGCTCTAAAGCACATAATGCCTCGTGGTATTCTGCCGACATTTTTATTTCAGAATGTTCATCCTGAATTCTTTTAGCAACTTTAGCAAACTTTTTTTGGGCTATACTATACTTTTTCAAATCAAACATCAATAAAGCTTGCTCATAATCCGCATCTTCATTTGCATACTTTAAAGTTTTTTGAGCACTTAGTTGTAAACTCAACAACATTAAAAACACTAATAACTTGTTCATTGTTAAATATTTATTTAAATTAAAACTTATCACAATCTTTAAATTTCTCAAAAAAAACAAATTTAAATTCATAATTCTTTTAATTCTAAACTCTCTTAACTTAATTATTAACGTTAAGATGTTTACACTTATTAATCAAGTAAATTTTATACAATTAAAATTTTAAAAGGAAATTAAAACCATTTTAAAACTTTATATTTGTGAAAAAATATACTAATCGCCAATTAAAGCATTGTAATTCATTGAATTAAACTATAAATATTTACAAAAAAGTTTTTAAGTGAAAAAGTTATTTATAATTTATTTGTTTTTTGTAAATCTTACAGTTTTTAGTCAGTTTGATAAAATATTAACCTACTCTGATACAGTAAATCCTAAGAGAATAACTTTTGTAAATGCATCTATTGCGGCTACTACAACTGGAAGTTTTATTGGTTTATACCATTTGTGGTACAAAAATTACCCCCAATCTAATTTTCATTTATTTAACGACAATAAAGGGTGGTTACAAATAGATAAATTTGGTCATTTTTACTCTGCTTATGCCTATTCTAAAAACATAGCCGAAACATACAGATGGGCAGGAATTTCGCAAAACAAAAGTAGTGTATATGGTGCTATTGGCGGATTTACTTATCAGCTCGTAATCGAAATTTTAGATGGACATTCTGCACAGTGGGGATTTTCAATGGGCGATATTGCAGCAAATACAATAGGCTCATCTCTTTTTTTAATTCAGGAATTAGCATGGAAAAAACAAATTATAAATCCAAAGTTTTCTGCAAGATTCATTAACTATCCTGATGATGTTAGCGAAAGAGCCAACAATTTATTTGGAACTTCCTTTAGCCAAAGAGTATTAAAAGATTACAATGCCCAAACTTATTGGTTTTCATTTAATCCTCAATATCTAATGGGTTTTAAAAACGATAATAAATTTAATTTTATAAATTTATCTTTTGGATATGGAGCCGAAAACATGTATGGAACATTTTTTAACTCTTTTAGAATGGGCGATGAAACATTTGATAGATCGGATTTAGTTAGATACAGACAATTTTATTTATCACCAGATATAGATTTTACAAAAATTAAAACAAAATCTAAAGCTCTAAAAACATTGTTTTTTATTTTAAGCTCCATTAAAATGCCTCTACCAGGGATTGAATACAATTCATTAAATCAATTAAAATTTCATTGGGTAATTTTTTAACTAATATACATTTTTAAAATAATTTTTGTTACCAATTCACTTAGCTCACTTTATGATTTAAACCCTTAAATTATAATATTATGGCTGGCAAAAATGAAACTCCCCGATAAAAAATGATTGGTTTAATGTACCTTGTTTTATTAGCAATGTTGGCATTAAATGCTTCAAAAGATTTATTAAATGCTTTTTTATATTTGGATAATGGCATTAATTTAAACAATCAAAATTTTTCGGTTATTAACCAAAATATAGTAGATAAAATTGCATTAAATGCTGCTACAGGATCTAAAAAAGCTATCGATAATTTAAAAATTGCTCAGGAAATTAACCAAAAATCAAACTCAATTATAAACTTAATTGATCAATATAAAAAAGATATAATCGAAAATGGTGGTGGTTTAGACGAAAACGGAATTCCTATTGCAAAAGATAATCAAGATATTGGGGCGCATTATTTGATTTTTGAAAAAAAAGGAGAAAAATTTACGCAATGAAATTGGGAAATTTAAAAGTTATTTAATCCAACAAGTTGATTCAAACGATAAAGAAATTATACAATCCATCGAAAATCTTTTAAATACGCCAGATTATATTGATTATGAAGGAACTAAAAACACATTGGGAAAACGGA
>Ga0209358_10001307_pt1 | contig 20048 bp, 16 predicted proteins | sample LauGreFa1BDMLBSN_2_FD_187574 | JGI IMG/M metagenome (GOLD analysis project Ga0209358, IMG submission 187574) | Freshwater lake microbial communities from Lake Michigan, USA - Fa13.BD.MLB.SN (SPAdes) (version 2) | ecosystem: Environmental > Aquatic > Freshwater > Lake | place: Lake Michigan, USA...
GTAATTTAAAATTCTCAATTTTCTTTTTCCTAAGTCAGTACTTGAAATATATTTTTCTTTTTTATCATTTAATTGTTTTAAAACTACATTAAATTCTTCTTCAGTATTAAATTTATATTTAATATCAATTGTAGTATCAGCATCCCATTGCGCTGATAGTGTGCTATCATTTTGTTTTTTTCTGTACCTCTCCAAAACCAAATTAACAGCTTTTAATTCATTTTCAATTTCATTTATTGCTTCATTAGATGTGGTAGTTGTATTTTTTATTTTATTAAATAAATCAGTTGAATCCTGTTGTAACTTTTTAAGTTTAATTTTAAATTGGGATACTGTAGAGTCATAGTTGCTAAATGCCATAACAGGGGTAAATAAAAAATCTGCTTTTTCAAAAGAAATCAATTTTGTAACTTGTGAGCCCCAATTTTTTTGTCGTATAAAGTCTTGTTTGCTTTCAGCAAGTTCTTGTCGTGAAAGAAGAAAATCATTAAATTGAACATCCGACAAATTATTATATTCAACTGTATTTATCCATTTTCTTTTGTTTAAGTGTTTAATATAACGCTGCTCTTGTTTTTTTTGGACATCAAAATTTATTTTTTGAGAAATAAATAATGCGCCTATTATAACAATAGCAGGTATTACAGATAGAATCAAAGCATTTATAAGTGTCCAGGGTATCGTAAAAATGAGTGCACCAAGATTTCTTAATGCTAATTTTATAAACGGGATAGTGTTTTTACGCAATTCAATAGTATTGTCAAGCATAAAATGACTTCCAAGAGATAGCGCAAAACTAAGTACTATAAAATTTAAAAAAGAAATTATAGCCATTAATACGGCAGGTCCTGATAATATACCACCAATTAAATTTCCCCATTGATGAATCCATCCTGTCCTCCAAAAACTCCATTCAATAGATATTAATAAAACAGAAAGAAAAGCAAAGGTCAGTATGTAGAGGGCTGATTTTTTACCATTTTTAAAGTGAGATCTAACTGTTTTCCAACCGCCGTCATTGGAACTTGATCTAAGCATAGATGAAATAATGCCAGATCCGAAAGCAAGGAGTGAAGTTGCAATTACGCTAGTTGACAACATAGCTAGTGGCGTATCATTATTAAACATATAATCAATGCACCTTCCAATGTGAACTATTATAAGCGCAGAACCCGTTCCTAAAAAGCCCGCAATAAAGAACGTGAATGATGCTATAGGTGTAATATTTTTAAAAACCAGTTGTACTTGTTGCCATGGCCATTTAAAGAAATAGTAAATAATTACAAGCATTATAAAGTTTAACCCAGGCCATATCAATTCAAACCAAATCCATTTTATCCAATTCCAAATAGTAGAAAAAAGTAATACTACATATTGAAGTATTTCAGAAATAAACCAGATGGTATCGACAATAAGGTTGTAAAAAAACAAAAGTGGAGTAAAAAAAACAATCCATAGGTGGTACCAAAAACCTCGAGATATGCCAATGTTTCGATATGCATCTATATCTGCACGATAGGGGGCATTTTTGCCGCTTATTTTTTTATAAAAGTAACTAGCCACTATTAAAAATGGCAATGCTAATAAGTAGTCAGAAAAAAATTGAGTAATTATTTGTATCATAAATCAAATTTAGCATTTATTTTGATTATTATTTACTTCATACATTTAATGCTCATTTATAATCTCATATTTAATTAATAAGGAGTATTATAGTTAGTTTGCGCCTAATTACCAAGCTTGAAAAACAAACCATTAGATAAAATGTAAAACTTCTATAAAACCAACATCACTGTCACGCCCACTTAAATTTAATTTATAAAAACGATATAGTTTTTAAAAAGCTGAGGATTTTGTCCCTGGTTTAATTATCAATTGGGTTTTAGGTAAATATTGTGTTATTATACGATCACGTTCTTGCTCTAGTTTTTTATATTCCATCTTTAAATCCTCAATGGATTCTAGTTGTGTTTCATTGGGTGCCGATTCCATTTCACAAAATGTGCTGTATAGTTTTGAAACTTTTTCACGCAACCGTTCTTCGTCTGCAAAAATGGATGTTTTGGTAGTAGCCATTAATTTAGACTTTAGGTTTTGTAACTCTTTGTAAAACGCAACAGCTGTTTTATTTTTTTTATATATAACCGAATCACGCTTTAAACTGTTTTGTAAAACCGTAATGGAATCAATACTGGAATTTATGCTGCTAAATAAAGTTTTAAGCTGATGGGCACTTTTATATACACGCTGGCGTTGCGTTAAGGTAAAGTCTAAATTAGAGGTGTCTTCAATACATTGAACAGTCCCCGTATAAGTAATATCTTTTACTTTAATATAAACCGAATATGTTCCGGGTAAAACCATAGGAGCCGTAAAACCTGCTCCATCCATTTTGGTGCTGCCTGCTGCAACTTTAGGGGGCGTTTCACGAAGATTCCAGTAAATTTTATTTAAACCTTTACGTACAGTTCCCGGAAATGTCTGAATGCAACGGTTTAATGAATCGCGAAGTTCTATTTCAATTTTACCTGTGCTTAAACGTTCTTTTAAATAATAGGTAATTGCTGGATGCGCAGGGGGATTACCTGCTGACCAAGCACCAGAAATTTCTGGACCACCCCAACCCAATGGGCCATTATTTAAAAGCAATGGCTCTGTAGTAAATAAGTGAAAGTCTTTTTCCCAAACCTCAGGATTTAATTCGCGCAAGGCGCGGATATCATCTAAAATAAAAACACCTCGGCCGTGTGTACCAATAATAAGATCATGAGTTTTTGGATGTATTTGCAAATCACGAACCAAAGCAAATTCTGGAATATTATTTTTCATTCTAAACCAGTTTAAACCGCCATCCAGTGTGGCAAATAAGCCCGATTCGGTGCCTAAAAAAAGCAACTGTCGGTTTACATGATCTTCTTTGATTTTATGCGCAAAACCACTAAAAACCGGACTTGATAAACGGGTCCATGTTTTTCCTAAATCTGTACTTACAGCTAAATAGGTATTAAAATCACCATACATATGATTTTCAAGTGTGGCGTATACGGTATTACGATTAAAGTGAGAAGGCTCTATACTGCTTACCCACGATTGTTTTGCAATTCCGCTACGCGCAATAGCAGATGATACATTGGTCCATGTTGTGCCTCCGTTTTCGGATACTTGTAAATTTCCGTCGTCTGTACCAACCCAAATTACATGTTCATCAAGGGGTGATTCGGCAATGGTAAAAATTGTACAATGGTTTTCGGCTGACGTATTATCGGCACTTAAACCGCCACTTTCTTCCTGATTCTGTTTTTTTAAATCGTTGGTAGTTAAATCACCACTAATGCGTTTCCAGGTACGCCCTTGGTTGTTAGACACGTACAAATATTGCGCACCAACGTATAAGTGTTGAGGATTTTTTGCGCCGGTAACTATGGGCGTATTCCAATTCCATCGCAGTTTATCTTCCTTGGAAGTTTTTTGGGGTTGAATAAATTCAGATTTCATATTTTGTAAATTAACCCGATACATATTACCACCCTGGTATTCTGAATACACTGTTTTTCCGTCGGCATCCGGTATGGTCCAAAATCCATCGCCACCACCTACGCGGTTCCAGTTACCGTTACCAATACCACCCGGAGCAGCACTGGGCGCCATCCAACTGCCATTGTCTTGTAAGCCTCCATAAATATTATAGGGCGTTTTTAAATCGTAGCTTACATGATAAAACTGTCCAACAGGCAAGCCGTGGTTAAACTGCCATGTGATACCATTATCTACACTCATATATACGCCGCCGTCGGTTCCTAAATACATAATGTTGGTATGTTTTGGATTAATCCATAACGCATGCATGTCGCTATGAACCCAACCGCCATCATAACTGGCCTCCGAAAATGAATATCCGCCATCATTACTATATGCAAATTGAAAGGCCGGGCGATACACGCGCTGAGCATCATTTGGATCAAACACCAATGTGCTGAAATAAAACGGACGGGCGCATACATTTAAAGAAGCACTTTGGTTTTGCCAGGTTTCCCCACCATCCGAAGACCTAAACAGGCCGGTATTTTTACTTTCAACTATGGCCAGCATTTGACGCGAATCGCTTGGAGCCATGGCAATGGCTATTCGTCCAAAGGGTTTTTCGGGTAATCCTTTGGTAATTTCGGTAAATGTTTTTCCGCCATCTATACTTTTATATAATCCGCTGCCTGGCCCACCCGAATTAAAACTGTAAGGCTGTCTTCTAAACTGCCACATCGATACGATAATATGTTCTGGATTTTTGGGATCTAAAATAATGTCAGCACAACCAGTGGCTGCATTTATGTAAAAAACTTGTTGCCAGGTTTCACCACCATTTACAGATTTGTATAGTCCCCGGTGCTTGCTATCGCTCCAAAGCGGTCCCGGTGCAGCTACATAAATTATATTATCATTTTCAGGATGAATACAGATTTTAGAAATGTGTTCAACACTATCGAGTCCAATTTTTTTCCAGTTATCACCGGCATCGGTAGATTTGTAAATTCCTACGCCATAGGAAACGGAATTACGCATATTACTTTCACCGGTGCCAGCATAAATAATTTTCGGTTGTTTTTGATTAACAGCTAAAGCACCTATAGATTGACAATATTTATCAAAAATAGATTTGTAAGAAGCACCTGCATTGGTAGATTTCCAAATGCCCCCGCCCGCGGTACCAATATAAAGCGTTTTGCCTTCATCTGCATTTACACCTTCAATGGCTGTAATTCTTCCGCTCATAGTGCCGGGGCCAAGTTGCCGGGCTTCCATAACGCCAAACATACCGGCGTTAAACCGAACCTGTGCTTGGCATAATACATTTAAACCCAAAAGGGCGACGCACAAACGTATAAACATAAAAATTTATTTAGGTAATTTAAATACGGAATCTTCCAGTATTGGATTTATTTCAATTTTGGTAAATATTGTTTCACCCCAACCACCTCCTACCGCCATAGGATATACTATCCCTTCAGGTAAACGGGTATAATTGCTGTAGAGTGTAGACGACTCAATTTGTTTTCCATTAAGATTTATTTTTTGCGATTCTTTAATTATATAAAACGAAATGGCATCCATATAAAACGTTGTTTCCTCGCCCTCTTTACCAATCATTTTAAATTTGTGGCATTCGGTACCATCCATATCATCTGTTCCTAAATATTCTAATGTTTTACCAAGTTCTTTGTAGGTAATAAACGCATCACCCAAATGCAAACCATCTTGTCCTTTTTTTACTTCATCAGCTGTCATAGGCTCTGGCTTGGTTTGTCCCTGAAAGGGCATAAAATTCCAGCCTTCGGTGGGCGTTAGTATAGAATAGCCATCCATGCCCATAAAGCTGATATTTTGTCGCATACCTTTTTTGTCTGACTGAATAAATGTGAGTTTAATTTCTGCGCCATTTGATTTTAGCATGGCTTCTGAGCGCATGGTTTTTATTTTGTCCCATGATTCGCGTCCGCCAATGGCCTTAATATGCTGTTCAATAATGTTCTGATAATTTTGACCCTGAGTTATACCCGAAAAAAAAAGGGAAATGAGTAAAATAATAACGCTTGAATTTATTGTTTTCATAGTAATCAAAGGTAGAGAATTATAAAGAGTATAACATATATCATTTTGGTTTTAATTAACATTACTAAGCACATCAAAACACCAGATTCCCATTAACTTTAAAAAAAAATAATCTATGTCAACACAACAACACTGGGGTTTAGATCCCCATCACAGCGAAATTAATTTTAAAGTGCGTCACATGATGATTGCGCATGTAAGTGGAAGTTTTACCAGTTTTAATGTTCAGGCTGAAACCGAAGGCGACGATTTTTCAAAAGCCAAAGTACGTTTTGACGCCGATGTAAACAGTATAAATACCAAAAACGAGCATCGCGATACCCATTTAAAATCTCCGGAATTTTTTAATGCCGAACAATTTCCAAAAATTACTTTTGTAAGCACTGCCATTCGTCCGGTAGATAGCGGCTATGAAATTGAAGGCGCGCTTACTGTAAAAAATATTTCAAAACCGGTTACCCTAAAGGCTGAATTTGGTGGAATAGGTAAAGACCCCTATGGCAACACTAAAGCCGGTTTTACGTTAGCAGGTAAAATAAATCGAAATGATTTTGGTTTAAGCTGGAATGCCCCCCTAGAAACCGGAGGAGTATTGGTTGGCGAAGAGCTAAATATTTCAGCAGATATTCAATTGAGCAAACAATAACATTTCAATACAATAAAAAAAGCCCTCATAGAGGGCTTTTTTTATATCCTTTAATAACCTTGTTATTTTTCTATAATTAGTTTTTTCTGAATCTGACCTTCAGGACTGCTTATTTTTAATAAATATAAACCGGCATTTAAATCTGTCCAATTCAGTTGCAATGGCAAATGGGTATTTGGCCAGTCTACACTTTTAATACATGCACCATTTAAAGCATACACATTAACTTTGGCAGATTCGGCATAACCTTGCGCATACACCAGTTCAAAAGCACCGGCATTAGGTTGAGGATATACCTGTAAAAAGGCGGATTCCAAATTAAAAATTCCGGATACAATCTGATTGTATTTAATGGCCGGCGGACTAACATTAATGTAAACAAATCCTGCGCCTCTGTAAATAGAGTAGCTGGCACAAGCCGAAGCGGTAGCACCACAGTTAGCCGTTACGGTTAAGCAAATAGGGTACATACCTGAGGCAGAATATTGATGTGATGCATATAAGCTGTAGGTATTTGAGCCATCACCCCAGCTCCATTGCGCGTTTGATACATTCCATGGAAAAGAGGGAATTGCAGTCCAAACCTGATTTGTACCAGTAGGGACTACTGTAAAATTAGCATTAGCCACACATGGAATACCCGTTACCGAAAACGTTTGAAATTTAGTTACGGTACAAGAGGGTCCATTGGAAAGAATTAGATTAACGCCATATACACCTGCACTGGGATACGTTGCGGAAGGCGCGGCTAAAAAGGATCCAAATCCGTTACCAAAATTCCAGGTATACGATGTGTTTGCAGTAATACCTTGCCCGGCAGCTGAAAAATTTAGCACACCGTTATTTGGACTACTAATTATTGTAGGATTTGCTAAGCCACAGGTATTATTGTTTACACTTACAGCTTGAAACGCAGTATCAATACAACTAGGCGTAACACTGCTATTCATAACCATTAAGGTAGCAGTGTAATTGCCATTGGCATAAACATGCGAAGTTACAGGATTTGTTCCGCTGCTTGCCTGCGCCCCATCTCCAAAAGTCCAAAAATAAACATATCCATTCAGGGTTCCGGTAGATGTACTTTGAAAATTAACCAACCCATTAGCACTGTTTGTTTTTGTAAACGATGCAATTAAGTTGCAATACGTGTTTACATTAACGGGAATTTGTATGCTGGAAGTACAAGCGGGTGTAGCATTATTACTGGCATAAAGTGTAGCCGTATAAATACCATTGGCAGAGTAGGTATGTGCAGGGGACATTAAATTACTTGTGCTGTTATCTCCAAAATTCCAGGTATAGGTTGTGGCCGCCAAAGTGCCTGAACTGGTATTATTAAATTGCACCTGGCCGGAGACCGACTGGGTAAAATTAAAATTAGCATTTAAGTTACAGGGATTGGCATTAACGTTGGTAATGGTTATAACCGCTGTGGCTCCTGATGAACACGTTGGCACCGAACTTAAAATAAATAAATTTACCGTGTAAGTGCCATTTGCTGTATAGGTATAGCTTGGAAATTTGCCTGCATTGCCGGTACCTGTAAATGTTGGCGCACCATTGCCCCAGGTCCAGTAATATACAGTAGTAGCCGTATTGGTTAGTATGGATGTTGAGCTAAAGGTAACCAAGCCATTAGCACCATAATTAAAGGTGAAACTGGCCTGGCAAGATTGTGAAAAACTAAATTGAGAAGCCAACACTAAAACTAGCGTTAAGGCAAAGGTTTGGTAAAATTTTGATTTCATTTGATAAAATTATAAAAATTAAAATCTTATATATTTCAGTCCACATCGTTTAATATGTTTAATTCGTAAACAAAGCGTTTTAATTAGGGAATCAAATATGTACTCAATGAACAGAATGTTATAAATTCTATTTGATGTTTAAAATATCCATCGAAATCCTAAACCAATTATGGCAAAACAAAAACTGTAAATCCAGATAAACCGTCTTAAATTATTTTCAAATGCATTTTTTTTACGTTTGGCACTAATAAATAAAATTCCCAAACTAATTAAATGCGAAAAGATAATGGTGTTTTCTAAAAGCAGCGCGCATTTATTGGCGCTAAGTCCCCATTCAAAAATCCTAAAACACACAGCACACAATACAATGGCATCCAGTAATAAGCTTAAACCAATAAGACCCAGTATAAGCACCCTGTTATACCAAAAAATAGTCATATTGTCTAAACTTATAAAGAGGTTTAAAACCACAGCTAAAACAGCTATTAGCGTAGCATTAAGAATTACTAAAACATCGCGGTCAAAAAACGGATTTTTATCTGCAAAAATTACGGCAGGCACATAAATTAATAGTGCCAGAAGTACCGCTGGCGAAAACCATTTGGCAATACGCTGTGCCATACCACTAACACTGTTTTGGGGCAAATAAACCGAAAATGCTGCAGCGCATAGCATTATGGCTGCTGCGGGTAAAGCCATATGTTTAAAGTAAATAATTTCTACAGGAATTTTTATTAAATTAAATAAGGCCACGCATAAGGCACTAAAAATAAATCCGGCAATTCCCATCAGTCCAGTAAACAAAATAAAATCGCTTGTAAATCTAAAAAAAGAAAATGCCCTTGTTTTTAAATCAATATTTTGAAACCCCAATCCTCCCATAATCCAGAGTAAAAGCGGAATATGAATACAGCTTAAAATATAGCTTTGCGAGGAGGCATCAGCCGGCATGGTATTTATACTTATACAACACAGTGCCGCTAATAAATACAAAGTAATAATGTGAGGTTTACGATTTACTTGTAAATTAAAATAAACAGCCCAAATAAAGGGAATGGTAATTAGCCCTATGTTACGGCTAAAAAAGAAACTTTCATCCAAGCCAAAAATCCAAGGTAATTGCGTGCACAGTGCGCTGCCTAGGGCCGGAATCCACAAACGTATAGAAAATTTGGGTAATGCAGCAGATTTAGGTTTAAACCGATAGTACCAACACTGGGCCACCGGGTGTAAGGTATTGTCGGGCCAAATATTTAAAAAGGCACGTTCAAACGATTTTGAATTATCGCGGTACAGTTTTTCAAGTTCCTCAGGCGCATCGAGGGCTGCTTTAATTTTTAAATTCAGCTGTGATATTTCAGTGTTCATTAGTAGTTTAAATTAACAGTGAATCAGGCTATTGTGGGAGGCGGCTCCATCATATGCCCGCATTGTTTGCAGGTACGTAATGCAGTGCTTGAATAAAAGCGTTTAAACTCACCCTGAAATTGCGTTGCAATATCGGTAAGATTAAAATATACTTCGTGCAATTTATTATTACAGTTTTCGCAAAACCACAACAATCCGTCTTTTTCATTATTTTTTTTACGGTGCTCAACTACTAATCCAATGGTATTGGGGCCGCGTTTGGGATTGTGGGGCACTTTGGCAGGCAGTAAAAAAATATCACCTTCATTAATTGTTAATGTTTCTGCTTTGCCGTTTTGCTGAACCACAATCTCAATAGTTCCTTCAAGCTGATAAAAAAATTCTTCTCCTTCGTTATAATGAAAGTCTTTTCGTGAATTAGGACCACCCACCACCATAATAATAAAGTCTGCATCTTTATATATAACTTTATTGTTAACGGGTGGCTTTAACAAATGACGATTTTCTTTTATCCAAGATTTTAAATTAAAAGGCGGTATAAGCATAATTAAAGGTATTAATTAGAAATTAAAAACTTTTTTTGTATTAAATATTCTGCAATTTGAACCGCGTTAGTTGCTGCACCTTTTCGTAAATTATCAGAAACTATCCATAAGTTAAATGCATATAAAGCAGAGGGGTCTTTACGAATTCGGCCAACCCAAACCGTATCGTTTTCATGGGCCGTTATAGGCATGGGGTATTGATTTTGTTGGGGATCATCAAACACAACGCAGCCTGTTGTATTGGAAATAATCGTACGCAATTCAACTTCACTTATTGAGCTTTTAAACTGTACATTAACACTTTCGCTATGTCCACCCATAACAGGAACTCTTACAGCTGTTGCAGTAATAGCCAGTTCAGGGCATTCTAATATTTTTTGGGTTTCTTGTATCAATTTATGTTCTTCTTTTGTGTACCCATCGTTTAAAAATATATCAACCTGCGGTAATACGTTTAAATCTATTTCGTGGGGGTATATTTTATATCCGTCATAATGGCCTTTACGCTCATTCATTAGCTGTAAAACGGCACGGTTTCCTGTACCAGTTACACTTTGATAGGTAGAAACCACGATGCGTGCAATGTGATGTGTGCGGTGCGCATTATATAAAGCCATAACCATTTGAATGGTTGAACAATTTGGGTTGGCAATAATTTTATGGTTTAAAGAAATGGTATGCGCATTAATTTCAGGCACTACCAGCGCTACAGTATCATACATGCGCCAGGCAGATGAATTGTCAATTACCCAGCAGCCTGCTGCCGCAAATTTAGGTGCCCATTCTAATGATGGGCCTGAACCTGCCGAAAACAAAGCAATCTGAGGCTTGGCTTGTAATACTTCAGAAACCTTTTGTAGGGTATAAGATTGAGATTGATACGTAAATTCTTTACCGGCAGATGCATCTGAGGCTGCCAGATATAATTCAGAAATGGGCACTTGCCGTTCGGTAAGTACCTGTAATATTTTTTGACCAACCAAACCCGTGGCACCAATTATTGCAATTTTATAGCTCATGTCTTCCAGCGCTGCAATCGGCGCATACCGCGTGTAAATAACCAAGATAAAATTGCGGAGTGTCCTTGAGCGCGCATTTTAGTTCTGCAAAATTCCTGAAATTCTAAAACGGTTCCGTTAAAAGTAAAGGTGCCGTTTTGGTAACAATAACTGCAATATAATACCGATTTACGTCCGTTACTTTCACTACCCCCATGTAGAGGATCTTTATGCATCGGCATACCACAGCTTTGGCAAAACCTTGCAGGTTTGTTTTTCATTGTTTAAAAATACATAATATCGCTTGATAGTAATTGTTTTTGTAACTGCGCGATATAGATTTTAAATGTTAAAGGATACGTTTGTATACCATTATTTTTTATTTTATGTAATGATTTATAAAAATCAATAATGCCCAGGGTTAAAACAGTTTTTCCTATAATTAATTGTAAAATAGCTGCACTTATATTACGAATAACATAGTATACAAATTCCACATATGGTAAATGTAAATAATGTAGTAGCATTCTGTTACGCTGAATGGTTATCGCTACACGAAGCGGCTGTATTGAATTAATGGTTGCAGAACCTAAGTGCCGGCATGCAGCCTTTGCAACATACCAATGCTTGTATCCCATACGTCCAATACGAATTCCCCATTCGGCATCTTCGTAATAATAGGGATTAAATCCTTCGTGCAATGCGCCACAGATGTTTATTATTTCTTTATGAATTAAAAGGTTTGATCCTGAGCAGAAAAAACTGGGCAAATAGGCATGTGGTTTTGAATACAGGTTAAGCGTTGTAGTTATTTTTCCAAATTTGTGTTTTGGAGCTTTTGCAGCATCGCAAAGAGTTGCCTGATTTGAATTATAAACTGATCCTGTATAGCAGGCTATCCCCTTGTGTTTTATTGCTTTTTGACATTCTAAAAGGTATGAAACATCCAAAAATACATCCGTATTTAAAATTAAAATCCAATTATATTTTGAAGCATTTATGCCACGATTTACGTTTCCCGAAAATCCTGTATTGTGGGCATAATCTACAAACTGCAGTTTTGTGTTTATATTTAAACACACCGTTTTTGAATTATCTGTGGAAGCATCATCGCTTACTATAATTTCAAAAGTTTTAATCTGCGCTTTTTCAATAGCAAAAATTACATGTTCAATACAGGAAGGCAGCATTATTGCGCCATTATAATTGGGTATAACTACAGAAAGCTCCATCATGTTATACAAAGGTATTAAAGCATTTCACAAGACATAAAAAACCCCGCGGTAGCGGGGTAAATCTCAAAATTCAAAATAAGTATGCGTATTAATTGAGCTATAATAATTTATATCAGGCGCTCTTTTTTATAGGAATTAATTTTAGCATAAAAATTAATGCCCCCTTTTAAGCATTTTTATAATGCTTATGCATTAGCAATAGCTTCATCATTAAGCACCTGTTTAATTTTTTGTTCAATCTCTTCGGCTAAATCTGGATTTTCAATAAACAAGGCTTTTACCGCATCCCGACCTTGCCCCAGTTTGGTGTCTTCGTAAGAAAACCAGGCACCGGCCTTTTTTATTACGCCTTTTTCTACACCCATATCTATAATTTCACCAACACGGCTAATGCCTTCGCCAAAAATAATATCAAATTCAGATTGGCGGAAGGGCGGCGCCACTTTGTTTTTAATTACTTTTACGCGCACGCGATTACCGGTAACATTTTCACCGTCTTTAAGCTGGCTAATGCGTCGGATATCCAAGCGGACAGAGGCATAAAATTTAAGCGCATTTCCTCCGGTAGTGGTTTCCGGATTTCCAAACATAATACCTATTTTTTCGCGCAATTGATTAATAAAAATACAGCAACAGCCTGTTTTACTAATTGTTCCTGTTAGTTTACGAAGCGCCTGACTCATTAAACGAGCCTGTAGTCCCATGCGGCTATCGCCCATTTCGCCTTCAATTTCAGCTTTAGGGGTTAATGCCGCAACCGAATCAATTACCACCAAATCAATGGCGCCGCTACGAATTAAATTATCTGCAATTTCAAGGGCCTGTTCACCGTTATCGGGTTGTGAAATCAGTAGGTTTTCAGTATTTACGCCCAGTTTTTCGGCATAAAATCGGTCAAAGGCATGCTCTGCATCAATAATAGCTGCTATGCCCCCTTGTTTTTGAACATTTGCAATAGCATGCGTTGCTAAAGTAGTTTTTCCTGACGATTCAGGCCCGTAAATTTCAACGATACGACCCTTTGGCAGGCCGCCAATACCCAGCGCTACATCAAGCCCAAGAGACCCTGTTGAAATGGCTTCCATGTGTTCAATTTGGCTGTCACCAAGTTTCATAATGGTGCCCTTGCCATAGGTTTTTTCAAGCTTATCAAGCGTAAGCTGCAGTGCTTTTAATTTCTCACTCGAAATATTTTTTTTATTGGAATTGCTTACAGAACCCTCAAGCGCATCAAGGATTTCATCGTTGTTTTTTTTATTTGCCATAGTTTATTATTTTATATTTCAATGTTAATTTCAAAACAAAAGTAATAGGTTTTGTAGCAATGCAATGCTATAAAATGTAGTAAATTAAATTTTTTATTAGTTGCAAAAAATGCAAGTTTACGTAATACTTAAAGCCATAACTATTTTGTAGATTTAATTATTATAATGCAAAACATAATACAGATTTAATAATTAAGAAATTAAATTGCCTATGAACACATTAAAATGGTATTTAGGAATAAGCCTACTGTTTTTAATTTCAGCATGTACAAGCTATAATATACAAAAGCGTCATTATACAAAAGGCCTGTACTGGAATGTTAGCCATGGTAAAAAATTAAAAAACAATGCAATTGTTAAATTACAAATACAGGATGTTGAAACGGCCCAACCTATTACTGTTCAGGCATCTCGTCAAAAGTTACCATTGCTTATTCAACCAACCGAAAAGCAATTTAACACTAACATCCAAACGCAAGCAGTTTTAAATTTTAAACAGCGTTTATTACGGCAATGGCTCGCAGAAGTTAAAATAAATAAACATATTACTACCCACAAAAAACCAACATCTCATAATAAATTAAAACCTGCTAAAAGCGATGGCAAAGGCCTGCAAATTTTTAAAATTGTAATGTTATGTATTTTAAATTTTTGGATTGGCATATTTGGTATTATACTCTTTGCACTAGGATTTGATTCCTGGATTGGTGGCCCAGAATTTATTGCGTTATCTATACCATTTTTGGCTTTATTTGCTTATTTGTGTTATTATATTATCAAACGCATTAAAAATTTAAAAACTATTACCCCTACTGAAAAACAAGCAAAAAATAAAGATTTTATTTCGGGCTATAGTGTCATGGAATTTTTTTCTATAGTAAGTGCTTTTAGTTTTTTAATGCCCATTATTATAAATTATAATAATTATATCAATTGGTATAAAACATTACCAGCGTATTTAATTTTTAAGCCATTAATAACACCCTCAAAAGGCATTGAGCCGTTATTAATTGTGTTTTTAGGCCTGGCATTGCTTGCCGCATGGCTGGGTACAAGTAAATACAAATTTAGTGATCCTAAACACCAAAAACTGCAGCGCATTAAAACCTTTATAATTTCAGGGCTGTTATTTTTAACGGGTTTATTGTATCTGCTTATTGGTTTAGCAAATGTTTTAAATTTTGTAGGCCTGCCTTTTTATGCACCGGTTCAACACCCTGAAGGTTCTGCGTACTTAATTGTTTGCGGGTTAATTTCAATAGCTACAGCATTAATGCCTTCAAAATTACTTTTCGGAAAAAATTTAATTACAGAACTAAAAAATAAATTTAAATAGTACGTAAAATGCGTTTTAAATTTAAATTGTTATTAAGCACTTTGGTTTTTTTAAGTGCATGCCAAACTCGTTTAAGTTTTGAAGGCCGGCGTTATACCAAAGGTTTGTATTGGAATATTACATCCAGTCCTCACACTAAAAAGCAAAAATCAAATATTCAAAATACCATTGTAGCACCTGCTAAATTTAAACCATTAGAACCACATTTAAGCATAAAAACCTCTAATGAACATGAAAGCACTTTAAAGCATTTAGAGGCTTTTGTTGAAAATTTACATCAAAACAAAATATCATTTAAGCCAAAAATTATTTTAAATAATGACATTTTAAAAACATCAATCACAAAGCAAAATACAATTACTGCCAATGTTAAAGTAAATGAAAAAATAAAAACCAATGACAATTCATTATGGACTGCATTAATGCTATTAATGCTGGTTTTATTTTATTTGTGTATTGGCATTATAGGTTTTATTATTTTAATGATAATATATGATAGAATAACAGATTTCTTACCCCGCGGTTTAATATATGACTTAATAGCTACAATCATTTTTTTGCCCATAATTTTTTACATTAAGCTTTGGAAAAAAATAAATCAAAAAATAAAAACTTTAAATAAAAATTCTCGGACTAAAACAAATACTGAAAAAGTAAAACCTAAATTTCTTTATTTAAAAATGCTAATTATTTTCATTGCACTACTTGCATTAACAGCAGTAATACTTGCCCCTGGGACGATTTTCGAAGAAGGATTATATGGCTTTGCAACTTTTTTGGCAAGTATTTTAATTTTATTAACTTGTATTTTGCTTATAAAAAATAAAAAATTTAAAAATAGTACACCTGATTTAAAAATAAACGCAGAAACATAAGATTTAGATTGGATGAACTTGCAGATTAAATGGATAGTAAAATTTTAGATGCCTTGAAATCTTTGGCTTGCAAAACCACTAAACCATTTCTTAAAATAAATAATTTGGAACGTATTAATCTTAATTCTATAATCACAGAAGTTGTTGAAAATACATATATATTATAAAATCTGAATTTGAAATTTAATAGGTAAAAACCCTGAGTATAAGTAATACATCAAATTATATTTTATATGCGTATTAAATTTAAATTGTTATTAAGCACTTTGGTTTTTTTAAGTGCATGCCAAACTCGTTTAAGTTTTGAAGGTCGGCGTTATACCAAAGGGGTGTATTATAATGTATCACATGGTAAAACAAAACACCATAATAAGTTTTTAAAGTTAAATACAAAACCCGCCGAAGCTACTTTTGTTTATGCTACCCAAGACATAAAACCACAGGCCTCGTTGGTAAAAAATCCTGAAGTTTTAAAACACAATACCCAACAACCCAAGCAAGCAATAAAAGCTGAAACAGTTTTTAATGACAATAAAAGTTCTAAAATGCATTTTAATACCAAAGCAAAGAGTAATACCCAAAGCAAATGGTTTAAAAACAGTAAAAATAAGATAGTATTAAAGCCTGTTTTAACTCTAGATGAAGGCTGGGAGATTTTTAAAATTGTTTTGTTGAGCATTCTTGGCTTTTTGAATGGTATTGCAATTTTAGTTTTAATAGTATTTTTAATTGCTAATGAAGACGCATTATGGCTTTTGTTAGTTATTCCATCTTTTATAGTATTTGTTTTTTTATGGCGCAATATTTTTAAATGCATAAAAAATTTTTATACTACAGAGGCCTCCACTATAAAATCACCAAAAAATAATACTACCAAAACATTAATAAAACCCGAAATAATTCAAAGTAATAGCTGGAAGTTTTTTAAAATTATTATTTTATGCATTATAAATATTTACTTAATGATAGTAATTCTCAGCCTAATAGATAGTTTCTTAGGAACTTTATTATTATTGGGTTCATTTAATTATTTATGTAATAACATTTTTAATCGTGTAAAAACGCCTGTAAAACCCGATATAATCCAAAGTAAAGAATCGGTCATTTTTAAAATTGTGTTGTTGAGCTTATTGAGCATTTTGATAAGTATTTTTATATTTGGCTTAGCAATAGTTATATATACAAATTCATTTAATCCTTTTTTAATTTTTGCAGAAATAGTATCATTTGCATTTTTACTGTATTTAATTTTCAACATTTTTAAAATTAAAAAAAACATAATGTGATTTAAAAAAATGAAATTTTATAAAAAAATATCTATTCATTTTGTAATTTTTAAAACCATAATTTTAATTGTATTATTAAGCGCTTGCCAAACTCGTTTAAGTTTTGAAGGCCGGCGCTATACCAAAGGTGTGTATTGGAATATTACATCCAGTCCTCACACTAAAAAGCAAAAATCAAATATTCAAAATACCATTGTAGTACCTGCTAAATTTAAACCATCAGACCCACATTTAAGCATATACAGCTCTAACAATAATATAAATACGTTAGCATCGCATACTATATTATGGCAAGATTATGGCTTTAAAAACCTAATAAATAATAATGAATTAAAGCCAAAAATAAATCTAAAACATACAACTTTTAAATTAAAGCAAAATGCTAACGTGTTAAAGCATCGTCCAGTAATTATAAAATACCTTAAACAAAATTCAAATACAAACGACAACCCGGCATTAACAGTATTAGTTTTACTATTGCTTTTAGCCTTAGATATAATATTAGGCTTCCTAATTTATTGGGTTGGGATGTTTTATTTTTTTTATCGATTTACTATTTTATTAGCAATTTTGATTGGTTTAATTACACTAGGTTTAGCCTGCACCTATTATTTAATAATAAATTTTGTGGAGCTATTTAATAATACTTAAAAGCTAATCTACTAAACTTAAAATACAGGCTTCAAAATCATCTTCAAAAGTTTTGCGTTTTGTAGCATCACACCAAATTAAAATTTTATAAAAGGCTTTTGAGGTTTCAGCCACACCAATTTTATAATAGATTTTAGTTTTGGCATCTTTATCAAAATAGGATAAATCTGAAAGCCAAAAGCTTATTCCGTTTTTAGTTTTTGATTTAGGATCAGAAACCGTACGTTGCTCTTCATCTTTAACAAAATCGGTAATAAAATTATCATAAAAATCACGGGCACTGTTAAAATTCATTTCAAGCGCCAGCAATTCTTCTTTGGTATCGTAAATAACTATACCGTAAATATCTTTAACTACACTTTTAAATTGAAGGGCCGCAGCAGAGTTAATGCCGGCTGTTTTACTTAAATACGAAGGTACATTAAGCGTAAAGGTTAAACCGCCAACGAGCGGTGTGATTTTGGTTTGAGCTGTTGTAATGCCTATACACAATACAAGAGCCAGAGTAACAAGAGTGTTCATTATTTCAGTACGTTTTTTCCGACCAAATTACAGATAAATTTACAATAGTTTGAACGGCTTTTTGCATATCCTGTACACTAACCCATTCGTGTTTGCTATGAATAGCGTGTTCACCCGCAAAAATATTAGGACAAGGCAAACCCATAAAAGATAAACGCGATCCGTCGGTTCCCCCACGTATACTGGATGTAATAGGCGTCATACCGCTTCGTTTTATAGCTTCTTGGGCATTTGCAACAACTTCGGGATGTTGATCTAGTACAGCTTTCATGTTGCGGTATTGCGCACTAACAGCTATACTATAGCTGCATTTGGGATAATCGTTTAAAATTTGTTTTAACAGGTTTTCAAATTCGGATTCCATAGCCTTTAGCGTTTTTTCATCAAAGGCCCTTACAATATAACTTAGTTTTACTGCTTCAAGTCCACCTTCAATAGCTGTGGGATGAATAAAAGGCTCACGGCCTTCAGTAGTTTCGGGTGTTTGCGTTGCATTCCAGGACGTGATAAGCCGAGCCGCAATTTTTAATGCATGCTGCATTTTATTTTTAGCAAATCCCGGATGTGTAGGATAGCCGGTAATTGTAAGGTCCATACGATCGGCACTAAAGGTTTCGTTTTCAATATGTCCCCGAGACTCGCCATCAATGGTATATCCAAAATGGGCTCCGAGTTTTTTTATATCAACGCGATCGGCACCGCGGCCAATTTCTTCGTCGGGTGTAAATAAAATGCGAATGCAGCCATGCGGTATTTCGGGATGTGTTGTTAAAAAATGCATGGCATCCATAATTTCAGCAAGGCCCGCTTTGTTATCGGCACCTAATAACGTTGTACCATCCGCCGTGATAATATCATTTCCAAATTGATCATTAAGCTTGGGATGTTCGGACAGTCGAATAATTTGTTCGGTATCCTGAGGTAAAATGAGATCTTGCCCGCTGTAATTATAATGTACTATAGGTTTTACATGTGCTCCCAAACAGTCGGGCGATGTGTCCATGTGCGAACAATAACAAATTACAGGCACCTCATGCGTAACATTAGAAGGCAGAGTGGCGTATACATAGCCATGTTCATCCAGTTCAGCATCTTGCAGGCCCATTGCTTTTAATTCTTGTACCAGTATCCGTCCCAGGTCTTTTTGTTTTTCGGTGCTTGGGCATGTGGCGGAGTTTGGATCCGACTGCGTATCAATTTGAACATAGCGTAAAAAACGCTCGGTAACCGTATAGGCGTATGTATTAAAATTTACAGGATTCATTTATGCAGCATTTAGCGTATCAAGTTTTAAATGTTGAAGTTTCTTTGCAGCTTGAGCATAGGTTAGGGTATAATGGCTAACGCGCGGTTCGGCCTCTGGCAACTCAAACATTAAGTCATTTAAAAGTGCCTCACAAATACCTCTAAGGCCGCGCGCGCCCAAATGAAAATCCATGGTTTTGTCTACAATAAGTTCTAAAACGGCATCTTCAAATTCAAATGTAATACCATCTAGAGCAAACAAACTCTGGTATTGTTTTATAAGGGCATTTTTGGGTTCGGTTAATATAGACCGCAGGGCATTTCGATCGAGTGGATTTAAATACGTTAGCACCGGTAAGCGCCCTATAAGTTCTGGAATAAGTCCATATGATTTTAAATCCTGAGGTGAAAGGTATTGCAGTAAATGGTCATTTGCTATGCGCTGGCTGTTTGTAGCCGTATAACCTACCGCACGTGTATTAAGCCGTTGTGCTATTTTTTTTTCAATGCCATCAAAAGCACCACCGCAAATAAATAAAATGTTTTTGGTGTTTACCTGTATCATTTTGGCATCGGGATGTTTTCGCCCCCCCTGAGGCGGTACATTTACCACCGTGCCCTCTAATAATTTTAATAAGGCCTGTTGTACCCCTTCGCCACTTACATCACGTGTTATAGAGGGATTATCACTTTTACGGGCTATTTTATCTATTTCATCAAT
>Ga0209358_10001308_pt1 | contig 20041 bp, 20 predicted proteins | sample LauGreFa1BDMLBSN_2_FD_187574 | JGI IMG/M metagenome (GOLD analysis project Ga0209358, IMG submission 187574) | Freshwater lake microbial communities from Lake Michigan, USA - Fa13.BD.MLB.SN (SPAdes) (version 2) | ecosystem: Environmental > Aquatic > Freshwater > Lake | place: Lake Michigan, USA...
ACCCTGTACGAAATGGCCCGGTCATTGTAGAGCGAGGCAAAAACATGTTTGATGGCTTCGAGCAGGTTATCCAGCCCGTGCACATTGAGATAAGTTTCCTGCTGACCGGCGAAAGAGGCATCCGGCAAGTCTTCGGCCGTCGCTGAAGAGCGCACAGCAAAAGACACATCCGGACCGGAAACCTTGATCAACGGTTCGTATGCGCCCTCGATCGCCTTGCGGAATTCATCATTGAATGGCTGCGCGATGATCCATTCACGGATTTCACGGCCCGCAGCGGTCAATGCGTTGACATCATCGGCATTCAGCGTGGAAAGCCGTTTGGAAATCTTTTCGGCGAGGCCGTTGTGTGCAAGGAACAGGCGATAAGCGTCGGAAGTAGTGGCAAAACCGCCCGGCACCCTGACGCCAGCACCGGCGAGCTGGCTGATCATTTCTCCCAGTGACGCGTTTTTACCGCCTACCCGGCCCACGTCACTCATGCGCAGCGCGCTGAGGTCTACAACCAGTTCTTTCCCGCTCATTTCGGCGTCCTTGATTGTAAGCAGCATCGAAAGCGGATATTTTACCGAATCCCCACACCGGTTCCGAGCATGAACTCACAGCGAACGGCATTTTTTGTATCAGACCGCACCGGTATTACGGCCGAGATGCTCGGACACAGTCTGTTAACGCAGTTTGAGGGTGTGCGCCTGAAGGAAATCACCGTCCCTTTCATCGATTCTGCGGATAAAGCGATGAATTTTGTCCGCCAAATCAATGCCGCGGCGCTTGCCGATGGCGTCCGCCCGATCGTGATCAGCACTCTGGTCAATACCGAGATAGCCGGGATTGTATCCAAGGCGAACGCCTTATTCCTTGATTCCTTTGAGATTTTCATTGATCCGCTGGAGCGTGAACTGGGCGTCAAGGCTTCACATGCCGTCGGCCGCTCACACAGCACAGATGATTTCGTCAATTATCACCACCGTATTGAGGCCGTGAACTACGCCCTGTCGCACGATGACGGGGTCTCGAAACGGGAATTGACCGAGGCCGACATCATCCTTGTTGGCGTATCACGTTGTGGCAAGACGCCGACCTGCCTCTATCTGGCCATGCAGTTCGGCATCCGGGCGGCAAACTATCCGCTGATCCCCGAGGATTTCAGCACCATGCAGTTGCCGGCGCAGATCAAGTCGCTACGCGCCCGCCTGTATGGGCTGACCATCCGCCCTAACCGGCTGCAACAGATCCGCAACGAACGCCGGCCCGGCAGCAAATACGCTACCTTGGCCAATTGCGAGTTTGAAATCCGTGAGGCGGAGGCGCTGATGCGTCAGGAAGGCATCCCTTACCTGGACGCCACCAGCAAATCCGTCGAAGAGCTGGCTACCACCATCCTGCAGGAAGCCAAGCTGGAGCGCCGGATTTACTGACGCTGCTGACGCACGCGCTCAAACAGGCAAATCGCCGCAGCGGCACCCACATTCAGCGATTCTGTTTTTCCCGGCATGGGGATATGCACGATCTCGTGAGCCAGCGCGGCGAGTGCCGGCGTCAGCCCGGCCCCCTCATTACCAAGCAGCAACGCTACATCCCCTTTGAGATCGGCTTCAAACACCGGCGTTCCAGCACTGACGCTGGTAGCCAGTATGCGACCTGAATACCCTCCTGCGAGCTTCAGCAGGTCAGCGCCTTCAATGATGCGCAAGGCGAAATGTGCACCCATGCCTGCCCTCAATACCCGAGGCGACCAGGCATGAACAGAATGTCGGGACAGGCAGACGGTTGCGACACCCGCAGCCGCGGCTGAGCGCAGGATCGATCCCACGTTGCCCGGATCCTGGATGTCTTCAAGCCAGAGGCTGGGGCCGGTGAGTTCCGCAGGCTGCTCTACGCGCGGCGTCGGTACCACACCAATGATGCCCGTCGGCGTGGCCACCGATGACAACTGACGGAACAACGAATCGGAGTACAACACCTTGTCCACATCGGGCATCCCGTCAAGCAACACGGCAACTTCAGGATTCTCCAGTCCATCACGGCTCAGCACCAATTCAGCCGGGTTGCCGATATGAGTCTGATAAGCGGCCACCAGGTGCACACCATCCAGCAAAGACAGTCCTGAGGTACGCCGCTCCCGAGCGGACTGCGCCAGTTTCAGCAAGGCGCGAAAGCGCGGATTTTCAGCAGAAGTGATGGTTTTCATAGCGCACAGGTTCGAAATCCAGCATACACATCGTTACGGTCGGGTTTGTAGAAATTACGCCATGTGTTGCGAATCAAGGTAGCGCGCGTGGCATGGCAGCCACCGCGCAGTACTTTGTGGTCGCCGAACCAGGGCTCGGAATAATCGGTATAGGGATCGCGGACAAATCCGGGGTAAGGCCGAAACCAGTCCGCCGTCCATTCCCAGACATTACCGATCATCTGCCTGAGACCCCAACCGCTGTCACCCGCTGCACAGGCATTCACCGGCAAGCAACGGCCAGCCACACCAAACAAATTGGCCAGGGACGCACCACCAGGCTGATCTCCCCAGGGCAGATAACGCTTGTTGTCCGTCATGCCGGGTGCAGTCGACGCAGCAAATTCCCACTCCGCTTCCGTCGGCAGCCGGCGGCTGGCCCAGCGGCACCAGGCATCCGCCTCATACCAGCTGACATGGATGACAGGCTCATGCTCCGGCAGTGTTTCCACACGCTCGAAAAGCCGCCGTTGCCACCCTAAGCCATTTTTTTGCCAATACAGAGGCTGCGACAGCTCTTGCTGCATGCGCCAGTTCCAGCCTTCTCTGCTCCACCATTCTTGCTTGTCGTAGCCGCCAGCCTCGACAAATTCAGCATACTGGGCATTAGTGACCGGCGCGCGCGCCATCCGGAACGGACGCACCTCGACGGGATGCGCCCATTTCTCGTTATCGAAAACAAACCGACCGTCATCACTGGCGCCGAGACTGAAAGCGCCACCGGAAATTTCGACATCACCGGACCATGTATCTCCGGTAAACGGCTGTGCCGTATCAGCTGGCGCCCGGTAGCCCAGAGTTTGCCTGGTATAGGTAAGCGCTTCACAGTGCATCTCCTCGTGAAAAGCACTTAGCGTGGCAAAGTAATCCATGCTCCGATCCTGCTTGATACGTTCCCGTACAGCAGTGCGGATAGCCGCAAGATAGCGCTGAGTATCCGCAGGGTCCGGCAAAGGCAATGACCATCGCCGGGCATGTGCCACTTGTGAGGAGTTGTAAAGCTGGTCAGCATCAGGACGCAGGCTGGGTTCTATTGCAGATCCCTGCCGCAGACACCAGAATTCTTCAAACCAGCCCAAATGCCCCACTTCCCAAAGCGGCGGATTGACGATGTCCAGCTTTGGGCCCAGCCATTGCCCGTCTTCAAGCATTGCAACCAGATTCAGCGTGCGCACCCTCGCCGCATCGAGCAATGCACCGGGTAACATTTCAGCTTGAGGGGCAGCAAAAGCCATCAGGAACGTCTTGGACTTTGATATATATTCGGGCGAAGTGTAGCCGGATACCCCAATCAATGAAAATCGCATTAGTCACTCCTGCAGCAGCAACCTCACGCTACGGCAACCGTAGCACTGCTGTACGTTGGGCTGAGTTACTGAGGGAACTGGGGCACCAGGTAACCGTTCAGGAACGATGGAACGGCCGCAGTGCTGACCTGCTGCTGGCTCTGCATGCGCGGCGCAGCCACGACTCGGTGGTACGATTTGCGGAACGTTATCCGGAGCGGTCGCTGATTTTGGCCCTTACCGGAACAGACCTCTACCGCGACATCCGCGAAGATGCCAATGCTCAGGAGTCTATGGAACTCGCGTCACGGATGATCGTGCTGCAGGACATGGGACTGCGAGAACTGGCGCCGCCCTTGCGCCGCAAAACACGGGTGATTTATCAATCCAGTGAAGCCTTGTCCCGGCAACCGGTGATCCGCTCCTGTTTCGAGATCGTGGTCAGCGGCCATTTACGTGCCGAAAAGGATCCGTTCTGCGGCGCCACTGCGCTTTCATACTTGCCTGCCGGCAGCCAAATTCGTCTCACGCAAATCGGCGGCGCACGCGAAAAACCGCTGGCGGGGGAAGCCCGCAAGCGGATGAAGCAGGAGCCGCGCTACGTCTGGCTCGGCGAATTGCAAAGACCGCATGCTCTGGCAACACTCGCACGAGCCCGGGCGATGCTGATCAGTTCGCGGATGGAGGGCGGTGCCAACGTCGTCAGCGAAGCCCTGATGGCACGGGTTCCGGTCATCGCCTCCCGCATACCTGGAAACGTCGGCATGCTCGGCTCGGACTATGCCGGCTATTACCCGGTCGGCAATGCCCAGGCGCTGGCGCGGCTGCTGCGCCGTCTTGAAACGGATAGCGATTTTCTGAAGACATTGCGCCGGCAATGCGCCGAAAGGCGCAAGCTCATCAGCCGCAGCCTGGAGCGCAAAAGGCTTCGCGCACTCATTACAGAGTGCTTAAGAAATATTAAATAAGTAATTGTTTTATTGAATATTTAAAGCGGCACGGACAGGCGCAAAACTGCGCCGATGTTCAGGTGTAGGTCCCAAACGGCGCAATACTTCCATATGCAAGGCCGTGCCATAACCCTTGTGCCGGTCAAAGCCGTAATCCGGGTATGTGGCGTGCAATTCTTGCAAAAGATCATCCCGGGCGACTTTGGCCAGTATGGAAGCCGCCGAAATGGCCGGCACCGACGAGTCCCCCTGCACGATGGCACGTGCGGACATGGCAACTTTGGGCGTATACAGGCCATCCACCAGTATCGCTTCCGGCTGCCGGCTCAGCCCTTCAACGGCACGTTTCATGGCCAGCAGACTGGCCTGCAGGATGTTCAGGCGGTCAATTTCCTCGACACTGGCACTGGCCACCGCCCAGCAGACTGCACGGGCCCTGATTTCTAAAGCCAGCGCGTCACGCCGCTTTGCAGTCAATTTCTTGGAGTCAGCAAGCCCCTGAATCACCGGCGGGTCCTCAAGAATCACGGCAGCGGCGAATACCGGACCGGCCAAGGGGCCTCTCCCCGCCTCATCTACACCGCAGACAACGATCGTCATTCAGCCCGGCCAGACAGGTAGGGTGAGACTGCCTCAGCGGCACGCTGGGCGGCATCCTGACGCAATTCCACAGCCATTTTGCCGAAACGCTCCTCAATAACGGTTCTGCGGTCGCGATCATTCAGCAGTTCGATAACCGCGGCCGACAATGCCTCCGGAGTCGCGGCATCCTGCAGAAGCTCGGGCACCACGAACTCACCGGCAAGAATATTCGGCAGGCCGACCCAGGGCTGATAACGCCGGCTGTTCATAATCCACCAACTGAGCCGAGGCATGCGATAGGTAATGACCATGGGTTTTTGCAGCAACGCAGCTTCAAGCGTCGCAGTGCCCGAGGCAACCAGAACGACGTCTGCCGCTGCCATAGCAACATGGGCATGGCCGAACAACAGCGTGATTTCAAGCTCCCCGCATTCACGGCGATAGAGCGCAGCCTCGAACAACTCTCTTGTCTGACGGTTGACAAGGGGCACCAACAGACGCACGCCGGGCACGGCGGCTGAAATCTTCTCGGCAGTAGCCACAAACACATCCGACAACTGCTCCAGTTCACTGAGACGGCTACCTGGCAGCAAGGCGACAACAGGCGCTGTCGCAGGTATGCGCAATTCCGCCCTGGCCGCGGTTTTGTCAGGCATATCAGCAAGCATGTCGGCCAGAGGATGCCCCACATAGGTCACCGGAATACCGGCGCGCTCATAAAGCGGCGCCTCAAAGGGAAACACTGTAAGCATGCGCGAAACCGCTTTGCGGATCTTGCGTATGCGCCCGCCGCGCCAGGCCCAAATCGAGGGGCTGACATAATGCACGGTCGGAATTCCATGAGACTTCAGTCCGGACTCCAGGTCCAGATTGAAATCCGGCGCATCAATACCGATGAATACCGACGGTTTCTCGCGCAGGAAATGACTTCTCAGGTTTCTTCGAATGCCGATGATTTCACGGTAATGGCGGATGACCTCGACATAGCCGCGAACCGAAAGTTTTTCCATCGGATACAGAGATTCAACACCTGCGGCCATCATTTTGGGACCGCCGATACCGACAAAACGTGCGCGGGGATGACGATTGCGCAATGCTGTGACCAGAGCCGCTCCGAGCAGATCTCCAGAGGGTTCCCCCGCGACTATCCCCACCAACGGCCCGTTTGCCGGCACGGAATCAGCCATGATGGTTCAGCGGATGATGCCGCGACCGGGAACGGACAGGAAATCCGACAGCGCCTTCAGTTCGGGAAGCTGACCTGCTTCACCGTCAATTGCAGCTCGGGCCTCCTCGAATGACAGGCCAGATTTGTAAAGCGTCTTGTAGGCGCGCTTGATTGCAGCTATTGCAGGTGCCGAAAAGCCGCGGCGGCGCAACCCCTCGCTGTTGATGCCATGCGGCACTGCAGTATTACCCGATGCCATCACATAAGTCGGTAAATCCTGCAGGAGGATAGTTCCCATGGCCGTCATGCTGTGCGCACCGATCCGGCAAAACTGGTGAACAACAGTGAAGCCGCCGAGGATCGCGTAATCACCGACATGCACATGCCCTGCAATCTGTGCATTGTTGGCAAAAATCGTATGGTTCCCGACCAGACAGTCATGCGCCATATGAACATAAGCCATGATCCAGTTGTTGCTGCCTACCCGGGTTACACCGGCATCCTGCGTCGTGCCGCGGTTCAGGGTACAGAACTCGCGGAAGGTATTGTCATCGCCGATTTCCAGACGTGTCGGCTCATCCTTGTATTTCTTGTCCTGCGGCGCCTCACCGATGGAACTGAACTGAAAAAAAGTGTTGCGTGCGCCGATCCGGGTATGCGCCCCGATGACCACGTGTGGTCCTATGCGCGTGCCGGAGCCGATTTCAGTATCTGGTCCAATGATCGAATACGGACCGACCTCGACATCGGCAGCAAGGCCTGCACTGGGATCAACAATCGCCGTGGGATGTATGCGGGTAGCCACGGCCTTGTTCACGCCGGCAGATCACGGACGGTGCACATCAGTTCAGCCTCTGCAGCAACCACGTCCTCCACACGGGCCAAAGCGCTAAATTTCCAGATACCCCGGACATGCCGTGTCAGATTCACAGTGATGCGCAGAGAATCACCTGCGGTAACCGGGCGCTTGAAACGCGCATTATCAATGCCGACAAAATAATAAATCGACTTATTGTCAGCTTTGGCATCCATGGTTACAAACGACAGAATCGCCGCGGCCTGTGCCATGGCCTCGATGATCAACACCCCCGGCATCACCGGGTGGTGCGGAAAATGACCCACAAAAAACGGCTCGTTGATTGTTACGTTTTTCAGCGCCTCGATAGTCTTGCCGGACTCATAGGACAAAACGCGATCTATCAGTAAAAAAGGATACCGGTGCGGCAGGTAGCGCAGTATCTCAGTGATATCCATACTGTTCATTACTTTCCTTTCTTGCGCAATTCCAGCGCTTTTTCCAGCGCTCGGACGCGCTCTGTCAGTTCACCCAGATTACGCAAACTTGCGGCATTGCGTCGCCAGTCACGGTTAGCCTCAAATGGATATGCTCCAGTGTAGGTGCCGGGCTCGGTAATGGATTTGGTTATCAGGGTATGCGCGGAAATTTCTACCTCATCCGCAATACTCAAATGCCCGGCAATGCCCGATGCACCGCCGATTCTGCAATAACGGCCGACCCGGGAACTGCCGGCAATGCCCACGCAGGCGGCTATGGCTGTATGGGCTCCGATGTGGACGTTGTGTGCGATCTGGATCTGATTATCCAGCTTCACCCCCTCATCGATGATCGTGTCCTCTATCGCACCGCGATCTATGGTTGTGTTGGCGCCGATTTCAACATCATCGCCAATGTTTACACCGCCGATCTGGGGTATCTTCAACCACCGCCCTTCGTCCATGGCAATGCCAAAACCGTCCGCACCGATCACGACACCGGAGTGAATAATGGCACGCGCACCAACCGTGCAACCTTTGTAGATCGTGACGTTGGGATAGAGGCGACTGTTTTCAGCGATGGTACTGCCAGCACCGATAAAACAACCTGCTCCGATCCTTACATTCGAAGCAATCACCGCGCCCGCCTCAATAACAACGCATGGCCCGATTTGCACGCCCTCGCCGATCCTCGCATTCGAATCGATGACGGCCGAATGATGAACACCCGGGACGGCATCCGGTTCGCTGTTCAGCAGCGCAGATACCTTTGCAAAATAGGAGTAGGGATTGGCCGAGACAATGTGCGGAATATCCAGGGCGCCGCGTAACGCTTCACCGACGATTACGGCCCCCGCCTTCGTAGACTTTAGTTGCGGTAAATAGCGCTCATTGGCGAGAAATGCAATGGTATCGGGCAGTGCTTTTTCCAGCGTGGCCACCTGCCGAATCGCGATACCGCCCGCACCTACCAGGTCTCCACCAAGGCGCTCAACGATACTCGTCAGAGTAAAAAACACGATCCGCCGCCTCTCTATCGGTAAACCGCCCAGCGCCACAATCCCCGCAAGAAACGTGAGCGGCAGAAACCGTTATTTGCCGTCCGATAGTGCCTTCAAAACGCGATCGGTGATATCTATCTTGGGATTGCGATAGACAGCCTCCTGCAAAACGAGGTCATATTTTTCCGCTTCGGCTATCTGGCGGATGACGCGGTTTGCTCGCTCAAACAGCGCTCCGAGTTCCTGGTTGCGACGGAGGTTCAAGTCTTCACGGTATTCGCGTTGCATGCGCTGAAAGTCCAGCGTCAGACGTCCGAGTTCCTGCTCCTTGGACCGCCGGTCGCTCTCACTCATCGTCAGCGCGTCTTTTTCCAGTTGCCCCTGCAACGTCTTGATTTGACCTTCGCGCCGCTGAATTTCCTGGGCACGCGGCGCGAACTCCTTTTCAAGCTGCTTGCTCGCGCGATCCGCAGGTGCACTCTCCCTGGTGATGCGCTCCTGATCGACAAAACCGATCTTTAATTCAGCGCCGAAAGAAACCTGGGATAGCCCAATTAATGTGATCGTGGCGATTGATAATGTGAATTTTTTCAACTTACGCTCCTATGCACGACAGGAAAACCTGATATCTCAGTCAAATCAATTAAAAAGTTCCACCAAATGAAAACTGGAATGCCTGTTTTCGATCACCTGGCTGCGAGTTTATTGGTGCCGCCACACTGATTTTTAAGGGCCCCATGGGTGAGGACCAGAAAAGCGACATACCGGTTGAATACCTGAATTCATTCATATCAATAGAATTGGCAATCATACCAGCGTCGAAGAAGGCTCCCAAACGCACTGACCGATCATTCATTAAGCCAGGAAATGGGAATAAAAATTCGGCATTGCCAACAAGCTTATGACTGCCACCCTGCGGATTGCCATCTACATCTTTGGGGCCAAGAGACGAAGTCCGATAGCCCCTGACAGAACTTACACCACCGGCAAAATAATTCTTGAAAAATGGCAAAGGCAGATCATTCAGGCCGTCGCCGACACCAGCCTCACCATTCAGCATCAAGGTATAGATACGTGTTAAGGGAAAATAACGCTGATATTGATAGCCTGTTTTATAGTATTCCAAAGTACCAAGCCCTGGAACACCGACCTCGACACTTGCACGTTGAAATGTGCCTTTGGTGGGGTAAATTAGACTATCACGACCATCTCGGGCCCAGCCCACCGTTGCGATCACTGCGTCATTCTGGGTACCAAAAGTATTAACGTAATTTTGGTAAAAAAGCGGGCTATCGGTGAAGGTCGTAATGGTCGTATCTTCGTAAGCCAGACCATAACTGATGATGTCACGCTCAGCGATCGGCACACCAAAACGAATACCTGCACCAAGCGTTTTGGTTATGTATCGGCCAAGACTTGCTTGGCTACCATCAACTTCCCGTTGATAAATATCGTATCCCTGACTAATACCGTCTACAGTAAAGTAAGGATCGGTATAAGAAAGTGCATACACCGTGTTGAAGTTACTCGAATTCACCTGCGCGGAAACATGCTTGCCGGAACCGAAAATATTCTGCTGCGCGATTGAGCCGGTCAGGGTAAGTCCCGAGCCGCTACCAACACCGGCGCCGAGCATGATATTGCCCGTCGGCTTCTCGACCACCGAAAAATTAACATCTACCTGATCGGTCGTGCCGGTCACAGAAGGCGTCTCTACGTTGACCTCTGTAAAGTAACCCAGGCGGTCGATGCGACTGCGCGACAGGTTGATTTTCTCGGAAGAATACCAACCGCCTTCAATTTGGCGCATTTCACGCCGGATCACCTCGTCGCGCGTACGGGTGTTACCCCCTACGTTCATGCGCCGGACATAAACCCTGCGACCCGGATCAATGAAAAACGTAAAAGCAGCTTCGTTTTTGGCCTTGTCGATATCGGGAGCCGCATTGACATTAGCGAAGGCATAACCGTCATTACCCAGGCGATCATTGATATTCTTTGTCGTCTCAGCAATCCGTGTTCTGGAAAAAACCTCGCCTTTTTTGACAGTAATCAGCTTACGGATTTCTTCTTCCGGAATCAGGAAATCACCGGCAATCTTGATGTCGGAAATCGTGTACTTGGCGCCTTCGGTAAGACTGACGCTGATGAAAATATCTTTTTTGTCCGGCGAAATCGTGACTTGCGTCGAGTCAATCGCGAATTCCAGATAACCGCGGTCAAGATAATGAGAGCGCAGCGTCTCAAGATCTGCAGAAAGTTTGGGGCGGGAATACTGATCCTGCTTGCTCCACCAGGTCATCATGCCAGGGGTACGCAAGACAAAAAGATCCAGCAGTTCCTTTTCGGTAAATGCTTTCGAGCCAATAATGCTGATCTGCCGGATTTTCGCCACATCGCCTTCATCAACATTGAAATTGATGGCGACGCGATTGCGCTCCAGCGGAGTAACCGTAGTAGTAATCGCTACCGCATAACGCCCGCGGGTCAGATACTGCCGTTTCAACTCTTGCTCAGCACGATCCATCTGCGAGCGGTCAAAAATCCGTCCATCCGCCAGACCGATCTGCCGCAGGCTCTTCAGCAGCTGGTCTTTTTCGAATTCCTTGACCCCGATGAATTCAACCTGCGCAATCGATGGACGCTCCTGCACGGCAACGACCAGCACATTGCCATCGACTTCAATGGATACATCCTTGAAGAAACCGGTACCGAACAGTGCCCGAATGGCCACGGCCGCCTTCTGGTCATCCATGGTCTCACCAACCTTGACCGGCAGATAGCTGAATACCGTGCCGGCTTCAATACGCTGAATACCCTCGACGCGGATGTCCTTGACCACAAAGGGCTCGATGGCCTGTGCTGCGCCCGGCAGCAACATCAAAATGAGCGGGAGAATGCGGAGTCGAGGCATATTAACTGCCGAGTAGGCGGTGAATGTCGTTGTAAAGCGCAAAAGCCATCAGTACGAACAGCAGGGTCATGCCGATATGCTGCCCGACTTCCATGACTTTTTCCGATACCGGTTTCCCGGTGAAAATCTCTACGGAATAATACATCAAGTGCCCTCCATCCAATAATGGAATGGGCAGCAGGTTAAGCACGCCAAGGCTGATGCTGATTAGAGCCAGAAACATCAGATATGAGACGCCGCCGCTTTGAGCCGACTGGCCAGCGTAGTCAGCGATGGTAATCGGTCCACTCAGGTTCTTCAGCGAAATCTCGCCCATGATCATTTTGCCCATCATGCGCAAGCTAAAGAGTGACGTGTCCCAGGTCTTGACCAAGGCTTTCTGCAGGCTTTCCAGCGGACCGTAAGACACTACGGTTGAAATCCGTTGCAACAGCTTTTCGTCCATTCGCGGACCTGCGCCGATTCGCCCGATGGAAACACCATTAACCGTGGCCCGATCAGGAACCACCGCAAATACCGGCATATCAATTTCGCCACGGCGCACACGGAACTGCAACTCCTGCCCAGCACCTGCGCGTATTTTGCCAACCAGGGCATCCCAAGTGCCGATGCTCTCGCCGTTTACGTAAAGCACCAGATCCCCGCTTTGCAATCCAGCCCTGGCCGCTGCTCCGCCACTGACCACCTCGCCAATAACCGGGGGCAAATGCATCCTGAACCGGGAGAAACCGAGGATCGCCAGCAGATCACCCTCCAGATCCTTGGGCTCCAGTGCTTCAAAGCCGATTTTGCGGACAACTTGCATTTGTTCGCCGGTTTTGACTTCGATGCTGACAGGCTCCTGCTCCAGAGCGCGCTGCAGCAACTGCCAGCGAAAATCCTGCCATGTCGGCACACGCGAGCCCTCTACGCTGATGACCGTGTCACCCGCGACAAATCCTGCCCGTGCAGCAGAACTTCCTGCAATCGGTTCACCCAGCATCGGAATCAATCCCGGTACGCCATAAACAAAAAGGACCCAATACAGCACAATCGCTGCCAGAAAATTGGCGACAGGTCCCGCAGCAACGATGGCAAACCTTTGCCAGACGTTTTTCCGGTTGAATGCCCGATCCAGTTCCGAAGGTGCAACATCGCCTTCACGCTCATCCAGCATTTTCACGAAACCGCCAAGCGGCACCAGCGCAATCCGCAATTCAGTGCGGTCGGCACCAAAGCTGCGCGACCAGATTGCGCGCCCGAAACCAACCGAAAAGCAAAGAACCTTGACGCCACAGCGTCGCGCGACCCAGTAGTGGCCGAATTCATGCACAACAATCAAAACGCTCAGCGCGACAATAAACGCAGCCAAGGTTAAAAGAACGCTCATGCCCGCGCTCCTCCGGACTGACTTTTCGATTGCCGTGCGCAGGCGGAAAGCGTCAACGCCCTTGCGTTACGGTCTACAGCCTCGACATCCTCAATCGTGTCGATCCTCTGCCCGGGGGTATTTTCAACTGCAATTTCGATCAGGCGCGGGATATCGAGGAAAGCAATCCGGTTCGCCAGAAATTCGGCGACAGCAACCTCATTGGCTGCATTCAGAGCTATGACAGCGGCTGCGCTGGTTTTGAGTGCGTCATAAGCAAGTCGCAGGCAGGGGAAACGCGCGACATCGGGGCGCTCGAACTGTAGTGTGCCGATGCTCGCCAGATCCAGGTAATCCGCACCGGAAGGAATCCTGGAAGGATGACCCAGTGCATGGGCGATGGGCGTACGCATGTCGGGATTTCCAAGCTGCGCCAGTACCGAACCGTCGCAATACTCGACCATGGAATGAATGACACTTTGCGGATGAATGACCACTTCGATCACCGAAGGATTGGCATCGAAAAGCCAATGAGCCTCAATGACTTCAAGCCCCTTGTTCATCATGGTCGCGGAGTCCACGGAAATCTTCCTGCCCATGCTCCAGTTCGGATGTGCAACCGCCTGATCCGGCGTCACAAGGGCCATCTTATCCAGTGGCATGGTCCGGAAAGGTCCGCCAGACGCCGTCAGCAGAATCCGCCGGACGCCGCTGTCCGCCAGAGACCCGCGCCGGTTAGACGGCAAAGCCTGGAATACCGCGTTGTGTTCACTGTCGATAGGCAGAAGTTCAGATCCGCTTGATTTGACGGCAGCCATGAACAACCCGCCAGCCGTGACCAAGGACTCTTTATTGGCCAGCAGTATCCGTTTGCCGGCATGGGCCGCAGCCAGAGTGGCCCTCAACCCGGCAATGCCGACAATCGCTGCCATGACGGATGACACTTCAGGCAACGCTGCAACGGTTTCAAGTGCCCCACTTCCACACAACACCTGGGTTTCGGAACCGGCAGAGCGCAGTCGCTGTTGAAGCCTTTCCGCGTCGGATGCCTCGATGACAACAGCGTATCGCGGCCTGAATTTGCAGCACTGCTCAAACAAAACGTCGATTCTGGAGCGCGCGGTCAGTGCAACAACCGCAAAACGTTCCGGATTGCGTTCCACAACATCAAGTGTGCTGACACCGATGCTGCCGGTAGAGCCGAGTATGGTCAGATATTGCATTTCATCAGCCCTGCTGCAACAAGCCGGCTACGACCAGCGCAGCCAGCGGCAAAGTCGAAGTCAAGGCGTCGATGCGGTCGAGAACGCCGCCATGTCCCGGCAGCAATCGTCCGCTGTCTTTGACCCCGGCCTGACGTTTGATCCACGACTCGAACAAGTCTCCGATAACACTCAATGGGAAAAGTACAGCAACCAGTGCAGCGGCAGCCAATGCAAGACCTGGCGCATGGGGCCCGAAACCAAAATTCCAGACCAAGGCATGATACACCGCCACTGCGAGAGCAGCCCCCGCAACGCCCTCCCAGGTCTTACCGGGACTGACCGATGGCGCCAGTTTCCGTCGCCCCCACTGGTGCCCGGCAAAATAGGCAGCGCTGTCGGCTACCCAGACGATCCCCATGAGCGCCAGCAGCAGCCATGGCCGTTCCTGGAGTCGCGCCAGAGCCAGCCAGGTCGGCATCAGCAGCACCCAACCCGTGACCGCCATTAAAGGCGGTGATTTGATTTTCCAGCCGAATTTCAACCAAAGTGGCGCCAGCACCAACCAGAAAATCGCCGAAGCGGCAAAAATAGACCTATCGATCAGAAATAATTGGGCACTTCCCTGCGCTGACAAAATGACAAGGGCTGAAATCATCAACAGCAGGACATACAAAACGCGAAACACCGGCTTGAAACCAGCCAAATTGGCCCATTCCCACGCCCCGGCCATGACCATTGGCAGCAAAGCAATGGCCCACCAATCGCCTGGAAGATAGAAAAGGCCGCCGACAAATAACGGCAGCAGGACGGCTACGGTAAGAATTCTTTTCAGAAGCATGGCGTGGGACGCCGGAACGGCGCGCTCAGGCGTTAGCCGCGCGGTCGGTTGTTTCGGTGGCAACCGAAATCTGTTCACTGGTTCGGCCAAAACGCCGTTCGCGCTTACGGTAGGACGTTATCGCCAGATCCAGCGCTTGAGCATCAAAATCAGGCCAAAGGGTGTCAGTGAAATACAGCTCCGTATACGCCAGTTGCCAGAGCAGGAAATTGCTGATGCGCTGCTCGCCGCCTGTTCGGATAAACAGATCCGGTTCTGGCAGATCGCCCATCGACAGATGTGGCAGCAGTTGAGCCTCAGTCCACGGCGAATCATCCCCGCCGCTGCTTTGTCGCAACTTGTTGACCGCCTGAAGGATGTCCCAGCGGCCGCCATAATTGGCTGCCACAGTAAGTATCAGACCAGTATTGGCAGCAGTCAGCTTTTGCGCTGACTCGATCAAGTCAACCAGTTTGCGGTCGAAACGGGACAAATCGCCAATGACCCTGAAGCGAATGCCACTCTGGTGCAAGCGGTCAACCTCCTGCTGCAAAGCACTGACAAACAGCTGCATCAGGAGAGAAACTTCTTCCTGCGGTCGACGCCAGTTTTCGCTGCTGAAAGCAAAAAGCGTCAATGCGGTAACACCACGCTCGGCGCAGGTCCGAACCGTATTGCGCACGGCCTCTACACCCTTGTGATGTCCCGCCACTCGGGGAAGGAAGCGCCGTTTGGCCCAGCGTCCGTTGCCATCCATGATGATGGCCACATGACGCGGCACACCACCGACAACTGGAATTTCCTGAGTGGAACTTGCCACTTATCAGATCGCCATGAGGTCGGCTTCCTTGACCTCAAGCAGTTTGTCGATTTCGGCGATCGAACGGTCTGTCAGCTTCTGCACTTCATCCTGAGCGCGGCGCTCATCATCCTCCGCCACTTCTTTTTTCTTCAGGAGATCCTTGAGATGGGTATTCGCATCACGGCGGATATTGCGGATAGCAACCCGCGCGTTTTCCCCTTCGTGCTTCACCACCTTGATCAGGTCCCTACGGCGCTCTTCAGTCAGCGCCGGCATCGGTACACGTACGATATCGCCCTGCGTCATCGGATTGAGACCGAGATCACCGTCCCGGATTGCTTTCTCAATGGCCTGGGCCATCTTCTTTTCGTAAGGACTGACGCCGATGGTGCGGCCGTCGAGCAGCGTCACGTTGGCGACCTGGGGTAGCGGCGTCGGATTACCGTAATAATCAACCATCACATGATCAAGAAGACCGGTATGCGCACGGCCGGTGCGAACCTTGCCGAGGTCGGTCTTGAGCGCCTCGATCGTCTTCTTCATTTTCTGCTCAGCGTTTTTCTTGATGTCAGCAATCATTTTAGCCTCCAGTCAAACATGGACCATGGTGCCTTCATCTTCACCCATCACCACCCGCTTCAAGGCCTGCGGTTTGAAGATGCTGAAGACATTGATCGGGAGCTTCTGGTCACGGCACAGCGTCAGCGCTGTGGCATCCATGACTTTCAGGTTTTTGATGATGGCCTCATCAAAAGTCAGCTTGCGATAGCGCATAGCGTCGGGGTGAGTCTTCGGATCGTCGGTATAGACCCCGTCAACCTTGGTCGCTTTCAGAACCAAATCGACATTCATTTCCATGCCGCGCAGTGCCGCTGCAGTATCCGTCGTGAAAAAGGGATTGCCAGTACCAGCGGCAAAAATCACGATCTTGCCCTCTTCCAGATAGCGCATGGCCTTGCCGCGGATGTAGGGTTCGACCACCTGCTCGATATTGAGTGCGGACTGCACCCGGCTCAGCAATCCGACCTGACGCATTGCGTCCTGGATCGCGAGTGCATTCATGACGGTTGCCAACATGCCCATGTAATCGGCAGTTGCCCGATCCATGTGCGCCGCGCCGGGGGCGACGCCGCGGAAAATATTGCCGCCCCCGATGACGACAGCGATTTCAACTCCGAGCCTTGCAACCTCCGCCACTTCAGCAACGATGCGGTTAATGGTGTCCCGGTTAATGCCGTAGCTGTCGTCGCCCATCAGCGCTTCACCGCTCAATTTGAGCAGGATACGCTTGTAGGCAGGGGTTTGAGCCATATTTTAACCCTTTGTTTTTAAACGATTAAGCCTTCTGCTTGGCTTGGCCAACCTGCGCCATCACCTCGGCCGCAAAATCATCCTTTTTCTTCTCGATGCCTTCGCCGACCACAAACAGGTCAAAACGGGCGACGCTGGCATTCGCTGATTTCAGTAACTGTTCGATCGTCTGCTTGTCATTCTTGACGAAAATCTGACCGAGCAAAGTCACTTCCTTGAGGAATTTCTGCACTGAGCCTTCGACGCGCTTCGCCATGATTTCCGGCGGGATCGATTTGCCGGACTTTGCAGCGTCTTCTGCCGCCTTTTCAGTCGCTACACGACGCTCTGCCTCAATGGCCTCAGGCGCAACACCGGAAGAATCCAGCGCTTTGGGCTTGCTCGCAGCGATATGCATCGCGAGGTCTTTGCCGAGGGTTTCATCACCACCAACCAGATCCACCAGAACGCCGATCTTGGCGCCGCCGTGGATGTATGACGCGAATTTGCCCTTGGCATCGGTGCAGGCAAAACGGCGGATCGAGACGTTCTCGCCGATTTTGCCTACCAGCGCCTTGCGACGCTCTTCCACCATCGTGCCGTCGACCGTCAAAGCGGACATTGCCGCAACGTCCGCAGGCTTCTGCTCAGCAGCCAGTTTGGCCAGTGCAGCGGCGAACGCCAGGAAATCGTCGTTTTTGGCAACAAAATCGGTTTCGCAGTTAAGTTCAATAATGGCGCCCTTCTTGCCATCCGCCGCGATATGCACGGCAACCACGCCCTCTGCGGTCACACGCGAAGAAGCCTTGCTTGCCTTGTTGCCGAGTTTCACCCGCAGAATTTCTTCGGCTTTGCCCAGATCGCCGCCCGCTTCGGTCAGCGCTTTTTTGCATTCCATCATCGGCGCATCGGTTTTTTCGCGGAGTTCCCGCACCATGCCCGCTGTAATTTCTGCCATTGCTGCAATTCCTCTTACGACAATTTAAAAAAAAGGGGCTGAGCCAGCCCCTTGAATAAGCTGTGGAGCGATATCAGGCGGCAGCTGCTTCGCCGTCCTCAACCTCGACAAATTCATCTGCGCCGCCACTGACGATTTCCTTGATGCTGTTGTTGCGGCCTTCCAGCACGGCGTCAGCCATTCCGCGGGCATACAGCTTGATCGCACGGCTCGAGTCATCGTTACCCGGGATGATGTAATCAACGCCTTCGGGGGAGTGATTGGTATCGACAACGCCGATGACCGGGATACCCAGTTTCTTGGCTTCAGTGATGGCGCCCTTCTGATAACCGACGTCGATAACAAAAATCGCATCGGGAAGGCTGGCCATATCCTTGATGCCGCCGAGGCTGCGCTCAAGCTTGGCAATCTCGCGCTCGTACTGCAGGCCTTCCTTTTTCGACAGCTTCTCGAATGAGCCGTCTTCGCGCATCGCCATCATGTCTTTCAGGCGCTGGATCGAACCCTTGACCGTCTTGTAGTTGGTCAGCATGCCGCCGAGCCAGCGGTAATCGACATAGGGCGAGCTGCAACGCAGGGCCTCTTCGCGAACGATGTCGCGGGCCTGACGTTTGGTGCCGACAAAAAGGATAGTGCCTTTGTTGGAGGTGATCTGGCGCACGAATTTCAGGGCTTCCAGATACATTGCCATCGTCTTTTCAAGATTGACGATGTGAATCTTGTTGCGGTGACCGAAAATGTAAGGTGCCATTTTCGGGTTCCAGTAACGGGTCTGGTGGCCGAAGTGGACGCCGGCTTCCAGCATTTCACGCATGGTGACTGACATGATGGTATTTCTCCTGTTAGGGTTAATCCGCCACCTGCCCGAAACGAACCCGGAATATCCGAGCACCCTTAACGTCGGCAGGTGTGTGTAATACCCGATCGAAAAGTAAAGCAGATCGAGCTAACTTGTTATTTTAGCACGCAAAGCCACCTTTTCTCAAGCCGCAGATGATCCCCAAATACCCGCCCGCCAGAACGGCTATTGAGCCCCGGCCTGGGGAATTTTTTGAATGGTTACAACCTGTTAGAATCGCCAACTGCCTTTTTACTGCAACCCCGCGCAGCCCCGCATGGCGCGCATCGAAAGCGCCGTCATGGCCGTTGAACTCAAGACCCCCAAAGACATAGAACACATGCGAGTCGCCGGCCGGCTCGCTTCCGAAGTCCTGGATTTCATTACACCCCACGTCCAGCCCGGCATCACCACGGGAGAACTCGACCGGTTGTGTCACGATTACATGGTGAACCAGCAGGGAACGATCCCGGCGCCGCTGAACTACACCCCGCCCGGATACTCGCCCTACCCCAAGTCGATCTGCACCTCCGTCAATCACGTGGTCTGCCACGGCGTGCCTGGAGAAAAACGCCTGAAAAACGGCGATATCGTCAATCTGGACATCACCGTGATCAAGGACGGTTACCACGGCGATACCAGCCGCATGTTCTACGTCGGTCCGCCGTCGATACAGGCACGCCGACTGGTTGAACTCACCTATGACTGCATGTGGCGCGGTATACGCGCGATCAAACCCGGGAAAACCCTAGGGGATATCGGACATGCCATCCAGATTCACGCGGAGCGCAACGGCTGCAGCATCGTTCGTGAATTCTGCGGACACGGCATCGGCCTGAAATTTCACGAAGACCCGCAGATCCTGCACTACGGCAGCCCGGGAATGGGCATGAAACTGGAAGAAGGCATGATTTTCACGGTCGAGCCGATGATCAATGCCGGACGCCCTGAAATCCGCCAGATGGCCGATGGCTGGACCATCGTCACCAAAGATCACAGTCTGTCAGCGCAATGGGAACACACCGTGCTGGTCACGGCCGACGGATTTGAAGTTCTCACACTGTCGGACGGCAGTCCGCCCCCGCCGGCCTGAGGCCAAAACCGATGCAAGCCGCGTCCGAACATCGCCCCCGGAACGCCCCACCCAACGGAGTTGCCGCGCAACGTATTGCGCTGTCAGCAGATCGCCTCGCCATCCGCGAGCGCTTTGAGTCGGGTCAACTCGGTCGCGATCTTCTGCATGGACTGGCACTGCTTACCGACCGTCATTTGCGGCAAGCATGGAAAGCTCAGCAGATGCCGGCAGGCGCTGCGCTGATTGCCGTCGGCGGTTATGGCCGCGGGCAACTCTTCCCGTATTCCGACGTCGATATCCTG
>Ga0209358_10001312_pt1 | contig 19976 bp, 17 predicted proteins | sample LauGreFa1BDMLBSN_2_FD_187574 | JGI IMG/M metagenome (GOLD analysis project Ga0209358, IMG submission 187574) | Freshwater lake microbial communities from Lake Michigan, USA - Fa13.BD.MLB.SN (SPAdes) (version 2) | ecosystem: Environmental > Aquatic > Freshwater > Lake | place: Lake Michigan, USA...
GATCGACTGTCCCGATACCCGGATATGCAATCCGGCGAGATTGCCTTTCTCATCGACACCGGCGGCGAGGCGGGCCTGCGCGATCGGGCGGTAAAAGTCATGGGCCTGGTCCTCTTCACGCGTCCACACCATTTTCACCGGCGTGCCAGGGAAGGCCTTGGCAATCGCCACGCCCTGACGCACCACGTCCTGATTGCCGATGCGCCGGCCGAAGCCGCCGCCCAGATCCATGACATAGGCCTCACATTTGTCGAGAGGCTGGCCCGATGCGCTGGACAATGCGGCCAGCGAGGCCTCCAGGCTTTGTGTCGGAATCCAGATTTCGGCCTTGTCCGGCGACAGCTTCACCGTACAGTTCATCGGCTCCATCGGCGTGTGCGACGTAAAGGGAACGCTGTACACCGCTTCGATTTTTTTCGCTGCCGCGGCAATCGCCTTCGGCGCATCACCGGTATCGATCTGGGCAAACGCATCGCTGCCGGTCAGACCGGTTTTCAGGTGTTCCGCAATCGACGCGCTGTTGACCTTGGCGTTGGGACCTTCATCCCAGACGATGGGCAACGCGTCCATCGCTTTCTTGGCGCGCCACCAGGTATCGGCAACGACGGCGACCGTGGTGTCGTTGATCTTCATCACCGCCTTGACCCCGGGCATGCCCTTCACTTTGGAGTCGTCAAAGCTGGCGAGCTTGCCACCGAACACCGGGCAGTCCTTCACCGTCGCATGCAGCATTCCCGGCATTTTCAGGTCAATGGCGTAGACCTTCTGGCCGTTGAGCTTGTCCATGGTATCCAGACGGCGCAGGCCCTTGCCGGCAATCTTCCAGTCCTTGACCGGTTTGAGCGTGATGCTCTTCGGATCCGGCGGCGTCAGTTTCGCAGCCGCTGCCGCGACCTTGCCGTAGCCGGTCTTACGCCCCGAACCGCCATGGCTGATGACGCCGTTGGCTACCGTCAGTTCACCGACCGGCACATTCCACTCGTTGGCGGCGGCCTGCATCAGCATCATGCGTGCAGCCGCACCGCCGCGACGCACATAGTCGTGCGACTGGCGGATACCGCGGCTGCCCGAGGTCGACATGTCGCCCCAGGCACGCTTGCGTGCCAGATTCTGGCCTGCGGTGATCTGTTCGGTTTTGACTTTTTTCCAGTCGCATTCGAGTTCCTCGGCCACCAGCTGGGCCAGACCGGTCAGCGTGCCCTGCCCCATCTCGGCGCGGGCGATGCGGATCACGCAGGTCTCGTCAGGCTGCACAACGACCCAGATATTCACTTCGGATGCGGCGGCGCCGCTTTGTGCCGCGGCATCGCCGATACCAAAAGGCAAGCTGAATCCCAGTGCCAGACCGCCGCCCGCGGCAGCACTGCCCACCAGGAATTTACGACGCGAAATTTTCGGCAGTTCGCTGGAAATCGTGTTTTTCATGTCCATGGGTTCTGATCCTAGACGGTGGTTTTGTCAGAAGGGGTCGCGTCAACGCCACCCACCTTGGTGTTGCCGGCGGCCATATGCACCGCGGCGCGGATGCGGTGATAGGTACCGCAGCGGCAGATATTGGTCATCGCTTCGTCGATGTCCTTGTCGGTGGGCTTGGGCTTTTTCGCCAGCAGCGCCACCGCTGCCATGATCTGACCGGACTGGCAGTAACCGCACTGGGGCACATCAATCGCCGCCCAGGCTTTCTGCACCGGGTGCGAACTGTCGCGGGACAGGCCTTCAATGGTGGTGATCTTGTCGCCGGCCTTGATGGTGGAGACCGGGATCGAGCATGAACGCACGACCTCCCCGTTCAAGTGCACCGAACAGGCGCCGCACTGAGCGACGCCGCAACCGTATTTGGTGCCGGTCAGCCCGACATGCTCACGGATCGCCCACAGCAGCGGGGTATCGGGTTCGACGTCGACGTTATACGTGCGTCCATTAATGTTCAACTGGGCCATGACTTCTCCTCAACTGGATTCGGAATAGGGTAGTGCAGAAGTTTCGGTGATTGCGGTAATGCGTTTCGTGAGCAGCGCTGCTGCAAACCTCCTCTTGGCCAGCAACACCCCCGCGGTCTTGCCGCTGCGGTGGGATCGCATTGCACACGCCGGATGGCAGATTATGCTGGAGCTCGGCGATGGTCAACTGAAAACTGCCGTCTGCAGCAGTTGCCCGGGACAGCTCGGGAAACGCACGGTCGCTGCACCGCCGCAAAGCGGAAAATCAGGGGATCTGCGACCCGTTCATCCGCGCCAATATGGTCTGCGTGCGCCGCTGCAGATAGGCCGTATCGCTGGCCGGTCCGTAACGCCGCGGGCTGGGTACGATCGACGCCAGCCGTGCCGCCTGCTCTGCCGACAAACCAGCCGCCGTCGTGCCGTAATGAAGGCGGGCCGCCGCTTCGGCACCAAAGACGCCCTCGCCCCATTCAATGACATTCAGATAAATTTCAAGAATCCGGCGCTTGCTCATCACCGTTTCGATCATCACCGCGACAACCGCCTCCTGCGCCTTGCGCCACCAGGTGCGCTCGCCGGAAAAAAACAGGTTTTTCGCCAGCTGCTGGGTAATGGTCGATCCGCCGGCGACGATTTCGCCCTCGCGCATATTTTTTTCATAGGCCTTCTGGATACCGTCCCAGTCAAAACCGTTGTGGCTGACAAACTTGGCATCCTCGGCGGCGATGATCGCGCGCTTGAGGTGCCCGGAAATGCGCTGATAGGGCACCCACTGCTGGCGTAGCCGCGCCTTGGGATTGTCTTCCTGCAGAATCTCCAGCCGCGCCCGCATGAACGCCGTGGATTCCGGATTGTTTCCTGCCCAGTACCAGACATGGACCAGAAACCAGAACTGGACTGCGGTCAGCGCAATCAGCACCAGAAGAAACGCGCGCCAGCTCCAGCGCCACAGTGTTTTCAGCATCGTCGGACTTTAACCCGGAGAAATGGATATCGTCTCGCCGTCAGTGATCGCAGCGCAATTGCGCGATGACCGGGGCCGTGTCCGGCCGCACGCCGCGCCAGATGAAAAATGATTCGGCCGCCTGCTCGACCAGCATGCCCAGACCGTCGGCACAGCGGACACCGCGGCTGCGGGCAAAGGCGAGAAACCGGGTTTCAATCCCGTAAACCATGTCATAGGCGATGGCGCCCGGTGCAAAAAGGTTTTCCGGCAGCGGCGGCATCACCCCTTCAAGTCCGGCCGATGTCGCGTTGACGACCAGATCAAACGGCTGCCCACCAAGATTTTCGTATGGCCGGGCCATGACGCCCTGCGGAACCGCTGCCGTGTGTTGGTGAAAATGACGGACCAGCCGCTCCGCCTTGTCCAGCGTACGATTGGCCACGATCAGCAAATCCGGTTTACGTTCCAGCAAGGGTTGCAGCACGCCGTAGGATGCGCCGCCGGCGCCCATCAGCAGCACCCGTTTGCCGGTGATGGTGGCGCCGAGGTTGTGTTCCAGATCCGCCAGCAGGCCTTTGCCGTCGGTGTTGTAACCGATCAATTGATTGCCGACGCGCTTGATGGTGTTGACCGCTTCGGCGGACAAGGCCGCACCTTCGCATTCATCCACCAGATCCCAGGCTTCGCGCTTGAACGGCACCGTGACATTCAGGCCGTGGCCACCCTCATGGAAAAACCGCTTTGCCGTAACCGCAAACGCATCCAGCGGCGCCAGCAGGCGATCATAAGCGATGTCCTGACCGGTCTGCCGCGCAAAGGCGGCGTGGATCAGCGGCGATTTGCTGTGCCCGACCGGGTTGCCGACAACGGCATAACGATCACTCATGCGGTCCTCACTGGCTGACGAACTGGTCCGCCCGCGTGAACGTCCAGGTCCGCGTGATATGGATGATGTCGGTATCCTTGGCAATGTCTTCCGGGAACGCAGAATACGGCGCGGCCATCGTCACAATGCGCACCGTCGCCTCGTCGAGCAGCTTGTGCCCGGATGAGCGGTCGATACTCACGCGCTCCAGAGTGCCGTTGGAGCGGATCGATACCGTCGCCACCAGTGCGCCGTAAATCCGCTGGTCGCGTGCCGCCTGCGGATAATTCAACTCACCGATGCGCTCGACCTTCTGCCGCCAGTCCTCAACATATCGGGCAAAGCGGTATTCCTGGGCGCGCGCGCCGATGAACTTGCGGCGCGGGCGTTCCTGGTAGGCGTTCCACTCTTTATTGATCTGCGCCTCCAGCCGGGCGATGGCCAGGCTGCGCTGCACGAGATCCGTACCGTCCACCGCGGGGGCCTGCTCCGGCACCACCTGCGGCGCCGGTTTCGCCGGTGCGCTTTCCACCTGACTTTTGACACCGGCCTTGGTCAGCACCTGCCGCGCCTCGCGCTCCAGTTCTGCCACGCGTTTTTGCGCAACCTGCAATTCAGTGGTTTCGGTGTCCTTGGTGATCGCCGGCAACGGACTCTGCGCGCGCTGCTTGGCATCGGTGTTTCCACCACCTTCGAGGTTGTGCTGCGCCAGCGCGTCGGCATTTTGCGGCCGGTTCTGTGACTTGGCATTGACCAGCACCACCGCCAGCGGCGGCGCCTTGTCCTGTATTTCCTGTAGCTTGGGCACGGTGAAGGTCAGGCCGAAAATGACGAAGGCATGGACCAGCAATGAAATTGCGCCGGCGGCACCGAAACGCGAACCCACGGTCAGGCGGGCATAACGGCGATCGAGTTCGGCGAAGCGACGCTCCATTTCAGCCACCCGCGCGTCGAGACGATCGACCGCACTGCCCCAGGACCCGCGACGGGGATGCCGCGCCCGGCGCGGCAGTACGACCACTTTGGCTGAGGGTTTGACGCTCATCACCCTATTCTAGACGGGTCAGTAAAAATATCAATAAAAACTTTAATTATCAGTAAATTATGTGTTTTGCTTAAAGCTGAATCTGGAATAAAGTCATGCGTGAGCGTCCACTAACTTACGCCTCCTCCAATACGGCCTTGAACGCCAATTCCAGCCCCAGATCCAGCAGATCGATCGCGCCGACGCCCAGCTCAACCCGCTGCCCCGGCGTCACCGTCGCCGGCAGCGACGGCACCTTCTGCACCAGCGGCACCGCATCCAGCCGCACCAGGTTTTCTCGCATCAGCACGGTGCCGGTGACGGCGGTCAACTGCTCCTGAGCCAGCCAGCGCAGGCTCCAGTAACGCTCCATGGTGCGCTGGTATTCGTTGTAAACGTCGTAAGCGACTTCGAAATCGCGCATTGCCACCAGCAAGGCCGTGTCCTTGCCCTGATACACCGCAGGCTCATTTTGCGCACGCGCGATCAACTGACGCTGGTTGATCAGGTCGGTGTAACGGCGCAGCGGCGAACTCGCCCACATGTACTGCGCAACGCCGAGGCCGTCGTGCGGACCCGCAGCGGTACTGGTGCGCACCTTGCCGCCGCTTTGCACACGGAACAGTGCGCACTGCCCGGCATCATGCAATTCACCCGCCCAGGTGCTGTTGGCGAGAATCATCAGTTCGGCCACCACCTGATCGATCGGCGTACCGCGCTGGCGGCGGCTGATCGACACCCGCCCGTCATCTACGCGGAATACGAATTCGGGACGATCTTCACCACGCGGTCCGTCGCCCTTGCGCGCAATCAGCAGATGGCCGGAGAACTGCCACAGCCAGGCAAGCGCAGCACCCTGCGGATGATCAATTTCGCCTCGCGAAAGTGCTTCGGCATTGAACACCGGCTCCAGCGTGTCATGGCGCAGGTTGTCAGCGATGCGGATGCGTTCGACCCGGGTCTCGTGCGACAGCAGCGAAAAATCCGCTGCGACATCAAAATAAATCGACAGCGCCGGACACACGCGTCCTGCGGCCAGCGTGTAAGCCGCCACGACATGGTCGGGCAACATGGTGATCTTGCCGCCGGGAAAATACACCGTCGACAGCCGTTCGCGAGCGGCCGCATCCAGCGGCGAATCCGGCTGGATGCCCAGCGCCGGCGCGGCGATATGAATGCCCAGACGGCGGTTGCCGCCCGGCAACTCCTGCAGCGAAAACGCGTCGTCGATCTCGGTGGTTTCCGCATCATCGATGCTGTAGGCCTCGACTTCGGCAAGCGGCAAATCCGCAGGGACAGTCGGCGCCGGCAGATCGGGGAATCCCGGTCCCTTGGGAAAATGTTCAAACAGGAAACGCCGCAGATGAAACTGGTGCAGATCGGGCAGCGCCCCGCAGCGTTCGAGCAGGCGTGCGGGTGACAGTTTCGCCGCCGCGCTCGCCTCGTCCAGCGCCTTCCATTCGATACTGTTCTTGTCCGGCTTGTACAACAACGTATCGAGCAGCGGCTGGAAACTCTCCGGCATCCGCCCCGCCGCCAACTCATCGACGTAGGCCGCTTTCGCAAGCGCCTGCAGGTGCTTGCGCTCTACGCTGGCCAGCGCGGCCTTCAGCGCTTCTTCCGGAGCCGCCTTGTAACGGCCGCGGCCTTTTTTGTAGAAGTACATCGGCGCGGAATGCAGCCTTGTGAGCACCGCAGCGGACTGCACTGCATCCGGCGCCTGTCCGTAGTACTCGCGCGCCAGCGTATCGTAGCCGAAGTCCTCGGCGCCGCAGCACTGCCACAGAAAATCGATGTCGATGGCATCCGCCTGTGTCCGCACGGCCGCCATGAATACGGTATGCGCCGGCGACTCGAAGCGCAGCAACACTGCCGAGGCCTTCACTTTCGAGCGTTTGCCGTGCGGCGCTTCGACCTGCAGCGACGTCTCGTTGTCTGCGAGTACCGCGCCGACCTTGAGTTCGCCGTCTTCTTCGTAAAATACGTTCATCGGGTAGGGAAAAACCAGGGGTGGCGCGGGACAGCCGCGCAGCGCGCATCGGGCCGCGAATTATACGCGCCCGGCCTGCCAGAAGGAGACGACGCGGTCGAGATGGCCGGCAAAATCGCCCATCCCGTGATCGCTGCCGGGCACAATGATCTGCTCACAACCGGCGTAGCGCTCAACGCCGGCACGGTAGTCCAGCACTTCATCCCCGGTCGCGGTGATCAGCAGGTACCGCGACGGCGTGACAGCATCGACTTCCAGCGCGCGCAACCCGTCAATATGCGTCGGGGTGAACTCATAATTGGCGCCTGTGTAAAGATTTTTCTGTGGACCGATATACGAGGCCAGCAGTTCATAGGGCCGCACTGCGGGATTGACCAGCACCGCGCGCGCGCCGAATCGCTCGACCAGCGATGTCGCATAAAAACCGCCCAGCGATGAACCCACAAACGTCACACCGTGCGGGTCATGCGGCCCAATCAGCGCTTCGAGCTGGGCCATCGCCTGCGCGGGGCGATCGGACAGCTCGGGACAGGCGTAATGCTGTGCAAATCCCAGGCGCGCCATATGGTCGCGCAGCAGACCTGCTTTGAACGATAGCGCAGAGCTGTTGAAACCGTGGATGTAAATCAGCAATCGGCTATCAACCTGCGATCCGGTGGGCCAGTGCCAGCAGCAGCGCATCATTGCCGCGCGCCGCCAACAGCGAAATGCCGATCGGACAGCCGTTGAGTATTGCCAGCGGCAAGGTGACCTGCGGCAAACCAGCATGGCCGGCAATGCACAGCAGGCTCATCGCCCGCGCGCGGAAATCATCCAGCGCAGCCGCCGGCGTGTTCAGCAGCGGCGCGATATCGGGCACGGTAGGCAGCACGAGTACTGCATTGCCTTTGAGCAGTTCATCCATGCGCCGGCGTGCGGCATCGCGCACTGCCTGCGCTCCAGCGATATCAGCCGCGGTGATTGTTGCCGTCCACTGCATGCGTTCCCGCACGCCCGGTCCGAGTTTCGGTTGCACCTGCGCGACCCAGGCACCGAGCTGTTGATGGATCTCGGCGCCCTGCAGCACGCGAAAAGCCTGAAACCATTTCGGCAATCCTTCGGCGCTGACCGTGATTTTCTGCAGCGGGCCGATTGCGGTTTTGATTTTTCCGAGCGCAGGCTGGAGGGCCTCCACTGCGCCACTGCCGAGCAGCGCAAAGCCGTCTTCGGCCAGCAAGGCAGCGCCATGCTTCACCGCACCCGTTTCGCCGAGCAGCACGCGGCCGATGCGTTCGAGCAGCGCTGCGTCCCGGGCAAACCAGCCGGCAGTATCAAAACTTCTGGCGAGCGCGCAGGCGCCTGCCAGTGATACGCGGCCATGCGTCGGCCGGATGCCGTAGATGCCACAGAAGCTCGCCGGTGCGCGTACCGAACCGCCGGTATCACTGCCCAGCGCGAAGTCGACCAGTCTGCCGGCCGTCGCCGCAGCCGAGCCGCTGGATGAGCCGCCGGGGATGCGTCCCGGGGCGCTGACGTTAACCGGCGTGCCGTAATGCGCGTTCTCGCCGTTGAGGCTGTAGGTCAGTTCATCGGTCTGGGTTTTGCCGACCATGTCAGCACCGGCGGCCAGCAGTTGCGCAACCACCGGTGCAGTCTTTGCAGCGGCATCATGCGTTGCCAGCCAGTCAGGACTGCCGAAGCCGGTCTTGTGGCCGGCGATGTCGTATATATCCTTGACGCCGAAAGTCAGCCCCGCGAGCGGGCCCGCGCCTGAACCTTTGATGGCGGCATGGGTGTGTCGACAGAACGCACCCAGCGCATCATCGGGAATCGCTGCCATCAGTGTGCCCCCAATTGCTTCAACAGTTTTTCATGAATGCCGCCGAATCCGCCGTTGCTCATCACCAGTACCTGATCGCCGGATTGCGCATGAGCAGCGATGGCCTTGATCAGCGCATCCAGATCGGCATGCACTTCGGCCTTGTTGCCCAGCGGCGCCAGCGCTTCGGCGGCATCCCAGTTAAGCCCGCCCCTGTAGCAGTAGACGCGATCGGCCTCCTGCAGGCTGCCGGGCAGTGCCTGTTTCATCACGCCGAGTTTCATCGTGTTCGAACGCGGCTCGATCACCGCGAGAATGCGCGCAGCACCGACACGGCGACGCAACCCTGCAACAGTGGTCGCAATGGCGGTCGGGTGATGCGCAAAATCGTCATACACCGTCACGCCGCGCTGCGTGCCGCGCACTTCCATGCGGCGTTTGACGTTTTCAAAACGGCCCAGTGCTTCGATGGCCAGTGCCACCGGCACGCCGGCATGGCGTGCGGCGGCGATTGCCGCCAGCGCATTCTGCCGGTTGTGGGCACCGAGCAGCTGCCACTGCACGCGGCCCTGCACGGCGCCGGCATGCTGCACGGTAAACGCACCATCGGCATCCGCTTCACCGGCCTGCCATGCGCCGCTGCCGCCGAAACGCTCGACCGGCGTCCATGCCCCGCGCGCAATGACACGATCCAGCGCGGTCTCGGCGCCGTTGGCGACGATCAGGCCGTTGCCGGGAACGGTACGCACGAGATGATGGAACTGGGTTTCAATGGCGGCGAGGTCGGGAAAAATATCCGCGTGGTCGTATTCGAGATTGTTCATTACTGCCGTACGCGGTGCGTAATGGACGAATTTGGAACGCTTGTCGAAGAACGCGGTGTCGTACTCGTCAGCTTCGATCACGAAAAACGGCGTCTCCGTCAGCCGCGCCGACACGCCGAAATTCTGCGGCACGCCGCCGATCAGGAAGCCGGGATTCATGCCGGCATGTTCCAGAATCCACGCCAGCATCGCGCTGGTCGTCGTTTTGCCGTGGGTGCCGGCAACGCCGAGTACCCAGCGTCCGTGCAGCACATGTTCGCGCAGCCATTGCGGGCCCGACACATAGGACAGTCCGCGATTGAGGATTTCCTCCATCAGCGGATTACCGCGCGTGACCACGTTGCCGATGACAAAGACATCAGGATCGAGTTTGACCTGTTCAACACCGTAGCCTTCGATCAGCGCAATACCCTGCGCTTCAAGCTGCGTGCTCATCGGCGGATAGACGTTGGCATCGCAGCCGGTCACCTTGTGGCCGGCCGCGCGTGCGAGCACGGCCAGTCCGCCCATGAAAGTGCCGCAAATACCGAGGATATGGATATGCATGAGAACCCTGTAACTGACGCGCCGAATGATACGCGAATCGTACTGTGAAGCCCCGCTCAGCCTTTGAATACGAAGTAGACCGCGCCGACCAGACAAAGCCCGGCGTAGACAAAATTCATTTTCACCGGCTGGCCCATCACCAACACCGCAAAGGGCACGAACACCGCGAGGGTGATGACCTCCTGCAGGATTTTCAGCTGGGGCAAGGTCATTGTGGTGTAACCGATGCGGTTGGCCGGCACCTGCAGCAGATACTCGAACAGTGCGATGCCCCAGGACACGAGGGCGGCGATCCACCACGGTACGGTGTTGAGATGTTTCAGATGGCCGTACCAGGCGATGGTCATGAACACGTTCGAGGCGCTGAGCAGCAGCACGGTAGTGACAGCAGGCGGCAGGGAGATCATCAGTAACCCTATGTTTTAATTAAATATTTTTAATTTCCTCATTGTAGCGAAAATCAGCCGGCCGTTATAATCACGCCGTGCCCGCCATACCCACCCTGCTGCTCACCGGCGCCGACCGCAGCGCCAAAACCTCCTTCCTGCGATCACTGCTGGCCATCCGTCCGCCGCGTGAACGCTGGGCCCTGCTCGACAATGACGGCAACCCGCCGGAACTCAGCGGCAGCAACGATGACTTCAGCTTTGCAGTCGTCAGCGGCTGCGCCTGCTGCACCGGCCAGGTTTCGCTGCAGACCGGCATTGTGCGTCTGCTGCGCGAGTCAAAACCGCAACGGCTGGTGATTGTCGTCGCCGCCGCCGCAGAACCGGCGGCGCTGACGCAAACCCTGCGGCAGGAACATCTCGCCGCATCTCTACTCATCGCACGCAGTCTGTGCATCGTCTCTTATGCGATGCAAAGTGCCGCAGAAGCGGCGCAGTGCCTTTGGCTGCGGCAGATGCAGGCGGCTGATGACGTTGTCGCGATGGATGAAATTGCCGTCACTGCCTTGAATGGCCGCAGTCCACGCATCATCGGTCCTGCCGAAGCGCGCACGCTGGCGCTGGCCGCACTAGCCAAAGCCGCGCGCCGCTAAGCGCTCAGAGCGGAATATCCGGCTGACTGGCGGAACGCGTGCCTGGCAAGGCAGCGTTGTCAGCCGAGTGATAGGTGAACACCGCGGAAAACTTGGTCTGTGTGCTGCGGTTATTACCCGCGGCATGAAACAGCCGGCAGTGGAAAAACAGCACATCGCCGGGCTCAAGCTCCACCGCTACCTGGCTGCAGAGGAGTGCTTCGTTTTCTGCGACATCGGTGCGCAGAAACTGCGCTTCATCCAGCCGCTCCGCAGCAAACTCCATCCGGTGCGTTCCCGGAATCACCAGCAGGCAGCCGTTGTCCAGGCGCTCGGGTCCCAGCGCAAACCACACCGACACCAGCTCCGGCCGTTCAAACGCCCAGTAACGGATATCGCGATGCCAGTTGGTAAGACTGCTGTAGCGCGGGTTCTTGGTCATCACGCAGTTGTGATGCGCCTGCGCCAGCGCCACTTCAGAACCCAGCAGTTGGCGCAGTCGCTCTGCCACCGGCGCCGCCGTCGCCCACCCCCGGAACACTGCATCACGGGCATAAGCCTGCAGCAGGCGGCGCACGGTGCGTCCGCCGGGCGATTCCAGCGATTCGGGCGCGCCGGGATAACGGGTCTCAGCTTCGTATTCCACCGGCAACGCCACCGCAGCGAGTTCACGCTCGGCGACGCTTCGCATGCGCGCGCATTCGTCAGCAGGCACCAACCCGCGCGCGATCAGAAAACCGTCGCGTTCAAACCGCGCCACTTCCTCTGCAGTAAATCCTTTGTCCATTGCGCCACGCGTCCTGAAAACCCGGAGATAAAAAATCACAGCACCCAGCAGCAGGGTCAGCAGCGAATATACGGGATCCAGTGTATCGGCGGTGAACAGTGAAGGCGTTTCAAATACCGAATCCTGATAATTAACACCGAGCGCCAGAAACAGGTTGTTGGCGGTATGTGCGCCGATCGCCAATTCCAGCCGTCCGTCGCACAGTGTGATCGTGGCCAGAAACAGTGCCATCGCAAAATAATTGACGGCCATGATCCCCGGCCCGTAAGCCGCCACTTCGGGGTTGTAAAGATGCGGCAGCGTGAACACCGCGCTGCTCGCCACCGCGACAAAAACCGGATGACGCCACAACCGTGACAAGCCCTGCATCAGATAACCGCGAAACGCGATTTCCTCAGCCAGGCACTGCAAGGGTGTCAGCAGCAATGCCGCGACAACAAAAGCCGGCCACCTCGACCAATCCGGCGTCCATGAATATCGCCCGGGAAACAGCAGGCTTTCGGCAATTGCGCCGAGGAACAGCAAAACACCCCACATTGCGCCGCCGGTCGCCATGCGCCGCCAGTCGATGCGGGACTGCGGCGTCACCAGCGTTCGCCAGTGACGGCGATGCAACAGCAGCGTCACGCCCAGCACGCCGACCATCAGCATCAGGATGCTGGCGTTGACCGCGGCGAACTCGGCGACGGGGCCAAGCGGCAGTTGCAGCGTCAGGCCGTAGACATAGGCGCCGCCGAACACCCAGCACAGCACCACCAAGCCGGTGCCCGGCAGGTAAAGCCAGCCACTGCTGCGACCGGCATCCGCAGCCGCAAAAAACCGCGCGGCGGGCAAACTCGAAAAATGTAACGCGCGGAACAACGTCAGGCCGGGTTATAACCCAGATTGGGGGCCAGCCAGCGCTCCGTGTCTGCGACACTCATGTCCTTCCGGCGTGCGTAATCCACCACCTGGTCACGGTCGATCTTGCCGATGGCGAAATACTGCGCTTCGGGATGCGACAGGTAGAAGCCGCTGACAGACGATGCCGGCCACATTGCAAAAGACTCCGTCAGACGCATGTCGATGCGGGTCGCCTGCAACGTATCGAAGAGTGCGCTTTTTTCAGTGTGATCCGGGCAGGCCGGATAACCCGGCGCCGGACGGATGCCGCGATATTTTTCAGCGACCAGCGCCGCGGTATCCAGCGATTCATCGGGCGCATAACCCCAGAATTCGCGGCGGATCCGCACATGCAGCAGTTCGGCAAAGGCTTCGGCAAAACGATCCGCCAGCGCCTTGAGCATGATCGACGAATAGTCATCGTTCTGCTTTTCAAAGCGCTCCAGTTGTTTCTCCATGCCCAGACCGGCAGTCACCGCAAACAGGCCGATGTAATCGGGCACACCGGAGTCCGCCGGCGCAATGTAATCGGCAAGACACTGGTTGGGACGCCCGGTGGGCTTCTGGTTCTGCTGACGCAGGTTGTGCCAGACCATCAGCCGCGTTTTGCGCGATTCATCGGCATAGATCGCGATGTCTTCATGATCAATGCGAGCGGCCGGGAACAGCCCGAACACGCCATTGGCAGTCAACCAGCGGCCTTCGATGATTTTTTTCAGCATCGCCTGCGCGTCGGCAAAGACTTTGCGCGCTTCCACACCGACGACTTCATCATCGAGTATCGCGGGATATGGTCCGGCCAGATCCCAGGTCTGGAAGAACGGGCCCCAGTCGATGTATTTGGCGAGTTCGGCCAGATCGTAATTCTTCAGCGGCTTCAGGCCGGTCATCAGCGGCTTTGGCGGCGTGTACGACTTCCAGTCGATAGCCTGCGCATTGGCACGCGCCGCAGCCAGCGGAATCAGTTCCGGGCCCTTCTTGCCGGCGTGCTGTTCGCGCACGCGCTCGTAATCCGCGGCGAGGTCATTCAGGTAACCCTGGCGCAGATCATCCGACAACAGGCTCGAACACACGCTGACGCTGCGCGACGCATCCGGAACCCACACCACCGGGCCTTGGTAATGCGGCGCGATCTTGACCGCGGTGTGTACCCGCGACGTGGTGGCGCCACCGATCAGCAGCGGGATGGTCATACCGGCGCGCTGCATTTCACGCGCGTTGTGCGCCATTTCTTCGAGAGACGGCGTGATCAGTCCGGACAAACCGATGATGTCAGCCTTTTCGCGGGCAGCAACTTCGGCGATCTGGGTCCACGGTACCATCACGCCCATATTGACGACTTCGTAGTTGTTGCACTGGAGCACCACGGCAACGATATTCTTGCCGATGTCATGCACGTCACCCTTGACGGTCGCGAGCACAATCTTGCCCTTGGCCCGCACGTCACCGAGCCGCGCTTTTTCCGCTTCAATATACGGAATCAGGTGCGCCACCGCCTGCTTCATCACCCGCGCCGACTTGACCACCTGCGGCAGGAACATCTTGCCGGCGCCGAAAAGGTCGCCGACGACGTTCATGCCGTCCATCAGCGGCCCTTCAATCACCTGGATCGGACGCCCGCCCTCTTTTTCGATCTGCTGGCGCATCGCTTCGGTATCTTCGACGATCCAGTTGGTGATGCCTTTCACCAGCGCATGCGTCAGGCGATCACCGACCGGCGCATCGCGCCATGCCAGGTCCTCGACCACCACGCGCCCCTTGCCCTTGACGGTTTCGGCAAACGAGACCATGCGCTCTGCGGCGTCGGGCCGGCGATCAAAGATGATGTCTTCAACGTGTTCCAGCAGTTCTTTGGGGATTTCGTCGTACACGCCGATCTGGCCGGCGTTGACGATGGCCATCGTCAATCCGGCCTTGACCGCGTGATACAGGAACGCGGTGTGGATGGCTTCGCGTACCGGATCATTGCCGCGGAATGAGAACGACACATTCGACAGGCCGCCACTAACGCGCGCATAACGCAAGTTCTCGCGGATCCAGCGCGTGGCCTCGATGAAATCGATGGCGTAGCGGTTGTGCTCCTCAATGCCGGTGGCAATTGCGAAAATGTTCGGATCGATGATGATGTCTTCGGCGGGAAAGCCGATTTCATCGACCAGTATGTCGTAAGCCTGTTTCGCAATCTCGATGCGGCGCTGGTAGGTATCCGCCTGGCCTTTTTCATCGAAGGCCATCACCACCACGGCGGCGCCATAACGCTTGGCCAGCCGCGCCTGCTGTTTGAAGGGTACAAGACCCTCTTTCATGCTGATCGAATTGACGATGGCCTTGCCCTGCACGCACTTCAGACCGGCCTCGATGACTTCCCATTTCGAAGAGTCGATCATCACCGGCACGCGCGAAATATCGGGTTCGGAGGCGATCAGGCTGAGGAAGGTGGTCATCGCCGCCTTCGAATCCAGCATAGCCTCGTCCATATTGACGTCAATGATCTGCGCGCCGCTTTCCACCTGCTGACGAGCCACGGCAACCGCTTCGGTGTAGTTGCCGGCGAGAATCAGCTTGGCAAAGGCTCGCGAACCGGTGACGTTGGTACGCTCGCCGACGTTGACGAACAGCGAATCGTCGCCGATGTTCAACGGCTCCAGCCCGGACAAGCGGGTCTTGTGTTCGATCTTCGGCACTTTGCGCGGCGGCACATTCTTCACCGCCTCGGCAATGGCGCGGATATGCCCCGGCGTGGTACCGCAGCAGCCGCCGGCTATGTTGATGAAGCCGCTGTTGGCGAAATCGAGCACGTATTCAGCAGTGTTTTCCGGCAACTCATCGTAACCGGTCGGCGCCAACGGATTCGGCAGACCCGCATTCGGATAGGCGCAGACAAAAGTGTCAGCGACGTTCGACAACTCTTCGATGAACGGGCGCATCAGTTGCGCACCGAGCGCGCAGTTGAGGCCGATGGTCAGCGGCTTGGCATGGCGCACCGAATTCCAGAACGCTTCCGGCGTCTGGCCCGACAGCGTGCGGCCAGAAGCATCGGTAATGGTGCCGGAAATCATGATCGGCAGCTTCACGCCGTGCGTTTCGAAATACCGATCGATCGCGAACAATGCCGCTTTCGCATTTAGCGTATCGAAAATGGTTTCGACCATCAGAATGTCGGCACCACCGTCGATCAGGCCGCGCACTGCCTCGGTATAAGTTTCCACCAGCTGATCAAAGTTGATGTTGCGGAAACCGGGATCATTGACGTCCGGCGAAATCGACGCCGTGCGGTTGGTCGGTCCCAGCGTGCCGGCGACAAAGCGCGGCTTTGCCGGATCCTTCGCTTCATATTTGTCCGCCGCCGCACGCGCGAGCTGCGCAGCTGAACAATTCAATTCGTACACCAGGTCTTCCATGTGGTAATCCGCCATGGCGACCGCGGTCGAGTTGAAGGTGTTGGTCTCGATGATGTCGGCACCGGCCTCCAGATACTGCTCGTGGATTTCGCGGATGATCTGCGGCTGGGTCAGCGTCAGCAGGTCGTTGTTGCCCTTCACGTCATGGGCGAAGTCCTTGAAGCGCTCGCCGCGATAGGCCGTCTCGTCCAGTTTGTAGTTCTGGATCATCGTGCCCATCGCACCGTCGAGAATCAGGATGCGGCGTTTGAGCAGTTCGGGCAGTTGCTGGGTGCGGGAAGTCATGGCTGGGTCAGGGCGCCGGAATGGCACAAGGAATGCATGGAAAGTACGAATTTTATCATGGGCTTACGTGATCGCCGGCAGCCGCCTATAATGCGCGTTCTGTCCAGTACGGGTGCACCCATGAAACACCTAGAACCCAAACAAGCCGCTGAGTTCCTCAAGCAAAACCGGAACGCGATATTCGTCGACTGCCGCAGCGAAATGGAATATCTGTTCGTCGGCCATCCGGTCGGCGCGATCCACATCGCCTGGAACGATGGCCCCAACTGGGACATCAACCCGCATTTTGTCGCCCACGTCAAAAAGGCGACCAGCGTCGACCGGCCCGTCGTGGTGATCTGCCGCAGCGGCAACCGCTCGCTCGATGCCGGCCGTGCGCTGGAAGAAGCCGGGTTTACCCAGGTCTACAACGTGCTGCACGGATTTGAAGGCGAACTCGACGACAACCACCATCGCGGGTCGACCACCGGCTGGCGCTTTGACGGTCTGCCCTGGGAACAGTGCTGAGCACTGCGTAGTCTGCCGAAAGCCCTGCTTTATTTGCCGCGCTGTGCGTCCAGCCAGTCGCTGATGCAGGCCTGCACCGGTTCGTGACTGCGCGGTTTCTCGAAATAGAGATGGATCTCGCCATTGCGAAGCCCTGCCTGCATCGCGCGGTTCATGGTCTGAGCGCTGAAAATTATGCGCAGCGTCCGCGGTTGCAGCGCCGCAGCCTGGGCCTTGAATACATCTCCGCGGTCCATGGCCAGTGATACGAACAACATGCCGGGGCTCTGATTCCTGCCAGCGGTTTCCTGCATCCGGCAATAAGTTTCATTGAAAAATCAGCCGGTCGTCACGATCATACAGGGCAAGACCTTCGCCGATATGCTCGGCGATAGTTAGCAAACGCGCCTCGCTTTGCCGAAGCTACTCGGCATAGGTGCGCTGCCGCGCACAGAACAGCAGCAAGCAGGCAATTACCAGCAGCCCCAGCACCACCATCACCGCCAGACCCGCCCATTCGAATTCAGTAATCATCGAACCCCGCCGTTCAAGCCCGCGTCACCCGCAGATAACTGAACCATGCAAGCCACCCCATGAACATCAGACCGCCCGCCGCCAGCGCCAGCGTCAATGCATGCCCTGAAACCAGCGGCGACACCAGCCCGGCGGCAAGCCCGGCAAACAGGCTGTGGGCAAAGCCCTGAAGCGATGACGTCATCCCGCGCAGCTTGGGAAACAGCTCCAGCGTGAGCAGGGTCGCGCTTGGCATCGCCAGTGCCATGCCAATGGTATAGATCATCACCGGAAGCACCGTCCACGGCAACGCCGGCGGCAATATTGTGCAATAGCTGACGTTGAAAACCGCTGCTGCGCACATGATCATGTAACCGATGCTTACCGTACGGCGCGGCGTGAGCCGGCTGGCCAGGCGGCCGGAGAAAAACGCACCGATCATCACACCACCGATGCCCGGAACAAACAGCCAGGCAAAATCCTTTTCCGTCATGCCGAGCAGGCCGTAAATGACCGCGGGCGCCGACACGATATACAGGAAGAACCCCGAAAAATTGAAGGCGATCATCACGCACAGCAGCACCAGCCGGCGATCACTGCCGAGGCGCATATAGTTGCGCAGCAGCGGACCGGCATGAAACGGCTGGCGGTCCGCAACGGGATGCGTTTCGGGGAGCCAGCGCACGGTTCCCGCGATCAGCATCACGGCGTACAGCGTGAGAAACCAGAAAATGGCGCGCCAGCCGATGGCGCCCTGCAGCCAGCCGCCGATCACCGGCGCAATGGCAGGGGCAATGCTGAATATCATCGTCACCAGCGACATCAGGCGCTGTGCGGCGTGACCCTCAAGGCTGTCGCGGATGATGGCGCGACCGACGATGATGCCGGCGCCGGCGGAGAGACCCTGTATCGCGCGCCACATCAGAAGTTGCGGCAGGCTCGCCGACAGCGCGCAGCCGATCGATGCAATGGCGTAGACAGTCAGGCTCACCAGTATCACCGGACGCCGGCCGAAGGAATCGGACAGCGTGCCGTGAAATAGCGTCATGAACGCCAGCGTGAACAGGTAAAGACTCAGCGTCTGCTGCAGCTGCGCCGGCGTCGCGGAAAATTCGGCCCCGATATGCGGGAACGACGGCAGATAGGTGTCTATCGTGAACGGGCCGATCATCGCGAGTGCGGCCAGTATCGTGGCCAGTGCCTGCAACGCGATCGGCGCTGTATGCCGTGGGGGTGTGGTCATGCGGCTTCGGGTTGGTGATGCGGCGCGTCCCCAACATTCAAGCCACCTACCGCCGACGGATCAGGGACATGCACCGCCAGTGTCGCCAACCATCATAACGGGATTCCACAGACGAAGTGCGGGAGGTTCAACGGCCCCACGGTGAAGATTGCGCAATGGCAAGATCGATCTCGACGCAGAACTGCGAACCCAGATCCTTGCGGCGGCTGTCGCCGATAACGCCTTGCATCAACTCCACCAGCTGCCTCGTAGTGGACAGACCCGGTCCGATGCCACCATTTCCTTGCGACATTGAAGAGTCGACCTGCTTGAAGGGCTGGAGCAGCAATTCCAGATGCGCACCATCGATGCCGATTCCGGCAGACCGCTGGGGTGGAATTGATGACTCCACCATCCTTCGCAATAACGGTGACCACATCGACATGCTGAAGCGACTATATGCGGTCTTTGAGGATCTGATGCAGTTCCGGCCCGGACATGCCCTTGCGCAAACCCTGCGCATCCGTAATCCCCTTCGTCTTGATCAGGTCACCGGAAACGGAGCCCAGCCAGCGATTCGCGTTCCGGACGTAAGTGACTTTCAACTGGACTGCGCCGCGCGATAAACACCAGAAGAACGCTGCCGGTGACTGTCTTCCTGCGATTTTTATATAATAGTATCAAATACTTTTATGAGTCCCGGCGCCAAGTCCGTTCCCGCATTTCTTCATTGCACCGCAAGCCGACAACCACACGATGTCCGAGCCACTACAGCCACCACAGCAACCGTCATCCGGAACAAGCCCGATGGACGACAGCGTATTGCTGGAATGTCTCGGTGATGATGGCGCATTAAGGCGAGATGTCCTGCAACAGTTCCTCGACATGCTGACGACCGACCTGCAGCAACTGGAATCAGAACTGCGCGAACACAATTTCGCCGCCGTCCAGCGCAGCGCGCATCGCCTCAAAGGGGCTTGCTACATGGTTGGCGCGCGCCCCCTCGGTGACAACGCCATGAAACTGGAACATCTCGCCCGCGCCGGCGAGCCTGCGGGCTTCGATACGACCTGGGCCCTCATCAACGCTGAACACCAGCGCCTGTTGCAGCATCTCGCTGCACAAAACCTCAGTCCGACCCAGCGCTAGCCGGCAACCGTCGGGCAGAACCCATTCCGCAAACAAGGCAAAAAATTGTTTTTAAATGGTTTTCTGACAAAAATCAGAAAATCCGCCACCCTGCTTTCAGTGCCTGCCCCGGGGATGGGTGGAAGAGCGTGGCACGACAGCGATGACCAAAAAAGTATCTTAAAAATCAGTGGCATAAGATCGATTCACGTTTTTGCACAGGGCGGCAAAACGCGATCAAGATGTTAATGGGATTTACCGCACCCCGCGCTTAGAATTGTCAACCGTTCTGCCGGGGCGCTGCCGCAAAGACACGAACCA
>Ga0209358_10001313_pt1 | contig 19968 bp, 18 predicted proteins | sample LauGreFa1BDMLBSN_2_FD_187574 | JGI IMG/M metagenome (GOLD analysis project Ga0209358, IMG submission 187574) | Freshwater lake microbial communities from Lake Michigan, USA - Fa13.BD.MLB.SN (SPAdes) (version 2) | ecosystem: Environmental > Aquatic > Freshwater > Lake | place: Lake Michigan, USA...
ACATTAAAAGCATTTGCAGTCCTTACAACAGAGCCAATGTTTAAATCATGTTGCCAATTTTCGATTGCTATTCGAAGGCTATGTCGCTTGGTATTTAGATCACTAACTATTGCTTCAACTTTCCAATAGCGATACTTATCAAGCACATTACGGCGATCACCATTTTCAAGTAATTCAGGATCAAAGTGCTCATCACTTGGCCATGGTTTTGGATGAGGACCTACTCCCACTACGGGATAAAACTCACCGGGACCAATTTCACCTGGCGGCAAACTCATAGATTACTTACCAACTTCTTTGCTTGATCGACAATTCTCTTCTCATGTTCTTTTAATTCATGACCTGGATAATTATTTCCATGGGCAAATGGATCAGCTAATTTCTTAACTCCACTTAGCTCCTCTAAAACAAAGAGCCCACAAAATGGCGCATATGATGCGCTATAACCACCTTCATGAGTCATCATTAATTTTCCAGCACAAACTTGGCTAGCCACATCCATAAGCTTTCTAGTCATAACTCGATAGCCTTCAGCAGTAACTAACATTCTTCCTAGCGGGTCATAAACCGAGGAATCAAAACCTGAGGCAACTGCGATGATATCTGGCTTAAATTGCTTAATTGCAGGAATCACAACTTCATCAAAGGCGTAGTAATAACCACCATGACCGGTTCCTGGCGGAAGTGGAATATTTATATTGGTTCCAACCCCTACAACATCAACACTTCCTGTGTCATGGGGATATAGCTGGTCTTGATGAAGCGAGATTGTTAATACATTTGGATCATTTAAAAATATTGATTCAGTACCATTTCCATGATGAACATCCCAGTCAACTACAGCTACTCGAAGATCCTTTTTATGTGTTTTCTTTGCCACTGCAATTGCCACTGCAAGGTTTGAGAAGATGCAATATCCCATTCCAGTTTCAGAGACTGCATGATGACCTGGCGGCCTGATGAGGGCATATCCATTATCGACATCGCCATTTAAGACGGCTTCAAATAATTCAATTGCTCCACCTGCGGCCATAGCAGCAATTTCATAGCCACCTTTCGCAAATGGCGTTGTTAAATCACCGCCATCACCACCAAGTCTTGAAGCAGATTCCTTCTTTATTCGCGCAATATGTTCTTTGGTGTGAACTGTTTCTAACTCTGTCTCGCTCGCAGCTCGAACTGGAATTCGAGTTAAATGTTCAATCAACCCCGAAACCACAATTAATTCATGGATTCTCTTCTTAGTCTCAGGATTTTCATAATTCATATATGGCTGCAAGCCCGCTCCAGGATCTGAAGGCATATCTCCGACAAAGGTGCCTGTGTCATGCCATCCAAATATCTCGTGATAAACATAACCAGTACGCATAGGCTCAAGCCTAAAGCCAAGTTGGATAAATGACTATTACTCTTTCATCCATGGCTAAATCAAGAGTTGCTCTACTTCTAGCGCTATTGCTAGCTATTAACCCACTCGAGGCATCAGCTCTTCACTCTCTTGATAAGTATGTAAATAGTAAGCACCTTGCCACCCCGGGCCTACTCATCCTTAATCCACTAGATGGTCAAGTAATTGCGCAGAACGCTCCAGAATCTCTGCGTGTTCCAGCATCTGTTCTAAAACTAGTTTCATCAACGGCAGCACTGCACTTTGTGGGTGGGGAGAGAAGGTATGTCACAACTATTTTTAAAACAGAGAAAGAAAATACCTATCTAATAAAGGGCTCACTAGATCCCTGGATGACCAGCAATCTAACTTTAGCTAAGAAGAATGGGCAGAGATATCTCCCCTCACTTATTAGTAAAGCAAACCCAGAGAATAAAAAAAAGTTAACAATTTACTACTCAAGCCTCTTTGAAAAAGATCGATATGACTTAAACCTAAATCTAAAGAGAAAAGGAATTAAGGCCACATTTAAGAAGGTCGATGCAGCTAAAGCTAAAGAGATAGCAAAAGAGGAGATTGCCTCATCAACTTCACTTCCTCTTTCAGAGATGATCAAGTTTGTAAACCTCTACAGCGATAACACCCTGGCAAATCGCCTAGCAATGGCAGCAGCTCGCGAGATTGGATTTGAGAGAACAAGTAAAGGCCTTACCCAAACTTTTAAATTAGCCTTGGAGGAAATCGGAGTTAATAACGAAGGTCTAAAAGCAAAGGATGGCAGTGGTTTAGATAAGGCAAATCGCCTGTCAACACAAACCGTAGTTGAGCTTTTAATAAAAATAAAAGACAACCCTAAGTATCAAGCTATCTATGAAGGACTTCCCGTGGCAGGCATGAGCGGAACATTAAAGAAGAGATTTATTGAAGATGGCCCTGAAGCAGTAGGTAAAGTGAAAGCCAAGACTGGCTGGTTGAGAAATACAGTGACTCTTGCCGGCTATGCCAAGTCAGCAGATAAAGAATATGTCTTTGCAATTATGGCCGATGGCATCACGCCAACTCTAAGTTCACGAAATAAAGCAAGGGCTGCCATGGATCGACTGCTGGAAGCTATTGTGATGGGGAATCACTAAAAACTTTAATTGATCCACCGTAACAAGCAACCCAAACTCGCTTCTGTAATCTCTCATAAGTTACGCCTATTGGCTCATTGCAAACTTTAATTTTCTGCAAAATCTTAAAGTCACTGCTTCGCACCTTCACGAGAGTGTCGCTGGTGTAATTAACAACATATAGCGCGCTGCCATCAGCTGAGATATCAAGGCTTCGCGCCGCAGATCCGGTTTTAACCGATTCCACAACTTTGTTAGTAGCTAGGTCAAAGGCAATTACGCGCCCTGCAGCATTAAGAGTGGCATATAGATAGGCATTGTCAGGAGAAAGGACTAAAGCCCTTGGATTTGAACCAACACTTAGTAGTTCTCTTTCAAAACTTACAAGACTTATCTTATGAACTACTGAGCCTCCCATCTGGGCAACAAAGGCATATTGAGAGTCATTAGAGATAGTAATTCCTCTTGGGTATGCTCCAATTTTTATAGTTTTCACAACTTTGCCAAGCTCTGTTGAAATTATAGAAAGATCATAGGAGCACCAATTGCTTACTAAAACGTATTTATTATCTGGGCTAACTTCAACAACTTTAGGAACTACACCAACTTTATAAGCGGTATCAATTGACCAGGACTGAGTATCGATGCGATAAAGAAATGAACGGTCATAGTTATTGCCAGGATTACATTTATCAGTTCCTTCTCTGTTGAATCCCTTGCCATACATCGCATAATTTGTTACATAAAGATATTTACCATCAGGTGAAAATGCCCCTTCAACTGGGGAGCCGCGATGAAGCCCGGAATAGCCTTTGATACCGAGATCTTTAAGGTTTACCTGATCTGATATCAACTTCACTAATTCAAGGCTTTGAGCATCATAAATTGTCACGCTATGGCGATACATCATGTTATGAGCAGAGATGAAGCCAGTATTGGAGGAACGCACTGATTTAGGGGAGATATCACCAGTAATAGTGGCTTCTAGTTTTAACTTGAAGCTTTCAGATAACGGCTCTGCAGAGGTAGGAATTGCGCTGGTAAATATAAGGTTTAGAGATATAGCCCACGCCAAGTAGATACGCACCAGTGCAATCTACAGGGTAATCTCAAGACATGATTTCACCATATATCGCGTTAATGAAGTTACGCGTAGTGGAATTATTACTAGTAACCACCCTTCCTGCACTCTTTCTAGCAGCAGATGGTGTTCCACCACTTGGAATCTCTCTTGCAACACTACTTGGTGGAACTTTGGCAGCTGGCGCTGCTAATGCTTTCAATATGATTATTGAATCTGATATTGATCAATTAATGGATAGAACATCTAAGCGTCCGATTGTGAATAAAGAGGTAAGCGAAAATCAAGCCTTTGCCTTTGCAACAGCGCTAACAGTTCTATCTCTCTCTATCTTCTGGATCTTTACCAATCCTCTAGCTACAGCGCTAACAATCGGCGCAATCATTTTCTATGTATTTGGCTATACCGTTGGTCTAAAGCGGCGCACCTCCCAAAACATAGTCTGGGGCGGGATTGCAGGATGCATGCCAGTATTAATTGGATGGGCAGCAGTTGCCAATTCTCTGAGCGCAACAGCGTTCCTATTCTTTATGGTGATCTTCTTCTGGACTCCGCCACACTTCTGGGCTCTAGCTATTAAATATAAAGATGATTATCAGGCAGCAGGTATTCCAATGCTTCCAGTAGTTGCTCCAATTGCAAAAGTTGAACAGCAGATGTGGTTTCACACCATCGCAATGTTTGCTACTTCATACCTAACTCTCTACTCAGCAGGTTTGCCAAACTGGAGTTATATAGCAAATACTGTCCTCACTATTTTCTTTGCAATACAGATGTTTAGCCTTAGAAGCTCACAGATCGAAAAGTCTGCAGCAAAGATATTTCATGGCTCAATTACCTACTTAAGCCTTTATTCCATTCTCTTGGTTGCTGCAATATTCATCACTTTTTAACTGACACACCTACTTTCCTCCTGCATTTCCCAGCCTTGGCCTTTATCCTTTCACTCAAGCAACTGACCCCCAATCCCCAGGGAGCCACGAATTGAAATCTAAACGCGCCCGCTTAATAGCGCTCTCCACCTCTTTCTTACTTCTAATTGCCCATAGCCCTGCCTATGGAAAGACTCCTAAGCCAACTCTTGCTCAAATTGAAGCAGCAAAGAAAGCTGAAGCAGAGAAAAAGAAATTAGCAGATGCCGCGGCTGCCAAATTAAGCAAAGCGAATTTAACTTTAAAACAATTAACTGCAGTTGCCAACGCAGCAAGAGCCAAATATGAAGCTGCGAAAAGAGAGCTAGCAATTGCAACAAAAGAAGCTGAATCAGCCGCGGCAGCATATGCAGTTGCGGTTAGTGAAGTAAAAGCAGCCCATGACTCCATTGGTCGTCTTGCCACCAATGCCTACATCATGGGTGGTGGATTTACTGATTTAAACTCAGTTCTTCACTCTGATGGACCACAAGATTTGATTGATCGTCTTTCAACTTTGGATACGTTAGGAAATCAAAACACCCAAGCTCTATTTAGATTTAAAGCAGCAGAAGAAGCGGCAGCAAAAGCAAAGAAAGCTGCGGATTACGCCAAGGCTGCACAAGAGGTAGCTACTGAAAAAGTTGAAGAAACTAAAATTGAAGCTGATGCTGCTAGAAATGCCCAGCAAAAAGAAGTTGATAAACTGCAAAAAATTCAGGACCAGGTATTAAAAGAGCTAAATGCTGCAAGAAAGACCCGCGTAACTCTTGAGCAACAGAGACAGCTAGCGCTATTAGAAGAAGCAAATGCAAATATTGCAACGACCACCAATGTTTACACCAAGGTTTGGCCTGACATTGGCTTCAAAGGCCGCAGCACTTCACGTTCAACTCCAGAAATGCGAGCCGAAGCTGTAGCTTTTGCTAAGAAACAAGTGCTAGCAAGAAAACCATATGTTTGGGGCGATGAAGGTCCAAATACTTTTGATTGCTCTGGTTTAGTTTATGCCGCATATCGCTCAGCTGGACTTGGCTGGCCAAATTGGGATCGTCTCAACTCATCTCTCTATTTCAGTTACACCAAGCACGTTCCGCTAAGTCAGCTTGAGCCAGGTGACCTACTTTTCTATTCCTACAAAGGAACGGTAAACACCATTCATCACATCAGTATCTATGCTGGAAACGGAATGATGTGGGAGGCAAACTCCAAAGATAAAGGTCTACTTTTCTCCAATATCTATAGCGTTAAGGGATTAATGCCATATGGAGGCCGGGTCTAAGGCGATTACCCTTAGCCTCATGGCCGAAACCACCCCGCTCTATCAGATCCGTCTTGCTGTTAGATCTGAACTAGAAGATATTGCTGCAGGCGATAGCGTTTTAGTTGCTGCCTCTGGAGGTGCTGACTCATCAGCTCTTGCTGCAGCTTTGTTACTAGAGTGTAAAACAAAGTCAATTAAAGTAATTGCTTTAATTATTGATCATGGCTTGCAGAAGAACTCGGCAGATGTTACCCATGAAACAAAGAGAACACTGACAAAAATTGGTTATGAAAATATTGAGATTAGACGAGTTACCGTCGAAATTACTGATGGCCTAGAGGCATCAGCAAGAAGAGCGCGCTATCAAGCGCTAAATGATGTCGCTAACTCTCATAACGCAGTTGCTGTTTTTCTTGGACATACAAGAGATGATCAGGCAGAGACAGTGCTACTTGGTCTTGCGCGAGGATCAGGATCACGCTCCCTATCAGGAATGGCCTCAAGAGTTGATCGCTATCGCAGACCACTTCTTACAATTACTAGAGCGCAAACAGAGGCAGCATGTGAGGAAGCTGGAATTAAGTTCTGGCAAGATCCCCACAATCAATCAATGGAATTTACAAGAGTGAGAGTTCGCGAAGTAGTTTTGCCAACAATGGAGAAAGAGATTGGCCCTGGCATTAGTGATGCTCTTGCAAGATCAGCTAAGTTGCTACGTGATGATGCCGATGCGCTGGATTATTTGAGTGAAGAGATTTTCTCTAAGTTAGAGCCAGCATCGCTAGAAATCTCAAAGCTTGAATTACAGCCCCGGGCTATTAGAACTAGAATCCTAAGGAAAGCTATTTATCTGGCTGGAGCCCCGCAGGGCTCACTTTCTGCCGAGCACATTGAGCCTGTTGAGGCTCTCATCACAGCCTGGAAGGGGCAAGGCCCTATCTCACTTCCTGGTGGTGTGACCGCAGCTCGAATATCGGGCAGACTTTCGCTCTCTAAAAGCGGTAGGCAGGGATAGTTAATACAAGGCGAGAGGGCGAAGAGTGGATCTGGAATCAGTTAAGGGCGAGATTGAACGAGTAGTTGTAACTGATGAACAATTACAAGTCCGCCTAAAAGAGATAGCTGCCCAGATTGAAGCAGATTATAAAAATCAGGATCTATTACTTATTGGCGTTTTAAAAGGTGCAGTGATGGTGATGGCTGATCTATCGCGCTATATCAACAGACACCTAGATATGGATTGGATGGCAGTTTCATCCTATGGCTCTGGAACAAAGTCATCTGGCGTTGTAAGAATTATGAAAGATTTAGATAAAGACATTACTGGAAGAAATGTCTTAATCGTTGAAGATATTGTTGATACTGGCTTAACACTTGATTGGTTGAGCGCCAATCTTAAATCTCGCGGAGCAAAGAGCGTTGAGATAATGACTGTTCTTAGGAAACCAGAATCTGCTCAAGTTGAAGTGGCAGTAAAATATGTAGGCTTTGATATTCCAAAAGATTTTGTTATTGGCTATGGACTAGATTTCAATGAGAAGTATAGAAACCTTCCCTTTATTGCCGTGCTTGCTAAGCATATGTATGAGTAAACATGGCCGATAAGAAAGTAAAAGTAAGGCCTTCAAAACTTCCTGCTAAATCTGGCAAGAAGTCAGCACCTCCAAAACTTTTTAAGCGTCCGCTATTTTGGATTTTAGTTGCAATTGTTGGCGTAACTATCTTTGGTCAGATTTCATCTGGCAGTAATCAATTCACCAAGATAGATACCTCAAAGGCAATGGCTGCAATTACTAGAGGCGATGTGGAATCTGCCAATATCGTTGACCGAGATCAAAAGATTCAATTAATTCTCAAACCTGGGGTGGCAATAAGCGGCGCTACCAAGGTTGAGGCTTCCTATGTCACAGGGCAAGAGCCAATTCTGATTGATTTACTTACTGCAAATCAGCCTGCAAAAGAGTGGGATGTAACGGTTCCTAAGACCAACATTTTGGTCTCAATTCTCTTTACCTTAGGCCCAATTCTTCTTCTCGCATTTCTACTTTTATTCTTCATGAGTCAATCCCAAGGAGGATCAAGAGTATTTTCCTTCGGCCGCTCCAGGGCAAAGCTTCATGACAATGAAGTTCCGCAAGTTACCTTTGCTGATGTTGCAGGAGCTGATGAAGCAATAGAGGAATTTAGAGAAATAAAAGATTTCCTTGCAGAGCCAAAGAAATATCAAGAAATTGGCGCAAAGATTCCTAAGGGAGTTCTTTTATTTGGCCCTCCAGGTACCGGAAAGACTCTTCTTGCAAGAGCTGTAGCAGGAGAGGCAAAGGTTCCGTTTTACTCGATTTCAGGTTCTGACTTCGTTGAAATGTTTGTCGGTGTTGGCGCAGCTCGCGTGAGAGATCTATTTACTCAAGCAAAAGCAAATGCCCCTGCAATTATCTTTGTTGATGAAATTGATGCAGTTGGTCGTCATCGCGGCGCAGGTATGGGCGGCGGTCATGATGAACGCGAACAGACTTTAAATCAATTATTAGTTGAGATGGATGGTTTTGAAGCTCATGAGCAGGTAATACTTATTGCTGCAACTAATAGACCAGATATTTTAGATCCAGCGCTACTTCGCCCTGGAAGATTTGATCGCCAAATTGGTGTGGATCGCCCAGATGTAAAGGGCCGTGAGGCAATAATTAAAGTTCACTCCAAGAATAAGCCTTTAGAAAAAGACCTTGATCTCTTGGCTATTGCCAGAAGAACTCCCGGATTTACTGGAGCGGACTTAGCAAATGTCTTAAATGAAGCAGCTCTGTTAACTGCTAGAGAAAACCGTAAAGTAATTTCATCAACTGATGTCGATGAAGCCATTGATCGAGTGATGGCTGGGCCGCAGCGTAAATCAAGGCTTATGAGCGAGGAAGAGCGCAGAGTTACTGCCTATCATGAAGGTGGTCATGCCTTAGTTGCGCACGCACTTCCTCACACAGATCCAGTTCACAAGATAACAATTTTGCCTAGAGGCCGAGCACTTGGTTACACCATGGTCTTGCCCGATGAAGATAAATACTCCACCACCAGAAATCAGATGCTTGATCAACTTGCATACACGATGGGCGGAAGAGCTGCAGAGGAATTAGTTTTCCATGATCCAACTACTGGAGCTTCTAACGATATTGAGAAAGCAACCACCCTTGCTCGCGCAATGGTTACTCAATATGGAATGACTGAGAAGTTAGGTGCTATTAAGTTAGGAAGCGGTGATGCTGCTCCATTTATGGGAAGAGATTACGGACATCAAAGAGATTATTCAGAGGAATTAGCAGCAACAATTGATCAAGAGATTAAAACCTTAATTGAACAAGCACACCAAGAAGCCTATGAAATCTTGATTGAAAACCGTTCGATTCTTGATGCTTTGGTTGAAGAGCTGTTAGAAAAGGAAACCTTGCAGAAGGAAGAGATTGCGGTAATTTTCAAGCACGTTGCTTCAAGACCAAAGAGGCCTGCTTGGACTGGATCGTCCTCACGCATCCCCTCTCGAATTCCTCCGGTTGCAATAAAGCCAAGAGCAAATGGCAAAAGCGATGAAGGCGTAAAACGAAAGAAAAAGCCATCTTCGAAAGAAGCGTAGTTAGATGAGTAAATCCTTTGATCAGGATAGAGCTGAGCGAGCGATAAGTGAACTACTTGCAGCCCTTGGCGAAGACCTTGAACGCGATGGACTACGCGATACTCCAAAGCGAGTAGCAAGAGCTCTGAAGGAAAACTTTCAAGGGCTCTATCAAGATCCAAAAGATGTATTAACTACCACCTTTGATCTAGGCCATGAAGAGCTGATAATCGTCAAAGATATTGAGGTTTACTCACATTGTGAGCATCATCTAACGCCTTTCTTTGGTGTCGCTCACATTGGTTATATCCCAGGAGAATCAGGGAAAGTAACTGGACTATCAAAACTAGCCAGACTTGTAGATCTCTATGCCAGACGTCCTCAAGTGCAAGAGAGGCTAACGACTCAGATTGCAGATTCAATGGTTGAAATTCTTCAACCAGGCGGCGTGATTGTAATTCTTGATTGTGAACATCTCTGTATGTCAATGCGTGGAGTTAGAAAATCGCAAGCAAGAACAGTTACTAGCGCTGTTCGCGGGATGTTAAGAGATCCAGCAACTAGAGCTGAAGCAATGAGTTTAATTACTGGTAAATAATGAGCACCTTAGTAATGGGGATTTTAAACATCACCCCTGATTCCTTCGCTGATGGTGGCATGCACTTTCGGATAGAAGATGCCTTAAAGCGAGCAGATGAAATGATTGCTGAGGGAGTAGACATAATTGATATTGGCGGCGAGTCAACAAAACCTGGAGCAGAGCGAATTACTGAAGACGAAGAGAGAAAACGAGTTATTCCATTAATAAGTGAGTTAGTAAAGAAAGAAGTAGCCCTTTCAATTGACACTACTAAATCTAATATCGCTAAAGAGGCAATCAAACTAGGCGTTGAATATGTTAATGATGTCAGTGGCGGTTTAGCTGATGAGAAGATGTATAAGGTAATTGCGGAAAATCCTAAGGTGCAATACATTGCAATGCATTGGAGAGCTCACTCCAAGAATATGCAAGAGCATGCCAACTACGCTGATGTAGTTATGGAAGTAAAAGAAGAGTTAGAAAATAGAGTCGAATCAGCTATTGCATCAGGTGTTAACCCTGATCAATTAATAATTGATCCAGGCATCGGTTTTTCAAAGCTAGCCGAGCACAATTGGGAGTTATTGAGAAACCTTGATCGACTTGCACTTCTGGGCTATCCGATACTAATTGGAGCCTCAAGAAAACGATTTTTAGGAGAACTTACTGGTTCAAGTAATACCGAGGATCGGGAGGCAGCTTCAATTGCGATAACTGCAATGGTTGCAAAGCAGAACATCTGGGCTGTTCGTACCCATTCAGTTAAACCTCATAAAGATGCAATCGCAACCGTTAACTCATTTGCTAAAGGTAGGGTTTGAACATGAGCGACAAGATTTTAATAACAGGCATACAAGCTCTGGGCTATCACGGCCTATTGGAAGATGAGAGAAAAAACGGCCAACTCTTTATTGTTGATGCGGAGGTAGAGCTTGATTTATCTAAGGCAGGAAAGAGTGATGATATAAAAAAGAGCGTTGACTACAACGCCCTAGCTATTCTGATTCATAGTGAAATAACTGGCCCTGCTGTTAATCTCATTGAAAGCCTCGCTCACCGAATTGGTATTAAAGCTTTGGAAACATTTAAGGAGATAGATGAGATAAAAGTTACGGTTCATAAACCTAAAGCTCCAATTGAAGTTAGTTTTACAGATGTCTCGGTGAGTATAAAAGTAAAGCGATGAGAGTGGTTATTGCACTTGGCGCAAACCTTGGGGAGCCTAGAGCGCAATTAGAAGAGGCAATTGAGGCGCTTAGAGAAATAATTAAGATTGAAGCAATCTCTTCCTTTTATGAAACAAAACCATTTAAAGTTAGTGAAGAACAGCCTAACTACATAAATGCAGTATTAATTGGTGAAACTAATTCAGAAGCTGAGCAATTAATGAAAGAGCTTCTAGCTATTGAAGAGCGCATTGGAAGAAAGCGAAGCACTATTAACGCTGCTCGCTTGATTGATCTAGATATTATTGATTATCAAGGAATGGTAATAAATAGTGAGAACTTAACTCTGCCTCATCCCAGGGCTTTTGAGCGGGAGTTTGTGCTGCGGCCTTGGATAGAAATAGATCCAGAGGCGCAATTAACTGGTTTTGGAGCGGTTGAAGAGCTTTTGGCAGCCCTTAGTTAGCGGAGTAGACTTGCTATCGCCTGGTACCACTAACGGACTGGAGCTGTAAATAAGGTGAAAGAAGTAGACCTCCTTACTGACCTTAATCACCCATGCGCATTTGTTCCTACCATGGGAGCGCTTCACGCTGGCCATCAATCATTAATTAGGCGTGCCCGCGAATTAGCAGATGAGGTAGTCGTCTCTGTTTTTGTTAATCCACTGCAGTTTGAAAATAAAGATGATCTAGCTAAATATCCAACTACTCCAAAACATGATGGCGAGTTAGCCAGCGAAGCTGGAGCAACAATCCTCTGGCGTCCAAGTTATGAAAGTATTTATCCAGGTGAATTAAAGAAGCTCTCATCGGGTGAGATTGGAAGAAGCTTTGAAGGAGTTAACCGCCCAGGTCACTTTGATGGAGTATTAACTGTAGTTAATCGCCTCTTTGAATTATGCCGGCCGAAATATGCAATCTTTGGTGAGAAAGATTTCCAGCAACTCTTTCTCATTAGAGAAATGGCAGCAAGACTCCATCCAGAGATCCAGATAATTGCTGCGCCAACTATTCGAGATACCAGCGGCCTTGCTCTCTCATCAAGAAATGTCAGATTAAGTAGTCAGGGCCTTGAAGGTGCTGAAGTAATTTCAAAAGTAATAAGAGCGGCAAGCAGCGAATCAAGCCTTACTGGCGCGCGCCAAGCTTTGAAGCAGATAGAAAAGCATGCTTCATTTACTTTGGATTATGCTGAAATAATTGATGAAGAGAGCTTTCAAGTGGCAGATGAATCAAGTCTTAAGACTCGAGTAATTATTGCTGGGTGGATTGAGGGCGTTAGATTGATCGATAATATGGCGATGCAGAACTCACTGGTGCGAGCATGAGACTTAGAGCGCCACTTCCTGGCTGGAGAGCCCAGGCCGATGTTGTAGTTATTGGCTCTGGAGTCGCAGGACTTACTACTGCGCTTCAGATTCGAGCACATAATCTCTCAGTATTACTAGTAACTAAATCATCCATTGATGCTGGCTCAACAAAATGGGCGCAAGGTGGAATTGCTGCAGCTCTAGGACCTGGAGATTCACCAAGCCAGCATGAAGAAGACACTCTTGTTGCTGGTGCAGGTCTATGTGATCTAGCCGCAGTAAAAGTATTGGTAAGTGAAGGGCCAGAGGCGGTAAGAAAATTAATTGCAAGAGGCGCTGTCTTTGATAAGTCAGAAACTGGCGAGATTGCGCTAACTAGAGAAGGTGGGCACTTAAGAAATCGAATCCTTCATGCCGGAGGAGATGCAACGGGGGCTGAGGTATCAAGAGCTCTCCTTGCTGCAGTCTCTGATGATCTTGGAATTGAAGTAATTGAACATGCTTTAGTTTTAGATGTTCTAAAGAGTAAGAGCGGAAGAGTTTGCGGCGTTACTTTGCATGTTATTGGCGAAGGTAGTCGTGATGGCGTTGGCGAGGTATTAGCAAAAGCTGTAGTACTAGCAACTGGCGGGCTAGGTCAGGTTTATTCTCAAACTACCAATCCATCAGTATCAACTGGTGATGGCGTTGCACTTGCCTTGAGAGCAGGAGCAGAGGTCTCTGATGTGGAATTTATTCAATTTCATCCAACAGTTCTATATATCGGCGAAGGTTCAAAAGGTCAGCAGCCGCTAATTTCAGAAGCTTTAAGAGGTGAGGGAGCATTTCTAGTTAATAACCGCGGCGAGCGATTTATGCGCGATATTCACAAACTTGCCGATCTTGCCCCTCGCGATGTTGTTGCTAAAGAAATATCACGCCAGATGGAGATTACTCAAAGCCAACATGTTTGGCTCGATGCAAGAGGAATTAAAGAATTCTCAGAACGCTTCCCAACAATTTATGCCTCATGCAAAGAGATTGGAATTGATCCAGCAAATGATTTGATTCCAGTATCTCCTGCCTCGCACTATGCCTCTGGAGGGGTTAGAACTGATTTAAATGGTCACAGCTCAGTTGCTGGCCTATATGCAGTTGGTGAAACTGCTTGTACTGGGGCGCATGGGGCTAATCGCCTGGCTTCCAACTCTTTATTAGAAGGCTTGGTATTTGGAGCTCGAATTGCTGAAGATATTGCTGCAAACCAACTACCTCAAGAACAGCCAGTTGCTCAGGATTCTTATGACTTTCTCCTCTCCCCATCTATTCGCGGCGAGTTACAGAGAGCTATGTCAAAGGGGGCTGGAGTAGTAAGAAGTGAGGCATCGCTTATGGAAACTCTAAGAACTTTAGAGAGACTAAAAGGCGCTGCAACAATTTATGCCAGCGTTGATGCTTGGGAGACTACTAATTTATATCTACTTGCAACTGCGATTGCTCGCTCGGCACTTGAAAGGTGTGAATCTAGAGGCTCTCATTACCGCCAGGATTATCCAGAGAGCTCAAATGCATGGCTAAAGAGAATTACTCAAAAGCTTGCAAGTGATGGCTCTTGGAGCTCAACGATTACGGAGGTAAATAATGATCTCACAATCGTTAAGTAAGTTAATAACTGATCAAGGGTTAAATCCTGATGCAATCAACGGCAAGGTAAGTGAAGCATTATCGGAGGACTCAATTACCGATGATTTAACTAGTCAGGCAACAATTAACCAATCTCAAGTAAGTAGTGCCCGCTTTGTTACAAGAAAGAGTGGAGTAATTGCCGGTTGCCTTGTTGCTGCAGCTGTTCTTGAGCAATGCGGGATAAAAGAATATGAGTTATTAGTTAAAGATGGTCAGGAAGTTAGCGCTAATACTGAGTTAATCCGCTTAAAGGCAGAAACCAGAGCAATACTTAAAGCAGAGCGAACTGCCCTGAACTTTCTCTCTCATCTCTCCGGTATTGCAACTATTACTAACCTCTGGGTCAAAGAAGTTTCTGCAAGTAAAGCTGCAATTCGCGACACTAGAAAAACAACTCCAGGACTTAGAGATCTTGAGAAATATGCAGTTCGTATGGGCGGCGGCTTAAATCATCGAATGAACCTTAGTGATCAAGCTTTAATCAAAGATAACCATATTGCTGCAGCTGGCTCCGTTAGTGAGGCGATTAATCGGGTTAAGAAAGCTGCTCCAGGTGCTCTTATTGAAGTTGAAGTTGATACCTTGGAACAGTTAAAAGAGGCTCTGCAATGCAGCGTTGAAATAGTGCTGCTGGACAACATGAGTATTGAGCAGACTAAAGCAGCTGTTGAAATTGCTAGAGGGTCAAACACCAAACTTGAATCATCAGGCGGTCTCAAACTTGAAAATGCTGCAGCTTATGCTGCAACAGGTGTTGATTACTTAGCAGTTGGTGCGTTAACCCACTCAGCCCCAGTACTAGATATCGGATTGGATTTCTAAATGCTATTAACTATTGATATCGGCAATACCAATACCGTTCTTGGAATCTTTTCCAAAGAAAAGATGATTGATACTTGGCGAGTTAAAACTGATGCTAGAGATACTGCCGATGAATTATGGTTGCAATATCGCTCTTTAATTACAGGATATGAGTTAAGTGGGCTTTCAATCTGCTCCACAGTTCCTTCAGTGCTTAGGGAAGCAAGGGCGATGATTAATCGCCACTTTCAAGATCTGCCAACAACCATTATTGAGCCAGGAGTAAAGACTGGAGTACCGCTTCTAGTTGATAATCCAAAGGAAATTGGAGCAGATCGCATTGTTAATACCCTTGCTGCTCATACGCTCTATAACCAAGGCGCATGCATCGTCGTTGATTTTGGAACCTCTACCAACTTTGATGTTGTCTCACCAAAAGGTGAGTTCTTAGGTGGGGCGCTTGCTCCAGGAATTGAGATCTCTGTTGAGGCTCTTGCATCAAGGGCTGCGCAGTTAAGAAAAGTTGAATTAGTTAAACCCAAGTCAGTGATTGGCAAAAACACTGTAGAGGCGCTTCAATCCGGAACCATCTATGGATTTGCAGGCCAAGTAGATGGCCTTGTTGCTCGTATTAGTGATGAGCTAGATGCGCTCTATCCAGATAACGAGAAGATCTCAGTAATAGCAACTGGTGGTTTAGCGCCATTGGTGCTGGGAATTTCAGAGACTATTGATTATCACCAACCCGATTTAACCCTGATTGGCCTACGTCTTGTGCACGAGAGGAATGGTTAGACTTATCGGCACTATGTCTGAAAGCGACCTTCCTGAGCAGTTAAGAATTAGACGCGAAAAACGCGAATCATTGCTTGGTCGCGGCATAGCCCCATATCCAGTATCAGTTAATAGAACTGCCTCCTTAAAAGAAATCCGCGAGAGATTTAAAGATCTAGCAACAGATAGCCCATCTGGAGTAATTGAGAGCGTAGCTGGGCGAATAATTTTCAAGCGCGATACTGGAAAGTTATGTTTTGCCACTCTTCGCGAAGGTGATGGCACAGAGCTACAAGCAATGTTTTCGCTAGATAAAGTTGGTGAAGCAGTTTTAGAGAGCTGGAAGAGTGATATTGATTTAGGCGATATCGTAAGTGTTACTGGAGAGGTAATTACTTCAAAGCGTGGCGAGTTATCAATTCTTGCTAATTCTTATCAATTAGCCTCTAAAGCCCTACGTCCTCTTCCAAATGAGCATAACCCGCTCAATGAAGAGACTCGGGTTCGCCAAAGATATGTTGATTTAATTGTCAGACCTGAGGCAAGAGCGAATGCAAGAATTAGGCCAAAAGTTCTTAAGTCGGTAAGAGAGACCTTTGATAAGTATGAATTTATTGAAGTTGAGACTCCAATGCTTCAAGTTATGCATGGGGGAGCAGCAGCACGGCCCTTTAAGACCTTTAGTAATGCCTACGATATGGATCTTTATTTAAGAATAGCTCCTGAGCTATTCTTAAAAAGATGCGTGGTAGGCGGCATTGAAAAAGTCTTTGAAATAAATAGAAATTTCAGAAATGAGGGAGCTGATTCAAGCCACTCTCCAGAATTTGCAATGCTTGAGATGTATTGGGCCTATGCCGATTGGCAGAATATGAAATCTCTAACCCAAGAGATAGTCCAAAACGCAGCTCTTGCCATCTTTGGCTCCCATAAAGTTGAGCATCATGATGGACGAATTAGTGATCTAGGTGGTGACTGGAGAGAGCTAGATTTCTATACCGCCATATCAGATGCTGCAGGTTTAACTGTTACTCCAGCTACCAGCCGAGAAGAGCTAGTAAAGATTGCTGAAAAAGCTGGCCTAAAAGTTGATCCAGCCTGGATTAATGGCAAGTTAGCAGAAGAGATATTTGAACACTTCTATAACGGCAAGTTAAATACCCCAACCTTTGTTATGGGATACCCAGTTGATACCTCGCCACTTGTTCGCGAACACCGCAGCGTTAAAGGAATTGCTGAGAAGTGGGATCTATATATAGATGGCTTTGAGTTAGCCACCGGATATAGCGAATTAATAGATCCGGTTATCCAAAGAGATCGCCTAATAGAACAAGCAAAACTTGGAGCAAAAGGTGATCTAGAGGCAATGCAAGTTGATGAAGATTTCCTACGCGCTATGGAACATGGCATGCCTCCTATGGGAGGAGTTGGAATGGGAATTGATCGACTACTGATGGCCTTAACTGGACTTGGTATTCGAGAGACAATTCTTTTTCCATTAGTTAAGCCGGAAGATAATTAAATGAGTGTGATTGTTAGGCCGGCAAGAACAACAGATGTTAAATCTGTTCGCAGGATTATTGATCAATACGCTCTGCAGCGCCGCCTGCTTTCAAAAGATACAGTCAAGCTCTATGAAGATGTTCAAGAGTTTTTTGTTGCAGAAAGTGATGGAAAGGTAATTGGCTGCGGAGCGCTTCACGTTCTCTGGGAAGACTTAGGAGAGGTTAGAACTGTCGCAGTTGATGAAGGATTTAGAAGACAGAAGATTGGCAATCAGATTCTTGAAGCCATTACTAATCGGGCTAATTCTCTAGGCTTGAAAAGATTATTTTGTTTGACATTTGAAACAGAGTTTTTTGCGCAGCATGGATTTAAAGTTATTCAAGGAACTCCTGTGGAGGCAGATGTCTATCAGCAGTTACTGCGCTCCTATGATGAAGGTATTGCTGAGTTTCTAGACCTTGAGAGTGTGAAGCCCAACACCCTGGGTAACACCAGAATGCTCAAGATTCTCTAATCTTTTCGGGCATAAAAACCTAAATATGGCGGTTATAGCCCCTGTGGATTCCCATATCTAGCGCTGATTTGGGGGCAGGAAAATAGATGTCGCATCGTTTCAGGCCTTCTTATACGCTAGAGCCAGTCCGTTTTAGCAAGTCTGACAAGGAGATGAACTGATGTTTGAGCGCTTTACCGATCGAGCCCGCCGCGTTGTTGTTCTGGCGCAAGAAGAAGCTCGCATGCTCAATCACAATTACATCGGAACCGAACATATCCTCCTTGGCCTTATCCATGAAGGTGAAGGCGTTGCTGCAAAAGGTTTAGAGTCTCTTGGAATTTCACTTGAAGCAGTTCGCTCTCAAGTTGAAGAAATTATTGGCCAGGGACAGCAAGCCCCATCAGGTCATATTCCATTTACTCCAAGAGCTAAGAAAGTTCTCGAGCTATCACTTCGTGAGGCGCTTCAACTTGGACATAATTACATTGGAACAGAACACATTCTCCTCGGTCTTATCCGAGAAGGAGAAGGCGTTGCTGCGCAAGTTCTAGTAAAACTTGGCGCAGATCTCAATCGAGTTCGTCAACAAGTAATTCAATTACTCTCCGGATATCAAGGAAAAGAAGCTGTTGCGGCAGGGCCTGCAGAGGGAACTCCATCAACATCTTTAATCCTTGATCAATTTGGTCGTAACCTAACTACCGCTGCGCGCGAAGGAAAACTAGATCCAGTAATTGGCCGTGAAAAAGAGATTGAACGTGTAATGCAGATTCTCTCTCGCCGCACAAAGAACAACCCAGTATTAATAGGCGAGCCTGGCGTGGGAAAGACTGCTGTTGTTGAAGGCCTCGCTCAAGCCATTGTTAAAGGCGATATTCCAGAGACGCTAAAGGACAAGCAGCTCTACTCACTAGATCTAGGCGCTCTAGTTGCTGGATCTCGCTATCGCGGTGATTTTGAAGAACGTTTAAAGAAAGTATTAAAAGAGATTCGCACCAGAGGCGACATCATTTTGTTTATCGATGAAATTCACACACTAGTTGGCGCAGGAGCCGCAGAGGGCGCAATTGATGCAGCTAGCATCCTAAAGCCGATGCTTGCTCGCGGCGAGCTCCAGACAATTGGCGCAACAACCCTTGATGAGTATCGCAAACACTTGGAAAAAGATGCTGCGCTTGAGCGTCGCTTCCAGCCAATTCAAGTAGCTGAGCCATCTCTTACTCACACCATTGAAATTCTAAAAGGCCTTCGTGATCGCTATGAGTCACACCATAAAGTTTCAATAAATGATGATGCGATTGTCGCTGCAGCAACACTTGCCGATCGATACATCGCAGATCGCTTCTTGCCAGATAAAGCTATTGATCTTCTCGATGAGGCAGGATCTCGTCTTCGCATCCGCCGCATGACCGCGCCTCCTGAGCTACGCGCCTTTGATGACAAGATCGCTGATGTTAGAAAAGAGAAAGAATCAGCAATTGATGGCCAAGATTTTGAAAAGGCCGCATCGCTTCGCGATAAAGAAAAGCAATTGATGGCTGAGAAATCAGAGCGTGAAAAATCTTGGAAAGCTGGAGATCTTGATGTAGTTGCAGAAGTTGATGAAGAGTTAATTGCTGAAGTTCTCTCAACTGCAACAGGAATTCCAGTATTTAAGTTAACTGAAGCTGAAACATCTCGCCTACTTCGTATGGAAGATGAGCTTCATAAGAGAGTTATTGGCCAAGAGCAGGCAATTAAAGCTCTCTCTCAAGCTATTCGCCGCACTCGCGCAGGTCTAAAAGATCCAAAGCGCCCTGGTGGTTCATTTATTTTTGCCGGTCCCTCTGGAGTTGGTAAGACTGAACTTTCAAGAACTCTTGCTCAATTCCTCTTTGGGGATGAGGATGCACTCATAGCACTTGATATGTCAGAGTATTCCGAGAAGCACACCGCCTCACGCCTCTTTGGAGCTCCTCCTGGATATGTTGGATATGACGAGGGTGGTCAATTAACTGAGAAAGTTCGTCGCCGTCCATTTTCTGTGGTGCTATTTGATGAGATTGAAAAAGCTCACCCAGACATCTTCAATTCACTCTTGCAAGTATTAGAAGAAGGTCGTCTAACTGATGCCCAAGGACGTCAAGTGGATTTCAAGAACACTGTAATCATCATGACAACAAACCTTGGAACTCGCGATATCTCAAAGTCCTTAGCTCTTGGATTTACCAATGTAAATGATGCTCTAGGAAATTATGAGCGCATGAAGAATAAGGTCCAAGATGAATTGAAGAATCACTTCCGCCCAGAGTTTCTTAACCGCATCGATGATG
>Ga0209358_10001314_pt1 | contig 19963 bp, 26 predicted proteins | sample LauGreFa1BDMLBSN_2_FD_187574 | JGI IMG/M metagenome (GOLD analysis project Ga0209358, IMG submission 187574) | Freshwater lake microbial communities from Lake Michigan, USA - Fa13.BD.MLB.SN (SPAdes) (version 2) | ecosystem: Environmental > Aquatic > Freshwater > Lake | place: Lake Michigan, USA...
ACGGTCTACCTAACCGCCGGAATTAATCGACGTAACCAGAGCCGCCCTTACCGAACGGCTGGGCCTTCTTCGTCCGCTCAACCTGCGGAGAGTTCGAGGCCTTTTCGCCAGGAGTCTCCTTGATGGCCAACGGTTGAATACCGGGATTATTGAAAGGGTTAGTGCCCTGAGAAAACTTAGGAGCAGCACCCGTGACGCAGTCATGGTTTTTCGGAATCTTCACGTTTATGATGGTTTTGGTTAGTTGACCTTAAGCACCGAAACCTTCGATGCAAACCTTGTAGGTGTCGTTCGGCAAGTCCATGTAAGCATTGGACGCGCCACCGGTCACCATGAGAGATGTGGCCGCATAAGCAGGAACTCCAATCCACCCTTTCGAGTCGTTGTCATTCGAGATAGCAGCACATCCGACGATTTCGCGCAGGCCGAACATCGAGGCCGGAAGGTCTCCCGCCGTCGCGCCACCGGTTGCGGTGGTGTCGATAACGAGAGTGCCTTCGACCTTGAGGATCGACTTGCCGTTCGGGCCGAACCCGCGCCAGGCACGGGTAGCAGTGAATGCGTTAGCCATTGTTATTAGCTCTCGACGTAGCTGATGACGTTCTTGACCAGCATGTGCGAGTCAGGCATCGCGAGTTCGAGGCCGGCCTCGGTGAGATACTCGTCGCGACGGAAGTCGTCGCCGTTGTTCTGGCGATTAACCAGAAGGCGAGTATCACGATCGGTGAGCGGGCGATACTTGAGGTTCCAGATGTCCAGGAAGAGCATCCAGTTCGTCATCGTCGGGTGCTCGTTGAACAACGGGTGCGTCAGCAGGTTGAAGTCACCGAACGGGGTGGTGACCACGTGAACGGTAAGACCGTAGGCCTTTTCACCGTAACGAACCTGGAACACCGAGTTGTTGCGGAACATCGCGGTCAGGGCAATCAGAGCACCAGAACCGCAAAGCACCAGCTTGTCGCGCGAACGATTGGTGTGGTAACGACCAATACGCTCGGCCCAGCGGTTGAACTGGTTTACGGAAACCGTGCCGGCCGCGTTTTCGATGATGCGTTTCTGCTCATCGGAGTCAGAGGTCGACTGACCTTTGAACGAGTAAGGAGCGTAGTTCGAACCGTCGATGGAGAGACCGGCGGAACCGGCGTCCCACAGTTCGAGGAACTCGATGATGCCCGACATCGTGCGAACCGTCAGGTCTTCCTGATCGGAGTCGAACGACGACCGAGTGGTGGTGCTGCGACGACCAAAGATAAGCGCACGTTCAAGGCTGGTCATGTGGTCAGTCACGGCGTCGAAAGCCCGCTCCTGGTAAGGACCGGTCTTGTCATACTTCAGGCCCATCTTGAGGACGGAGCCGGGGAAGTCAAAGTGGTCGCGGAAAATCTGCGTCGTGTTCTGCACCCAGTAAGGACGCTTGAACGCCGTAGACTTGAGACCGCGGCCCGACTGACCTTCACCGTAAGCGGAGCCGATCACCTGAATTCGACCGTTGGCCGGGTAATTCGTAGCGATCGTGCCAAGAGTGACCGCGCGAACGAGCCGAACCTTGAGGTGGCCGAGCAGAGTGTCCGTAGACACGCCGCGAGTAACAGCCGTGACGTAGAACAAGACGCCGTCCGTCTCGTTGCGAACGATGTGACCAATCTTGAAATCCTTGGTGGAGTCCACCTTGATCCAAAGATCGGTAGTGATAGCAGTCGCAGTAGCGTCAGCGATCGTGCCATCGTCAGCGTCACCCGTGGAAGGCGCCGTCTTGGTGAGACGAGCGGTGCCGCGCATAAGCGCCACCGGGCTTTGGTAACGCTTCTCCGGCCACAGGAAAAGCGAATCGTTGGTGTCCTCTTCGGGCACCATGGAGAGAATACCCGTTAACGGCGAACTGCCGTTAGGGTATGCGTGGAGGATGGAGCGGCGGTGATTGTAGAACCGATCACCTTCCGCAGCGAACTTAGCGGACGAAGGAAGTCCGAGGATGGAGTCTGCCATTTTAGTAGTTTAGGTTTAGATCCGACCGCGATAAATCGCGGCGTCTCTGGATTCTTGTTGCTGTCCCTGACCTGAGCCGCCCCCGCTCCGTCCAGACGAAGCCTGCTTGTTAGGACGTGGAACGCCCTTTCCAGCAGGTTCGCCGGCACCGTGGTTCGCTGCGGGCTGCTTGATGCCATACGAGGCTAAGATTTTACGGACGCCAGTGGCGACCTCTTTGAAGATTTGTTCTTGCGACTTCGGACCGTTCGGACCGTCCGGCTGAATTTCAGCCGCCACGGAACGCACGAGCTTGTCATACTTCTGCAAGTCTTTATTTTGCGTGTAGAAAGCGTTCCGCGCTTGAGAGACCTGCGCTTGTTGGTGCGCGGAGGCCAAAGGTTCGATGGTTGCTTGAAGCTCACGTTGAGCTTTAGCGACCGCAAGGTTGGCCAGGCTAAACGCGTTCTTTACTGTGGCGTTTGCGAAGTCTTGAAAAGCCTTGCGGACAACAGCTGGGTCGTCGGACCGCATGTTGTTGATCAGCTCGTCAGTAACTTCCACCGGATTGAGCATCTTGCGAAGTTGCTCAGGAGAAGGCTGTTGTTGTTTCGACGGCTCTTCCGACTTTTCTCCGCGGATCAACTTGATCGTTTCAGGATCGAGTTTGAAGAGCTTAGGCTCAGATTCTTTACCGGAATCTTCACCTTCGCCTTCACTTTCACCTTCAGACTCGCCGGATTCACCTGCCTCGCCTTGCTCACCTTCTTCGCCTTGCTCACCGGATTGGCTGGAAAAGTCTTCCGAATCGTCGTCCCCGGAGTCACCTTTTCCGGCGGAATCATCGTCACCGGCGGCTCCTTCGGACTCGCCAGACTCACCAGACTCTTCGACCGCCGGTTTTGCCGCAGATTTGCCTTCAGGTTTCAAGGCTTGACCACCTTGACGAGAACGAGCCGCGGAGTAAATACTAGCGGCCTCCGAACTAACCGCGGCAGGAGCCCCGCCACCGCCACCGCCGCTTTCATCGGCAGGAGCGTAAAGCTGAGAGGAAGTAAACTGACCGTATTTGAGTAACATACTATTCTTTTGCCGAGTTCATTTTTTCTGCGATTGTGGATTCGAGCAGGTTTATCAGGTTAGCTAACTCGGCAGCTGCACCAAACTGACGCTCCCGATCGAAAAGTTCTTTTTGATCTTTCGGCACATAAGACGCTGCGTCGACCGTCATTTGAGCGCTTCGAAGTTTCAACTCCGCTTTTAAAAAGTGGCCGAAGGGAGAATTTAACCCCGATTGAACGTCAAGCCATTGACGTTTGGAAAAGTTCATCGAAGTTGAGCCAACAAGGCCTCGCCAGACATATCGACGGATTCGGCACCAGGAACGGCCGCGGCGGCTTGCGCTTCTTCGTTTGGAACTACCGCAGGCGTCGGAAGTTGGCTTAAATCGAAGTCACTTAAGTTCTTAATGCCGTAAAGTTGAGCGATGTAGTTCAGCAGTTTGACCGGGTCTTTGTTAATCAACTGCATCGAAGCCGGGTTACTAATCATCATGCCAAACAATTCCTGCAAGACGCCAGCCTGGAACTGACGATCGGTAGGCAAAGTAGCGTCGTAGGGGATAAAATCATAACCGCCTGCCAGCTTAGTGGGGTCAGCCAACATTGCAACTTCGAAGGGGGCCTCAAGTGCGAGTTTACCGACGATAGACTCGTAAACTTCTTTCGTGCGCCACTGACGAGTGTTGCTGAGCATTTGCTCACCAAGAGGCCGAATCCCCTGTAACCAGGATAAAAGAGCGTGCATCTTCAACCGAGCAGCCGACCCAGCGTTAACGTTGCGCGCCTCGGTAGCAGAACGACGACCAGAAGAGTATTGGCCAAGCGCGTTTTCATTAACGCCAGTAACCGTTTGCAGCAACGCCAACAGACTCGGAATAGCGCCCACGTGCTCACGAGTAATGTCGGAAACTGTCAACTGCTGAATGGCCCGAGAGATGTCACCTTGAGCGCCTCGAGTGCGAATGAAAATACGACCGTTAGTGACGTCGTCCATCTCAACCTTGTTAGGATCAACGATGAAACGATTAGAAATGATTTGACGAACGTTCTTGACGTGAGAGTTTAAAAAGAACGTCACAATCTCTTGCAACTCCGAGACTGTAGAAATCAATCCAGGGTTGTAGAAAGAATCGTGATCAGGACTAAACTCAACGACGTGATAAGAATAGCGGTTATGAAGATTCGAAACTCTCTCGAAGCGAACAACTTTTTGATCATTGATGATGGTGATTAACCACTTGACGGGTTTCGTATCTTTGCCGAGATTGGTTTCGAATAACTCCGACGCAGTCTTTTCAGAAAGAGTCACTTCCATTTCCAGCCGAATAGCAGTGGTAGGATCGTTCTCTTCGTTACCGAGTAATCCAGTAGGAGACTTACTTTGTTCCCCGAAAGGTCCCTTGACTCGACGCGCTCGCTCCGAAAACAAGTCCTTCGCCATAGTCTTCGGAATCTTGTCAGTACCATGAAAAATCTGACCTTCTTCCGCTAAGATGGAAGTGAACGTCACTTCTTCTTCTGAACCGACAAACATGCCCTTTTGAAAGTCGGCAATCGACACGTTAGGGTCAGGATAAAACCCGTAAGGAGAAATGTTACGAATAGTATTACCTTGGAACTGTAACACGTCTTCGACCGCTTCCTCTGTCTTCGTCGGCATTTCCTGACCAAAAACAGCTCCCAACATACTACCGATGTTGTAGACTGGAACTTGCTTCGCTACACGCATCGGGGCGTAATCCTCAGTCCATTCCATCCGAACTACTCCGAAACCTTGTTTGAAGGCATCGAGCAACCAGTGATAGAGCTTGAGAGTGAACTTTTCGCGCTCAAGTTGATACTGCAAATCAACTGAGACTGCCATCGACAACTTCTCATCCTCGGGACCACGGCCGCGAAGTTCAAAGATGTTGTCACGCTGCGAAAAAGTAGAAAGAATAAAACTTAACGCCGTTTGAATTTGCGCGTAGGCAACAGGAACCAGCAACTTACCCGGCTCCTTCTTACGAGCAGCTTCGTCGTCTTCCTTGTCCGGCAACCGCCAAGCGCGATACAAGTAGGCATTGTCATCCCACAAAGAGTGATAAGGCGACATTGCCTCGGCAGAACTCTTCATCCACTTCCGAACGACTTCGAGGACCTTACGCTGAAATTGTGAACTTTCAGAGGTCTTCTCTCGAAGGTTGGAGTTGATTTTTTCTTGATTCATGTAGAGATTGCCGGCCACTTCGCGATGCGAACGTGTCAGCGGAAATTGGGAATTGAAGGGGTGTCTACGATCACCTGACCACGACCGCTCGCCGCCTGCCGCTGCGCGGCAGTACGCGGCTCGCTTGGTGTTCGGACGATTTGCCTGACATTATTAGAGTTTGATAAAGTTGATGAGCAGCGAGAGAGTAGAGGAGGCACCGATTGCTACTCCGATAGCCCACTGGCTGCGAGCCTTGACCATCTCCAACTCCTTGCGGAGTTCAACGACTTCACTTTTAAGCTGGTCCTGCCTGGCCACGAGGCCGACGTGTCCAAACTCAGGGCTTCCGATGACGGCTACTTCGAGCCGTTCGACTGATAGGACAATCTTGTCGATTGACTTTTTCATATCCTGAAGGTCTTGTTCGTCGCGTTCGTTCATAGTCGCAGTAGGTTAAGCTTTTGAGCCATGTAGAAGGCCAATGGAAGTAACCCGAGCAACAGCCACCAGGGATTGTCCACTAACATAACAATTGTGCTCACGATGATTATTTTAACGTAAACCATCGGATAACCACTCTCTTCGTTTTTATAAGACCAGAGAACTCCGCCCACTCCGATGAAGACTCCCACAAAACCGATCCAACGATGAGTGGTCCACTTGGACATCTCACCGGCCGCTTTGATCAAAGCAGTGGCGTCCTGATGCTGGCCCAAACTAGTCTCGACGTGCTCGTAAACTGCCGAAGGGACAGAGGGAGCAGGCTGTGAAAGATCTTGAGCTTTTAACTCGACTGAAGGAATGACCGGAGTTGGGAGGGCGACCTGAGCAACCGCGGGAGGGGCAAAGTGAATAACTCGAGTCGCCTTCTGCGTGGAGGGCGCGGAACTATTAGTCGGTCCCGTCAAAGTTGCGCCAGCTCCAACTGAAGTTCCAGGCTTCTGCGCCTCGACGAGCTTGCGCGCCTCGTGGCCCGCACAGCCCGCGAGGATCAGCAGAAAGAGTGCGCAGGCCGCGGCTTTCATTGATTCAACTTATGCGTGCGTCCGACGAACACATCAGCAGTCACAAAACCAGAGTCGAGCCCGGGATTATTGTCTCCGCGGGCTTTCCACAAACCAGTCGTATCGTCACGAGCTTCCAGTCGGTGATGCACAAAACTTTTCAAGCCTCGGTGCCAGTAGATTACCGTGTCACGTGCCGCGCAATCCTCAAGGCGACAAACCTCCAACCTGATCACCTCGAACTCCGCAAACGTCGGCAACATCGACGTTCCGTTCACGTTAGTCAGCGCGTAGAACGGCGGCCGCGCCGGCGCAGGTTGCGGCTCGTTTCGAGAACAAGCTCCCGCAACTACCAGTATCGCGGCAAGCAAAACGTAAACTAAACGAATCATAACGCAGAGGCCGCGACGAACAGAGCGTCGATTTGGCTAGAGTTAAGGTTAAGGGCGGAACCAAGTTGAGAGACCAGCGGATGGTCTCTTCGGATGTTCGTCTCGAACTCCCAAGCGTCTTTTGCGTTTTGGTCAGCTTGTGCAATAGCCGCTTCGACCGCGGAGCGTAAACTCTGCGCGTTTAGCACATAACGAAGAGCTGCCGAACGAACGACTTGAGGAACTGAGGGCGCCGACTGAATAGAATTCTTAATGGAGTCCGCAAGCGCCTCATCGCTGAGTTCGGGATACTGCGTCGGCCCGGTGTAGTCTTCGGCCTGCGGAATCGGTGCAGGCGGACTGAACCGCGCGACGCTGCCGCCGCTGTCCACACGCACTCCGGACGAGTTGAGCCACGCGAACGTGAGCACGCCGGCCGCGGCGTCGATGGATTGCACGAGAGCCTTTGGGTAAGGCGTGCCGGTGAGGGTGAGGATGCGAGTGGATTCGTTCATATCAGGTGCCCTCCGTCTGCGCGTAGCGCGCTTCGACTGCAATAGAGCCGGTGAAGTTTGCCGTATCGGGATCGACTACGAGGTCAAGGTCTCCAGCGGCAGTGCCGCCCGGCAGTTGATTGGCGAGGGCGGCGACTGCCTTGGTGTTTGTCGTCAACGCGGCGGCAGCTCTCCAACGAGTCGAACTATTGGTAGTGCCAACTGCGGTGCCCGACCCAGACGTAGAGGCCGTAGATTTCAACGTGAGAAGCTGCACCACAACACCCGTGGGAAAGCATTGCTGACCGAGAAGTGATTTCCCCTCATGCGTCGCGGCCCAAGTCAGCGTGCCGCGCACGTAGCCGGAACTCGCAGGTTTCGTCCAAATTACACCAGAAGTCGTTACGATCCCGTCAAGTTTGTTAGCGCTTTGTTCGTGAAGTTGAAAACCAATACCGTCAAGATCAGCATCAAAGTGAGCAATAGCGCCGGCAGGAACGATGCTGAGGTTGTCCATCCGCAGCACGCTTCCGTTGCAACCCGGAGCGTAAATAGTCGGATTCCCGAGGGTAGCTCCGCCTGATCGCCAATACGCAATCACATCCACCGAGGTCGGTGTGCCGGAAGGAGTGAACTCCGTAGTCGCTTCGTTAAGTTCTCCGCTCGGCGAGAACCGCCACACAACCGGAGTCCCTGAGACGTTCGTGTGCGTGAAGCGAACCCGAAACGACCGAGCGTTTGGAGTCGATCGCCAGTTGCCGCCGGAAATCCGAACGCCGCAAGAGCCCGTGGTGCCGGTAATCTCTAGCGCGTTTGACGGGTTGGAGACCGCTGCGCCAGTGCCGAAAAGCACCGTCCAATTCCCCGTTCCAGCTGCCGAGAAATCGCGGTCTTGTGACGAAGTAATAACATCCGACATGCTCGCCCACTCATACCTTTCCGGAACGCCGCCACCACGCTGAGTGATTTCCGTGGAATCCGTCGAGGTCAGCGCGAGGTTGTAAACTGTAGTGCTGTAAATGATGAGCCCTGTGTATTCCTGCCCACTCGTAGTCACTCCCCACAACACGTTAGTGTTGGTGACCGTCCCGGTCCACGCCGGAGCGGTCCCTGCGGTGGTAGAAGAAGTTGGAGTTTGCGCAAGTCCGTTGATTTTTAACGTCACCGTTCCTGCGACGGCATTTCTCACCACCTCCAACAGCACCGTAGTCCCGCCGTAAGTAGCAACAAAGGTGCTGAACCAATGGACTCGAAAGTCCGCGCCGCTCGCCCCATAAAGGGCGACGCCCAACGCTCCGGCGCTCGTTACGTCCAACGTGAAAGCGTTTGCGACATTGGAATTCGTATTCGACGACGACAGCGCGACAATGGTTCGACCGCCGCTCGGGTTACCGACTGGGATATAGACCTTTGCCACCAGCGAAAAACTTTCAGTTCCGAGAGCTTGCCCAGTTAACGGGGCATACACACGAGAGTTGGGCGTTCCATCGAAAAACAATCCGCCTTGTGCGGCGCGCGGATTAACCAAATTCGCATACGCCGTGATATCAACAGTAGAGGCAAACGGCACTTTCGTCCAACTACCGCTCACTCCATTGTAGACCGCCCAATCTCCCACCGCCCAGGTAACGCTCTGCGAAGTGCCCGCGCTGGAGATGATGTAAAAGTAACCCGCCGCCGTAGCAGTGGACGGAACGGAACCGCCGGCAATCGCACCCAATCCAAAGGACGGCTGCGGCTGACGAGGAAGAAGAATAAGTTGTTTCTTCATCTTTAGAGTTCCGTTAAATACGCATTGAGAGTGGCAGCCGTGTTAAACGGCGGAACGTCAAACCAGACGTAGAGATACTGACCGGAGACCACGATCAGCTCAGAGTCACGCGCCCGATCCTTCTCCGCGAGAGGTTCGAGTCGCAGATCAACAAACCGGGCGTTCTGCTTTAGCAACTCCGTCCCTTCGGCGGCAGTAACTGAAACAGGCGACAGCGCATACCACATAGTGATTACGCTCCGCTCGTCATCAACGCCCTTACCCGCGCCATTTGTAACGCGCAGCGTTAACACAATAGCGGCAGAAGTCGGGCTGAGAGTTTGCTTCGTCGGAAACTTCGAGTTCCCCACATTGGTGCTAGTCCCAATGGACTGCCCAGATACAATCGTGGTCGTAGTCATGGCAAAAGGCTAAACAACTGACTATACTTGCGTTAGGTTGAGATCCGATACGTCGGAGGAATATCCTGCGTCGTCTCCAAGCGGATCGTGAGTTTTCGGTTCCTGCTTAACAGGAATTGGAGGCCGAATGTACTGCAAATTGTCGTGAATCACTAACCGGCGCAGGCACTCAATCAAATGGTCCTGCTTATCCTCCGGCTTGTTCTCCTTATCAAAGTAGTGATTCTTAATCTCCTTGATAAGACGTTCGCAACGTCTATGTATGCGAACTGTTCTGCGTCTCTGTTTGAAGAGAGCCTGAGTCAAAATGACTGCGGTCTCTTTTCGTTTCGAAGCAGGGATAATATCAATGTCATTCGCAGCAAAGATGGTTGCATACGATTGACCAGTCCCTTGGTCTTCATTCCAGGCAGCCGGTTCGCACAGAATATACTCCACTCTCACTCCTTCCATCTTTTCCTTCACCCACTTGCAGAGTTCTACAATCTCACCCTTGCGGTAAATCTCATCATACACATCAACGTCTCCCATCTCATTCACCGCAATGAACAACACCGCGTGAGGAGTTTGCGGATGAGTGTCGATCGCAACTCCCACCATAGAAGAGGGAGGTGGAAGATTGAACTCCGGCCAGCCTTCCACGTGACTTACCACATGGAACTTCTCGTCGAAGAATCCAAAGACCAACCTCCCGTACGCCAAGGGCTTGCCCGCTCGTCGAGCCTCTCGCTCTTCTTCCGGCAACTCGTTCAAGTAGATCGACTTCGCCTCATCCGTCAACGTGGGGTTATCATCCATCGTGGCCTCAAACCACCAGTAAAGATCGGGCTGCTTCTCCGTGTTCTCCAGGGTCTCCGAATACATCCAGAGCTCCTTGAGCGGAGTGAAAAGCCACCAGCTCGAACCATTTCTGTCAATCAAACCGCGAGAGACCGCAGTCCAAAGAGGCTTCATCACCGGTTCGTCGATGTGAATGAAGTCCCAGTCGGACGACTCGAACGAAGCCGGAGCTTGCTTATACGACTTAACCGTATCAAAGTAAACAATGCTTTCCCGAGTATGTCCATTGATAGTCACCGAAACGGTGATCATATCAATAATACCCTTCTCATTCCGGTGGGTCTTTTTGATGTAGTCCTCCGGGAGGAACTCGATGAACTTACCCTGCCGCTCTATCGAATCATCGTTTGTAAAGATCTCCTTGACCTTATCCCAGTCTTCCGCAACCACTAACCCCTTAACACCATGCGCGGGAATACCGAGGGTCCTCAACGGATGTCCCTCGGGAAAGAAAGGGCGGAAACCGATTAACCAGCAGATGTCTTCTACTACCCCTAGTGTAGACTTGCCGAACCGGTTTCCGCAAAAACCTGCGCGCCGCTTCTTATCGGCGTTTCGAAAGAACGAAAGTTGTTTGGGAGAAGGGACAAAATACCACAACTTCCGCCGCCGGAAGAGTTCCTCCTTCTCGTTATTTAACCTGATTAGCTCCTTCTTGGTGGCGAGTATTTCCTCTCGCAAGCTCTCGACGGAAACTTCATCAGAGATTGATAAAGTCTCAGGCTTGAGCATCTTGCTTTTGTGCGAGGAGCAGTTTCTCTTCCAACTTCTGCAACGTATCCAACCGGGCCTTCTGAGCCGCGATCGCCTTGTCGGCGGCCGCCATGTCTTGCATGGCCGAGTCGTAATTTCTCGTCTCCACCACCTGCACCGCTTTGCCCATGCCTCTGTCCATCAGGTCAATCGCCACCTTCGTCCGGGTTGCTTCCTTCCCAGTGAGAAGAAGTTCCACCGCCGTGTCGATCGCCAGATTAGTCAACCCTTTGATGCGCTGCCGCGGGTCATTCCCTTTGGAAGACTGAAACCTCACCACCAAGGAAGCCCCTTCCTTCGTCCGTAAGAACGCCTGCACGTCGGCGAGCTGCAATTGCAACTTATTCGCTACGCTCGGTAGAGCCTCCCCGTTCGCCACAAGCAAAGCAATCATCTGCTGATTACTCTGGCTCAGCTCCACCTGGGCGTCTTCAACGAACGTCTCAACCGGAAGGTCGTCTTGCTTAACCTCCGCCGCTTTAACCTTCGAGACCGCACTAGCAGGCAGCTCTAAAATGTCACCGATCTTCACTCTTCACCTCGCCTTTCCCCTCAACCACTTCGGGCGACGCGCTCTTGTCATTCGGCGCAGCCGAAGCAACGAACGCTCTCCCCAAATCACTCTTCCCCATCGCCCGCAACGCTTTCTCCGACGGAGTCGGGAAGGAAGTGGTTGGCAACTTACTCAAAGTGGGCGTGATCACGAGTGGGTAGAGATGAAAGAGTGGGTAGAGTTTGCGCAGCGGTAGAGCTTGCACTCCCACTCATCGCGTAGAGAGAGTAGCAAATGGTGGAGAAATATGCAAGCCCAGGGTTGGCCCTCGTGGGGAGATAAATTGTTCGAGACCAAGAGGGAAAAAGATCTCAAGACTATCCGAGAGGAAAAATTTGAAAACCGCGCGGTGCCAATACAACCCCCGTAATTTGACTCGATGGGAAGGGTACCCCTTTAGGGGTACTCTGTTTCTCGGTTTGGGCGGCTCGGCCACTTGCAACTCATTTGCACCTTCCCATCCGGGCACGAAAAGGCCCGGCCCTTGTGAGGCCGGGCCGATCTCAGGCGAGGTCGAGAATGGAGAGGTCGGGCGCGGCGGCCTCGCCACTCTTTCCCCAGTGGGAGGAGACGCTCTCCTCCTTGCCGTCCTCCCACTTGATAACCAGCGTTTCGAGAGCCTGTTTGGCTGCGCTGGCATTGCCTCCGCTCACCTTGGCGAGAACCTGAGCGATTACCTTTGGCTCGCGTTTCGCAGCGAAGTGAAGGGAGGCCAATTCCGCAAGGAAAAGGCAGAAGGAGCCTTGCGTGAGGCCGGAGCGAATCAGCCGCTCGCCCGGCTGGCCGGGCAAGCAGACTTTGGCGAAGGCTGCGGCAATTTCACCGCGGCCCGATGTTTTTAGCGTGTAGGATTTCATTGATCTTTGGTTTTGTGAAGCGGGCGGAATTGCCCGATGGAGAGAGGAAAAGGGAAGGGAGTGCGGAGAGCAAGCCTTTCTTTCAAGTATTTTCGCAAATCATTTGCACAGGCGGCAGGCGCAAATAGGTTGCAAAAGCGGGCTTATGCAAGCTATTTGTACTAGCCGGGCCGGCCCGCACGTTCGAGAAGTAACGACACCCTTATGGGAGCGACACACTTAAGTGGAGCGACCCTCTCCCAACTTTATTAGAGCCTGATAAAGTTGATCGAGCAAGCAGGCACTAATTATTTTTATACATGAGGATAATTCTATTCTATGAGAATAGAACATAATAAGCGAGTAGGGCTTTCTGGGGGTATCAGCGGGCTCAGGGGGAGGGGGGACTAGGGGTAACTACCTATAAAAATGGGTATATTTAATATATTTTTTTTTTTAGAATACATATACTGACCCCTACCCCCCTCCCGAGACCCCCAGAAAGGGTTACTCGCTTAGAAATATCTATTTTGATAGAATAGAAAGCTACGCATAGATAAAAATAATTAGTGATCGCACGCGCTTCGCAAAACTGGTAGGATAGGCATTCCTTCGGAAGCTGCGCTTTGCGGACGAGAAGGAAAGAGTAACAATTAAATCACAAATAATATGAGAGATGTTGATAGACAGATTAGACTTAAGTGGTGGCCGGTTGAGCTACAAGCTTACTTAAAGACCCTGTATGGGTATGAACCTACGGAGGGGAAGGTGTTTAGGGTGGACCAGCGGGCGAGAGGGTATGTGGAGGTTATGCCCACGCCGACTGCACAGGGGTATCTCGGGATAAATGTGCCGATGTTTGGCAGGCAGTGGTTTATCCGACTCGAGAAGCTCGTTGTCTTTCTTCATACTGGTAGGCAGTATAAGAAGGTGATCTGCTTAGATCAAGACCCGACTAACCTTCGCTGGGCCAACTTGGTGTATACGCAAGAAGTGGTTCAAACAGAGGTGGAGGAGAGGTTGTGGAAGATACATATGGAGACGTTTAAGCATCTCCAACAGTATAGAGAGCAGGCCAAGATGACTATTATGGCGCAGAGGAAGAGTAAGTTGGAGCAGGCTCTCCTACGTATGCAGGCGGCAAAGGTGGCAGTTGGAGAAGAGAAGCCGGAAGACACTCCTTCCTTGCCACAGGAGGTGCAGGAAAAGCTGGCTAAGGTGGAGCATCAGATGTCTCCACTGGAGGGCCTTGAGTATCAACTGAGGAAGGAGAACCTGGAGATTAGGTATAAGTATGGGGTGGGAGACACCCCAACTTTCAGGGCTATTCAGGAATTCTACACAGAGGCAATCACCGCAAAGGGCGAGCCGGCGAAGAGCCCTTCTGACTACTTAAAGGAAAACTCCACGGAGGGTATGACGTGGGAGAACTACCAGGAGAAGGTGGAGAGGTGGGAGTGGGATCTACTCAAGTGTGCATCTCTTCTCCATTGGGTGAAGGAGAATGAACTCACTCCACAGCTGGCCGAAAGGGAGTATATAAAGTCCTGTTACAAAGGAGAGACGGCTGGTTTTGTATGGGGACAACTGGTGCCTCCCTTGCGGGAGAAGTTTGAAATCCTTCGTCAAGCAGCTCAGTGAGTCGCGGAAGCAACTCTATTCGAGCCTCTACAAGCGTTTAGTCTAAACAGTAATCAAAAATAGTATGAAAATCACACGATATGCTCAGGTCAATGTTGGAGAAACTCCGGTTAAGAAGGCGGTTAGTCAAGGAACTACTTTCTATTGGATTGGCGACCAACAGGTGGGAGAGAAGGAAGTGGTGGAGTTATGGCAACTCCTTAAAGAGTTGGTGGAGAGTCCAGTTCACGATGAGCCACTGGAGATGACTGCACAAGGGCTGGCTGCGTTAACTACAAGTATGCCCACTTTAGGAGAAGAGCTGGCTCGACTAAGTATGGTTAAAGCGCTAAAGTCAGGCAGTTCAATCAAGCTCGCTTCAACTTTATTAGACTCTGATAAAGTGAGAGAAAAAGCTCGCACTTAATAGCCAATTCTGCTACAATGGGGGATCAAGAGCGAGGTGTCAACCGGGCAAGTCGCCCGGCCACCTTTGACCAATCGGTCACTAAGGCTCTTGGTACTCAGGTTATGAAATCATACTCAATCCAACAACGCGATTCGGACACTTTCGTGATCCGCGAAGATGGTAAGGAGAGTAATTACATTACAGTCACCCTGTTTGGGTTGCTGAAATATGTGGCCAAGCTCTCTCGGGAAGGACACCAACTTGTGCTTGAAGACAAAACATTGCACGATAAAGTGATTATTCACCGGCTGCCTTCCTAACATGACCCGTCAACTCATTCTCCAACGGTTGATCGAGCTGCACAAGCAACTCATCGAGTCCCTCTCCAGGCAGGTTACTCTTAACCAGTATCGGCAAGCTCGCCCAACTTGTGTCAAGCTCTACCAACAGGCTCTTTACGAGAGTATGTGGGAACACAAACTACGCACGTCGATTGCGGGCTGGGAGCACACTCTCGCCTCGCTGCCAAGCGGGTCTCACGACCTCATCCTCACTCGTTCTGCAACTTCTGTCGGTAATCTTGTAACTGTAACATGAGCCAAAACGTTCACCCGATGACCCGGCGACCTAGTTGGACGATTACTAGGCCCACTCACAAACAATCCATAGCCGCTTGGCATGTGCCGGGCTGCGCTTACTGGAGAGTAAAAAACGGCGTCTACGAGTTCGTCCAATCTGACGAAGACCGACGTAAGTGGTGCATTATGTTTTGCTTCCCACTTACTTCACTAGGACGCGCTGTGTATAAGCAGTGAGCCGCAACTCACTGCTGAGCACGTCAATAAATTCTAATCACTAACTCTTATGCCTCTTAACTCTACTCCAAACTCTTCTGTCGTCGCCGAATGGGTTGACAACGGAAAAGAACTTAAATGGCGGCTTGTGCAGAAGCACAACGGCCTTAAGCCTGACGAGAAAAGCGAGTGGTGCTCTTGGTATCAAGGCGTATTCACTCACCGGTTCAAAGACCGTACTGTGTGGGCTTTCTGCACAGAGTATTGGGCAGGCACCTTGCCTGTTGAAACTCCTTTTCAGATCATGGTTCCTGAAACCTTTAAGGCCACCAATGAACAATAATAAAACCAACTGGAGTATGCCGCTGCCGCACCTGCGTACTCACGAAGAACAGTTTCGTGCCATTTTTGGTGCTACTGAAGTTTATCAAGAAGGTGGCCGGTTTGGTCACTATCTTATCAAAATTAATAACCTCTGGCACCCTGCGCATGTTAACGAGGGTCCATGCTCTTACTGGGTGAGTGAGGTTGGTTACGACGAGCCGCATCCGTTAATCGCGGATGTTCGGATCAAACTTGAACGAGCTTTACAAACTCAAAAAGCCTACGAAGAGAAGCTGGTTGAAGTAAAATCAGTTGTCTCCGACCTAGAAACCATCCTCACTCAACTTCGTTCCCTTCACAAAAGTGCAAACATTCCTCCCGTATCCTGACTTTTCCCTGAGTGCCCAAGCACTCGACTCTCGTAGGCTCGGCAGTCAACGTAATGAAGCCTACGTTGTCCTAGCGGCCAACTTGTGTGGTCCCAGACAATACAAAAAATTCAATTCTGACGAACCTTGGTCTTGGGAAGAACCTGGTGTTTTTTGCGACGTGCGCACCACTCCCTGGTACAACCACCCAGTCACCATCATGTGGCGTGGGAGCGAATACCACCTGGCCAAGTATGCACTCGCAGTGTGCGAAGAATGGCGCCGACGCGGCTTCGCAGACAGCATGCAGGACCGAACACTGCAATTGATCACAGACGTATGTGCGAGGCACGGAGCCGACAGGCTCCGCCGAGCACTCCCTGCCTGGCTTGGTGATAGCGAGTTTCACCGCTCTCATCAGTCCAACTTGCTTCGCAAGGATTGTGAGCACTACAGCAAATTCATGTGGAATGTCCCGGCTGACCTTCCCTACGTGTATCCGAAAGGAGCGGTAGAATAATGTTATACACCTATTTGCCAGTAGGAGTTAAAATGGTTCAATTCTCCGCTGTTATACTCGATCTTCGCCAGATTGAGTCAACTGTTTTGGACATCAACGAAAAACTTGGAATGTCCTTTCACCCGAGTGATTACATCACTCACAACTTTGGTGACGCAGTAAACTTCATCAAATTCCGTCGTTGCATCATTCAACAAGTGAACGCCCTCAATTAACTTTATCAATGGCTAATAAAGTTTTCTCTCTACGTTACGAGTGTCTTTTAACCCGAGAGGTCAAAGACGCTGCAATCCCTGCTGACTCTTTCGAGGAGGCTTGTGAAAAATTGCCCGCCTTTCGTTGGGCACGTCCTGTTCCCAAAGTAAACACTGGCAAGAAGGTCGTCAAAGACTTCCAATCTCGCATACAAGAATGACAATTCGAGCCTCCCTCTTGTTTCTCCACAAGAGCGGAGGTTCTCTATTGTTATCCTTCTATCTCGAACATAATCCAATGTTCTGCTATCTTCTGCCTCGTCTTTGGGCGCCTTCTGTCCAAAGAGGTTCTTCTCCAACTAGCTTGCACTTCTCCTACTTCTCCCATGAGTGAACTTTATGCCGATAATGGCGGGTTTCGCCCGCTTCGTCTCCCCACTTCTGGCTACGATCTACAGCCTGGCCGTCAATACATTCTTGACTCTGTCGCCCGAGTGATCGTAGCTGACGTCTACGGGCTGCGCAACCTGCCTTCTGTCATTGAGTGCATGTCTGCCAAGAGCGACGCTTGTATCATTGTCTCCTACCAGATCAACAGGCGAACTGGTGAGAAGACTCCCGAGCGGCACCTCGAAGTGCCCGAGAGTAATGAAGTCTTCCGCGCCTTCCCTACCGGGAGCAAGCACGTCACCTTCACCATCGACCTGGCTAAAGTAGAAGAGCGTCGGGCTGCTTATGTCGAAGCTGACCTCGTCAAAGACGAAGAAGAGCAGAAAGTTTCCACTCCCAAAGTCAGAAAAGCTAAAGTTATCGACCTTTCCATCCTAGACCTTCCATAACATGTCCATCGTCATTCAACCTCAACCCGGTGATAAAGTGATCACCATGCACGCCATCTTTAAGGGTGACAAGCAGATCACCCGCTGGCAGCGCAACAAGCAAAAAGCGCACGCCGCGTTTCGTCGTTCCGGCGAATACTCCATTTTCAAAACCACACCTCGTGAACACTCGACCTACTCCGTTCGTCATCAGAATTTTATTCATCGGAACAATCGTCTCGATTTGTTGCCCGACTCCGGTGCCACCTCTGCCACACCTTCCGAACAAGCAGTTGGAAGTCAAAGCGGCGTCTCCTCCGTGGGACTTGCCGCAAGCAATAGAGTTAGCACAGACAAAACTCCTTCCCAGCTTGCGGCGGAGTTTGTGCGCGAATTTTCTGGAACTTCGAAAGGCCCCGCACCTTAAATCGTTGATTACGACTTCCGGGGTGATTAGCGTAGAGCTTTGGACTCTAGACTGCTGATCTTCCTTTTGTAAATTGTAAAGCCCGCCACTCCTCATCAGGGTGGCGGGCTTCTTCGTTTAGTGCAACCTCCACCACTTTCGCGCAAGGCGCTGCTGGAGTTTAACTTTATGTCCCCCAACATCGCAGTCAAGCCGGTCTCTGCCGGCATTATCCAACGCATCAAAGGTCGCGCCACTCTGGTCGATAAAAAGACCGGTCGCGAGCTTTCTAAAGAGGACGCCACTCGTGCGCGTTCTGACGATAAGGACTCCGTTCTCGACCGGCACAACGGTCCCCATTTCAACAGTAAGTGGGCTCGCGATCTTCTCGGCACGCCGACGCAAGCTCAAGTGCGTCGCGCTCGCCTTCTTCGGTGGAAACACCGTTCTGCAAGTCTTTGATCGGCAGGTCAAATGGGACGAACTTCCCAGAGGAACCGCACCCTCAGATTGCGTTGCAACGTAGTCATGTTCCCGTGTTCTTGGCGAGCCTTCGGTAAAGTGAATCGCCCGTTGCCTTCGGGCAACGTTAGCCCAGGTGGTGGAATGGTAGACACAGGGGACTTAAAATCCCCTTCCGAAAGGAGTGTGGGTTCAAATCCCACCTTGGGCACCAATTTATGAGTCTTAACGAGCAAGCTGCTATTGCAACCGGCTGGTTTCGTGAATACATTCACGGAAACGGCGTAGATCGCGAAGTTTGGGTATCTCCGGAAGGCCTTTGTTACGATGAATTGCCTGACGGTCTTAAACAACCTTCTGTTCTTTTTCTAAAAGAACCTCCACTTTGCTAGCCCGACGGCCGTGTGAAATGGCCTCTGAGACGACATCTCGGGTGAAGCACTGGGCTTGGTCAGCCCGGTTAAATAATGAGACTACTCGTTGTTCAGCAGGTTATGTTCGAGTATAACAACTAAAACCGCCGGCTCTACTCTTTACAGGACGTAGAGCCGCACTAATTTATGCATCAAAAAGAGTTGTTGGAAAAACTTGGCTGGACCAAACGAGGCTCTCTTTGGGTGAGTCCGCTTACTCATCGCCAATGGGCCTGGACTGACAAGCAAATGGAAGACCACTTGAAAGAGTCGATTACTAAACTAGAAAACCTGGAAGGAATTTACAGTGAACGCATTCATTTGTAAAAACATCGGACAGAACGACGATGGAGTAGAGGTGATTGAGTTCACCGACGCTCTTGGTAAAAAGGCGTTTAAGGCTTCTACTCGCATCACTCACCTTTTCGGTTCTCCGATTAACATGGACCCGATCGAGGCTTTTGGTCTCACTGAGCAGGAAGCTCGTGAACGTTTGGCCAAAGAGCTTCGTAGTTTTAACGATAGTCTTTGGGATTAACACTTGCCATCTACACGACGTAGTGGCCCTCCCGCGGGTGGTTAGGATTGGATCTTTGGGTGAAGCCCCGCGGGAGGTAATCTTCGACTGCTATGCAGTCGGACGAGAAATCACGGCGTTAACAACTCGGTTAACTAAGTTAATTCGCCCGTAAGCGGCGACTACAGGTCGGAAAGATATAGGTCGTCAGCTACCGTCCTCGCACGGTCATACAGCAAAGCTGCCCCGCTTACGTCAATTTGGTCGAAGGCAACGACCCGTCTCAGCGCTGGCGGCAGACGTTAAAATGGGCCGCTGGTGAGTTCTTCAGCAGGTTCTCTCCAAAAAGAACCGCACCTCTTTCCAAGCGAAGTTTAGAGACGGTGAAAAATACGATTGGCCCTTAACCGGGTAGCAGACCGTGATTAGTTTCACGCGCCGAAGCTGTCCGCCGCAAGACCATAGTGGCCGGTTAACAACTCGAACCTAGCTAGGAGATAATACCGCTCTCCGTCATTTTCTAGAGTGACGCTAGACTCCTTTACAAGCGGGTAAGTCGATACGGATGACTCGACGTTCTTTATGGTAGCGTGGCGGAGTTGCTCCGCAGCGAGAGCAGGTCGACTATACCTTAGTATCGCCGGTCTAATAGTCCCGCAGGTTCAAACCCTGCCGCTACCACCATTTGGGTAATAAAGGCCGCACCTTAACAGCGGATACCCAACAAATACCCTCTAGTGCCATCGACTGGTTGAAGCCGGCGTGGCGGAAGGACTAGCTCACGGAGGAGAAGCCGTGATGGAGGAACGAAGGACTCGGGTAATTACTTTTCACTAGCCTCTTGTTAGTGAAGTTAACCAAACCATAATCGTCAGGAC